>OGIY01000819.1_pt1 | contig 13682 bp, 10 predicted proteins | sample 1571931 | NCBI WGS metagenome assembly OGIY01 (sample SAMEA2582110, study PRJEB24529) | metagenome | biome: Human gut stool | place: China | collected 2011
CGAACACGAAGCCATCGGCAGTTTTGGCCTTCTCGATGGCCTCGTTGACCACGCCGCCAAACACGCAGCCGTTGCCTGCGGCACAGCCGCCGCAGCCGATGCAGCCGCCCACGGGTTTGCCGCCGACATGCAGGATCTCGGTGTCCACACCGGCATCGTTCAGTTCCTTTGCAATGAGCGAAAGGGCGGTATAGGTGCAGCCTTTTTCGTGCGGGCTGCCGTTGATGAGCAGAACTTTCATGGGAATACTCTCCTTTTATGCCAGAATGCGCCGCAAAAGCCCGGCGCTGCCGGTTTTATTGTAGCACAAACCGCCAGACGGCGCAACGCGCGGCCCTTGACAAGAATATGCAGTTGGGTGATAATAAAGTGATACAAAAAACGCGTTTGCAGCCACATCTTCCGGCTGCAAGGAGGAGGAGAAAGAACATGCGCGTGATCGCAGGAGAAGCCCGGGGCCGCAGTCTGGAGGCCCTGCCGGGGACCGACGTGACCCGGCCCACCCTTTCGCAGGTAAAGGAGGCGATGTTCAGCATCGTCCAGTTCGACCTGCCCGGCGCACGGGTGCTGGACCTGTATGCGGGCAGCGGCCAGCTTGGCATTGAAGCGCTGAGCCGCGGCGCGGCGCGCTGCGTGTTTCTGGACGAGAACCGCGAGGCGGTGAACATCATCATGCGCAACTGCAAGGCCTGCGGCGTGTTCGACCGCAGCCGCGTCAATATCGGCGAGGCTGCGCGGTATCTTTCCGCCTGCCGCGAGCAGTTCGACATCGTACTGCTGGACCCGCCCTTCCGCAATGGTACACTGGAAAAGATCCTGCCTGCGGTGGATAAATGCACCGCGCCCGGCGGCATCGTGCTGTGCGAGAGCGAGACCGGCATCGTGCTGCCGGCCGAGGCTGGCGGCCTGACCCTGAAAAAACAGTACAAGTACGGCAGGGTGCTGCTGTGGAAATACACAAAGCCCATGCAGAACACAGACCCTGCCGAGAACGAACCGAAGGGAGAAGCACTATGAACGTGAACGAACTTTTGGATACCATTGAGGATGCTCTGGAGGAAGGTGCCAATGTGCCCCTTTCCGGCGGCAAAAAGATCGTGGATGTGGAGCAGATCCGGGATTATCTGGACGAGATCCGCGCAAACCTGCCCGGCGAGCTGCGGCAGGCCCAGCAGATCGTGAACGACCGCGCTCAGATCGTGGAGACGGCCAACGCACAGGCGCAGGCCATTGTGAAAAAGGCTGAGGAGCGGGCGCGCATTCTGGTGAGCGAAGCCGAGATCGTGAAGGCTGCACAGCAGCGCGCCGGGGAAATCACCACTGCAGCCCAGAACGAGGCCCGCACCCTGCGCCAGACCGTGACCGACTATTGCGACAACATGCTCAAGAACACCGAGGAAACAATGGTGGAAAATGCGGCACAGGTAAAGAATGTGCGCGCAAATCTGCGCCAGAACGCCAAGAAAAACGGCTGAAGACAGCCTTTTTCACACACAAATTACACATACGGCAAAAACCAAAGTTCCTGCAGGCAGAAATGACGGCCGACAGGGACTTTTTTTGTTGCATTTTGCGGCAAAAACGGGAGCACAAACCCTTGCAATCAGGGGCCTGATTTGTTAAAATAAAACTATGTTATCGGGTAAAAGTGTGCGCTGTGTGCACAGTGCCCGGAACACGGAAAGCTTATGAACTGAGAAAGGAGGCCGCAGCGATGGAACTTGAAACACAAGCAGCCTTTGACCCGGCCTCGTTTGAGCATATCCCCGTTCTGCTGAACGAGTGTCTGGAGGGTCTTTCCATTGATCCGGCCGGCACCTACCTTGACGGCACCGCAGGCGGCGCGGGACATTCCCGCCAGATCGCCTTGCGGCTGGATGCAGAAAAGGGCGGCAGGCTGATCTCGCTGGATCAGGACCCGGACGCGGTGCAGACCGCGCGTGCCCGCCTTGCGGGCCTGCCTGCCACGGTGGTGCAGATCAACTTCCGCTATGCCGGACAAGCTCTGGAAAGCCTTGGCATCGACAAGGTCAACGGCGCGCTGCTGGATCTGGGCGTTTCCAGCCATCAGCTGGACGATGCGGCCCGCGGCTTTTCCTACCGTGCGGATGCACCGCTGGACATGCGGATGAGCCAGCAGGGCGAAACGGCAGCGGACCTTGTGAACACCGAGAGCCGCGAAGAGCTGGCGCGCATCCTGCGGGATTACGGCGAGGAGCCCTTCGCCTGGCAGATCGCGGGCAGGATCGTGGAAGCCCGGGAAACTGCCCCCATTGAAACGACATTGCAGCTGGCGGATATCGTGGCCAGCGCCATGCCCCCGGCGGAGCGCCGGAAGAACAAAAACCCCTCCCGCCGCACCTTCCAGGCACTGCGCATTGCGGTAAACCATGAGCTGGACGCACTGGAAGAGGGGCTGGACACCATTTTTGCGCATCTCGCACCGGGTGGAAGACTTTGCGTGATCACCTTCCACTCGCTGGAGGACCGGCTGGTCAAAAACAAGTTCCGCCGCTGGTCCACCGCCTGCACCTGCCCGCCGGAGTTCCCGGTCTGCGTCTGCGGCGGCAAAGCCAAGGCAAAGCTGATCACACGCAAACCCATTGAAGCCAACACGCAGGAGCTGGAAGAGAACCGGCGCAGCCGCTCGGCCCACCTGCGGGTTTTGGAAAAGATCTGAGGGCGGCACAGCCCCGGAGATGTGAGGAGGAGATCACCATGGGTCAGGCAGCATACGATATGACAGAGGTTCGGCGCAGAAGAGCGCCGCAGGCACAGCCCAAAGTTCCGCTGCGGGTAGAAAAGGGCGGCAAAAAGCGGCTGAACCCCGTGCGGGCCGCCATGCAGCACGCGCTGCAGCTGGTGGGCGCGGCTTTGCTGGTGGGCTTTGCGGTGAGCCTGCTGTGGAGCGAGGCACAGCTGGTGGAGCTGAATTCTCAGATCCAGAGCGCCAAGGCAGAGCTTGTGAGCGAGCAGAGCCAGTATACATACTACAACAGTGCCCTGAACAGCCGCACCAACATCACAAGTGTTGAGGAGACCGCCACCCGCCTGGGGCTGATGAAGATCGACCAGAGCCAGATCACCTACATCCGGCTGGATGAGGGCAGCGTTCTGGTGCGCAAGGCATCCGCTGTGCGGCAGTGGTCGGATCTGCTCCACGATGGGGCAATGACCATTCTTGCCTCTGTCAGAACGGCAAAATAAACCAAACAACGAAAAGCGTGCGGCAGCGCACGCTTTTTCGGTTTTCTTCGGGAGTACGCAATGCAAACACCATCCTCCAATCCCAAAAAGAACAGCGCCCGCCGCCGCAGTGCGGACCCGCACGCACGGCTCAGTGCCCGGCTGCGCCATATCAGCTTTGGTGCCGCCGTGCTTCTTGTGGTGGTCGCCGCGCTGACCGTGATCTACAGCCTGTACAAGATCCAGATCCGCGACGGTGCCACCTACCGCCAGTACGCCGCCGAGCAGCAGCTGCTGGACAGCACCATTCAGGCCACCCGCGGTGAGATCTACGACACCAGCGGCATCACGCTGGCCTCCACCAGCGTGGTGTGGACCATCTGGGCCGACCCGGACAACAGCAAAATCTTATATACCACCACCGGCAAGGATGAGGAGGCGGTGCGCACGCTGGACACTGCCATGTGCGCCGAGGTCAGCCGGGAACTGACCCTGCGCCTGCTTTCCGGCGACGGCGAAAGTCTGGACGCGGTGGACACTTCCTCGGAAGCGTACCAGACCCAGTACCAGAAGGTTTACGATGCACTTTCCAAGACGGACACCAAGTATCAGGTGCTGGCCACCAAGGTGAACAACGCTGTCAAGCTGTCCATCGAATCCTACGTTTCCCAGTTCAACAAGGCACACAAGCGTGCCACTGAGAACTCCCGCAAGGGCAACATCTCGGTCGGCAGCGAGAAGAGCTTCCAGCGCAATTACCCCTACGGAGCGTTTGCAGCGGCAGTGCTGGGCTTTACCGATGCGGACGGCATTGGTACTTACGGTCTGGAAAAATCCTATCAGTCCACGCTGGCCGGTGTGGATGGCCGCACCATTACCCAGCGCAATGCCTACGGCAACGCCATTGCGGACGAGAATGCCACCACCTTTGCAGCCAAGGATGGCTCCAATCTGGTGCTTTCGCTGGATGTGAATGTGCAGGAGATCGTGGAACGGTATCTGAACGAAGCCATTGCAGCCAACACGGTGGAAAACCGCGGCTGCGCTATCGTGATGAACGTCAAGACCGGTGCCATCCTTGCCATGGCTTCCAAGCCGGATTTTGACCCCAACGACCCGCTGGACTACAGCGCAAATCTGGATTACCTCAACGAGCTGGTGCGCGCTGAGCCGGAGCTGTACGGCATCTACAAAAAGGATGAGAACGGCAACGAGCTGAAGGATGCAAACGGCAACCGCATTCTGGACGAGGAGGCCGATTATTCCGGCTACTTCCGCGATATCCAGTGGAAAAACAAGGCCATCACCGAGTTGTACTACCCCGGCAGTGTGTTCAAGGTGATCACCTCGGCCATGGGCGTGGACTCCGGCCTTGCAAACATCAACACCACCTTTACCTGCGCCGGTGCTTACGGCGTGGCAAAGGAGACCTACCACTGCGCAGGCCACAAAGCCCACGGCACCATCACACTGGCCGAAGCTCTGCGCCAGAGCTGCAATATCTACTATATCCAGCTGGGCCAGCGCGTTGGCTCCCAGACCTTCTATAACTACTTCGATGCCTTTGGCTTTACCAGCCGCACCGGCGTGGACCTGCCCAGTGAGACGGGCTTCATGCAGTATTATAAGGCCAACCAGCTGGGCGAAGTGCAGCTGGCTTCCTCGGCCTTTGGTCAGGCAATGGCCATCACCCCGCTGCAGATGTGCACCGCTGTGGCCGCAGCCGTCAACGGCGGCTATCTGGTCACGCCCCATGTGGTGGATAAGATCACCGATGCAAATGGCAACGTGATCGAGGAGATCGGTGCCAATGTGCGCCGTCAGGTCATCAGCGAGAGCACCAGCAATGTGATCCGCCAGATCATGGAATATGAGGTGGGCGCCGGTACCGGCGGCGGCAAGTATGCCTATGTGTCCGGCTACCGTATCGGCGGCAAGTCCGGCACTTCCGAACAGCTGAACATGGACCGCCGCGCTGATGGCGACTACAAGAAGGTGGCATCCTTTGCCGCTGTCCTGCCCGCTGACGACCCGGAGATCATCGTCTATGTGATGCTGGATGACCCCAACAACGCCAGAACGGACTACTCGTCCCTGCTGGCAGCGCCCGTTGTGGGCAACATCATCAGCGAGATCGCACCCTACCTTGGCATTGCCGCCGACGGCGAGGATCGCAGCCAGACTGTGGTCACTGTGCCGAATCTGGTGGGCACCGAGTGGAGCAGTGCGCAGGTGCAGCTGAACATCAAGGGCCTCAGGCATCAGCTGGCCGAAAGCACCACCAGTCAGGCGGCAGCAGCTGTCACCTACCAGTATCCGCACGCGGGTGCAAAGGTGGCCTACGGCACCACCGTGTACCTGTATACCGATACCTATGAGGGCAGCCATACCGATGTGCCGGATGTGACCGGCAAGAGCGCGGACTTTGCCCGCCAGATGCTGTCTGCCGCCGGATTGAACTGTGTGGTGGAGGGCAATGCGAACGGCACCGTGCAGGCCCAGAGTGCAGACCCCGGTTCCAGTGTGCAGCGCGGCACCGTCGTGACCATTACCTGTGGGTAACAAGAACCCTCTCAGGCGCTTGCGCGCCAGCTCTCCCGAAGGGCGAGCTTTATGAGTGGGCACGGTAAAGTGAATCTTCTGAAGAACTGCACTTTATCGTAAGATGCAAAAGAGCTCCCCTTTCGGGGGAGCTGGCAATGCCGCAGGCATTGACTGAGAGGGTTTTACAAGATAAAAGAGAGGGGAAAGAACCAATGGAAAAAATTTCTGCAAGCAAGCTTCTGGCAGGGCTGGTGCCCGCGGGTTCCATCCCGGAAGAGGTACAGGTGGAGTCTGTGACCACCGACAGCCTCGAGGTGCGGCCCGAATGCATCTTTGTGGCCTTCCCGGGCGAAAAATTTGACGGCCACGACTTTGCGGCGAAGGCACTGGAAAACGGCGCTGTTTACGTGGTGGTGAACCACCCGGTGGAGGGCGTGCCTGCGGAAAAGGCCATCCTCTGCCCGGACAGCTACCATGCCATGATGGTGATGGGCGCGAACTACCGCAGCCAGTATCACCCCAAGATGGTGGGTGTGACCGGCAGCGTGGGCAAGACCACCACCAAGCAGATGACCTACGCCGCCCTTGCAGGCTTTGGCGAGACCATCAAGACCGAGGGCAACCAGAACAATGAACTGGGCATGCCCCGCACCCTGATGCGGCTGGAAAGCAGCACTGAGTATGCCGTGATCGAGATGGGCATGAGCCATGCGGGCGAGATCGACCGTCTGGCCCGGGCCGCACGCCCGGATGTGGGCATCATTACCTGCATCGGTGTGTCCCACATCGGCAATCTGGGGAGTCAGGAGAACATCTGCAAGGCAAAGCTGGAGATCTGCAACGGCCTGCCGGAGGGTGCACCGCTGGTGCTGAACTATGATGATAAGTTCCTGCGCGCCGCAAAGCTGCCCGCCCACGTGAAGCCGGTATGGTTCAGTCTGGCAGATGAGAACGCGGATGTGTGTGCACTGTCCATCCGGCAGGAAGAGGACGGCATGAGCTTTGTGCTGGAAGATCAGGAAGAGGGCACCTTTGTGGTCAAGATCCCGGCCATGGGCAAGCACAATGTGGCAAACGCTCTGGCTGCCTACTGCGCCGCCACCCGCTTGGGCTGCGACCCGCGCGGTGTCATCAAGGGGCTTTCCAATTTTGAGCAGACCGGCCGCCGCCAGAAGGTGGTGCACAGCAAGGGCGTTACCGTCATTGAGGATTGCTACAATGCAAACCCCGACAGCATGAAGGCCGCGCTTGCCATGTTCAAGGAATTCCCCTGCAAGCGCCGCTTTGCCCTGCTGGGCGATATGCTGGAGCTGGGCGAGCTGTCCCGCGAAGCCCACGAGGAGCTGGGCCGTCTGGCTGCGGAGAGTGATCTGTACTGCCTTGTGACCTACGGCGAAAACGCAAAGCGCACGGCTGTGGTGGCTGCGGCCAAGGGGGTCAAGACCCTCCATGCCAACAACTACCGCGAGGCAGCGGATGCTCTGCTGAACCGGATAGAGCCGGGCGATGCCCTGCTGGTGAAGGCAAGCCGCGGCATGGCGCTGGAAAAAGTGCTGGAAATTTTCTACGCAGAGCAGAAAGATGCCGAAGAATAACCCTTTGGCATGAATTTGGAGATTGAAAAATGATTCGTTTCGCCTTGGTCGTCGCGTCGGTGCTGGGTTTTGTGCTGACTGCGGCGCTCGGCAATATGATGGTGCCGCTGCTGCGGGAGCTGCAGCGTGCGGCACGCGGCACACAGCCGGACAGCGATACCCCGGACAGCCCGGTGCCTACCATGGGCGGGCTGTGCCTGATGGTGGGCACCCTTGCCGCTGTGGGCGTGGGCTGGCTGGCCGCATGTGCTGCACAGCCTTCCCTGCTTGGCAGCGACCGGCAGATGACCTCCCGCCTGCTCATTGCACTGCTGGGGTCGCTGGCCTTTGGCGCAGTGGGGCTGGCCGATGATCTGGCCCGCATCCGCAGCCGCTACCCGAACGGTTTAGGCCTTGGCCTGCGCCGCACACAGCGCCTTGCACTGGAATGCATCGCTGCAGCGCTGGTGCTGGGCCTGCTGGCACTGAACGGGTGCCTGCCCACAGGGCTGATCCTGCCGGGAGCAGGCTATGTGGAATGTGCGCTGGCACCGCTGCTGTGGGCTGTGCTGCTGGTGGCGATGGCCGAGGCGGCCCGCGTGGCCGACGGTGCCGACGGCACGGTGTGCGGCGCGGCCTTTGTAGTTATGCTGGGCCTGATGATGCTGGAAACGCAGCTGGGCTGGTTCCCGCTGGCAGTATTCCCGGCGGCACTAGCCGGTGCACTGATGGCCTTTCTGCTGTGGGATTTTCCACCGGCAAAGCTGCACCCCGGCCGGTGCGGCTGCTTGTATGCAGCGGGAGCCATTGGCTGCATTCCGCTGTGCATTGGCTACGCAGAGCTGAGCATCCCGCTGGCACTGCCCTTCTGGGTGGAGGGCGGCATGGTGGTGCTGCAGGTCCTGTTCTGCCGCTGGAAGGGCAGGCCGCTGTTTGCGGCGGCACCGCTGCATCGCTGGCTGGAAAAGCGCGGCATGAGTGCAGTGAATATTTTTTACAGCCTGTGCGCACTGAGCGTGTGCGGGCTGGCGCTGGCCGTGCGTCTGGCACGCTGGGTCTGAGCGCCTGATTCTGAAAATAAGGGGGCGTGGCAATGGCAGCCACCCGCAGACAACATAAAAACCAAAAAGAAAGTGCATGGGTGCCGCCGCTGCAGCGGGATCCGGGACCGTGGAACCGGCTGCTGCTCAACTGGCTGGCAACGCTGGCCATTATCATGGTGTTTGGCCTTGTAATGCTGTACAGCGCAAGCTACACCACCGGCTACCTGCGCATGGGCGACAGCCTGCACTACATCAAGCAGCAGGCTATCTGCATGGCCATTGGCATTGGCTGTATGGTAGTCATGAGCTATGTGGATCACCGCTTCCTGCGCTGGGCGAGCAAGCCGCTGTACTGGGTTGTGCTGGCCATGCTGGCCGTCACGCTGACCTTTGCACCGCTGAACGGCTGCCGCCGCTGGATCCGTCTGGGCGGCCTGACTCTGCAAACCTCTGAGGTGGCAAAGTTTGAGATGATCCTGCTCTCGTCCCATCTGGCGGCAAGTGCGCCGCAGATCGGCCGGTTCAGCCCGTCGCTGAGAGAAAAGATCAAGCCAAAGGATTGGCTGTTCATCCGCATCGTAAGGCAGCTGATCGTGCCGGTGCTGCCGCTGGTGCCGGTGGTGGTGCTGCTGTTTTTAGAGCCGCACATGTCCGGCATCCTGCTGACCACCGCCATCGTGGGCACCATCCTCATGCTGACCGGCTGCGGCGGTGTATTGACATGGTGCGGGGCCGCAGCGGCGGCTCTGCTGCTGAAACCGGCCCTGACGCTGGTGGAATCCATTGGCTATCTGCAGGACCGCCTGAACACATGGTCCGATGATCTGGAAGCGCTGAACGACCAGACCAAGCAGAGCTTGTACGCCATCGGCTCCGGCGGACTGAAGGGCCTTGGCCTTGGCAACAGCGTGGAAAAGCAGCTCTGGCTGCCGGAAAGCACCAACGACTTCATCTTCAGCGTCGTGTGCGAGGAGCTGGGCTTCGTGGGTGCCGTCATCGTCATCCTGCTCTTCGTGCTCTTCCTCGTGCAGGGGCTGTGGCTGGCGTTCCACGCCGAGAACCGCTACTGCACACTGGTGGGCATCGGCATCATGGCCCAAATTGCGTGGCAGGTGTTCTGCAACATCGCGGTCGTCACCAACACCCTGCCCAACACCGGCATCTCGCTGCCCTTCTTCTCCTCCGGCGGCACCAGCCTCATCCTGCTGCTGGCCGAGATGGGCGTGATGATAAACATCGGCCGGGGTGGCGAGCGCGCCCGCCTTGAACGGGAGAATCTCCGCGCCCTGCGGGAACAGCGGGAAAAAGAAAAGTCCAATAACACCATCCGGCTCGACCCCAACGTGGGATATTGAGCATATCCAAATAAGGAGGAAATCACCATGCGTGTACTTATCGCAGCCGGCGGAACTGCCGGACATATCAACCCGGCTCTGGCCATCGCAGGAGCCATCAAAAAGGCCGACCCGTCCGCCGAGATACACTTTGCAGGCCGGAAGGAGGGCATGGAATACCGCCTTGTGACCCAGGCAGGCTACCCCTTCCACCACATCGAGATCACCGGTTTCCAGCGTAAGCTCTCCCTGAACAACATCAAGCGGAACATCATCACCCTCTGGAACCTGGCCCTCTCCGGCCCGAAAGCCCGGGCCATGATGAAGGAAGTGCAGCCCGACCTCGTCATCGGCTGCGGCGGCTACGTCTCCGGCCCGGTGGTGCGCTGCGCCGCCAAGAAGGGCATCAAGACCGCCATCCATGAGCAGAACGCTTTCCCCGGCGTGACCAACAAGCTGCTGGCCCCGGACGTGGACATCGTGTTCGCCGCCGTGCCTGCCGCTGTGGAAAAGCTGGGTGCGCCCGAAAAGACGCAGGTCGTGGGCAACCCGGTGCGGCCTGAAGTGTTCGAGAAGGCAGGGGAGCGGGACGCCATCCGCGCCCAGCTGGGTGCCGGTGACCGCACCGTCATCCTCTCCTTCGGCGGAAGCCTCGGCGCCCGCCGTGTCAACGAGGTGGTGGCCGACCTCTGCGCATGGGAGCAGAAAGAGCACAAGCCTGTGCTCCACATCCACGCCACCGGACAGTACGGCGTGGAGCTGTTTCAAAATCTCGAAAAGGAAAAAGGCTTTGCTCCCGGCGAGAGCCTCGTGGTGAAGGAATATATCAACAATATGCCCGAGCTGCTGGCCGCTGCCGACCTCGTCATCAGCCGTGCTGGTGCGCTGACGCTGGCCGAACTGGAAGCCGAGGGCCGCGCCGCCATCCTCATCCCCAGCCCCAATGTGGCGGAGAACCACCAGTATTACAACGCCATGGAGCTGCAGAAGGCCGGTGCCGCTGTGGTCATCGAGGAAAAGGATCTGACCGGCGAGAAGCTGGTCTCGACCGTCTCCGGCCTGCTGGCCGAGCCGGGCAAGCTGGCTGCCATGGGCAAGAACGCCCGCACCCTTTCGGTGGACGACAGCCTCGACCGCATCGCTGACGCCCTGATGAAACTGGTCAAGACGCCGTGATTGATTCGGCAGCACTCTTGTGATAAAATAATCAGACGGAAAGGAGGCGACGCCGCACCATGCAGCAGGATCGGAACAAGAGCCGACGCCCCAGCAGTTCAATCCAGCAGAACAGCGCCCGACAGCAGGGACAGCCCCGCAAAGCCTACGACTGGACGCAGGACCGGCGTCCCTCGAATCAGAACCGCCGCCGGACGCAGGGCTATCAGGAGCAGACGCTGGACTTCTCGGGCGGCAATGTGACGTTCGAAAACCACAGCTCGGGATATGCGGACAACAGCATCCAGTTTCCCCAGCAGACGGCGCGACGGCCCAATAACCAGAACCAGAGCCGCCGTCAGGGCCAGCAGAGAAGCCAGCGGCCCCGTCAGAACACGACCGCCTACCCCACAAATGGGAGCCGCCCCCGCAATGGCCAGCGGCCCCAGAACGTCCAGAGCGCCCGGAGGCCCCAGAGCAGCGGGCGCTACCGCCCCACGGAGGCGAACCTCCGCAGCCCGGCCCGGCGGGAGGGCAGAAAAAAGCGCCGTCTGACTCGTGCCGCTGTCCGCCGCCGCAGGGCCATCCGCCGCCTGACGGCGCTGGCGCTGCTGCTCTGCGTCATCGGGGTGGGCGTCTACCTCACCGTGACCATGCTCTTCAAGATAAACACCTTAGAAGTGGCGGTCGATGGAGAGGTGGTGCAGGAGGTGGGCGGCTATTCCAGCGCTGAGATCCTGCAGGCGCTGGGCGTCCACGCGGAAGAGAACATCTTCAGCTTCGACCCCGCCGAAAAGGCCGCTGCGCTGGAAAAGCAGTTCCCGCTGCTGGAAAATATCCGGGTGGAGCGGGATTACCCTAACACCGTAGTGGTGCGGACCAACGCGGCCACTGCCGTCTACGCCATGCAGACGTCCAGCGGCTGGCTGAGCCTTTCTGCGGGGCTGAAGATACTGGATAAGGATTCGGCCCAGCCGGACCTTATCATCCTCTGCGGCGGCGAGCCGGTATCCACGACGCCGGGTACACAGCTGGAATTTGAGACAGGACCGTCCGGCGCGTCTTCGGGCAGCGCGGCGTCTGACAGCGCCGCATCCAGCGAGGCCGGACCGCCCACGGATAAGCGGCTCGAGTCCCTGAACACTCTGCTGACCGCACTGGACAGCAGTGAGCTGGGGGCGGATGTCACCCGCATCGAGTTCGAGGACCCGGAGCAGATGGCATTTTTGTATCAGGGCCGCATCAGCGTGCTTCTGGGTACCCTGAATGAGCTGGACTACAAACTCCGGCTGGCAAAGTATGTCCTGCTCAACGAGGACGGCAAGGGCTGCTCGCCCACCGACACCGGTATGCTGGATCTGAGCCACCTGAGCGCCTCTTCCAGCCGCAAATTCCGCTTTGCACAGGGCGAGCCGACCCTGCCCTCGGGCTGGACGGCCCCGGAAGAGCCTGCCGCCCCGGCGGAGGCAGAGGCCGAGAACCAGCCGGAGGAAGCCTCCGGCACCGAACCCGATACTGAGGGCGCGGAAGCCGCGCCCGCCGAAGACCCTACTGCCGCAGCGGCAGAACAGCAATAAGGAGCATTTGAACGATGAAACTGGAACAACTGTTGGAGGGCGTGTCCTATACGCTGGTGCAGGGCAGCCTTGAACTTGACATCGAGGACATCATCTACGACAGCCGCAAGGCGGCCCCGGGCCGGCTTTTCGTCTGCATCGTGGGTACCCAGCGGGACAGCCACGACTACGCCGCCCAGTGCGTGGCCGACGGCGTGACGGCGCTGGTGGTCCAGCACGACATCGACCTTTCCACCGTCCCCGGTGCTGCCGTACTGAAGGTGGAGAGCAGCCGCTATGCGCTGGCACTCATGAGCGGCAACCTGTTCGGCAACCCCTCCCGCCGGATGACCATGATCGGCGTCACCGGCACCAAGGGCAAGACCACCACCACCCACATGATAAAGAGCGTGCTGGAAGCCGCAGGCCGCAAAGTGGGCATGATCGGCACCAACGGCATCTACTTCCTCGGCCACCATCAGGAGACGGCCAACACCACCCCTGAGAGCTATGAGCTGCAGAAGACTTTCCGGGAGTTTCTGGACGCCGGCTGCGACACGGCGCTGATGGAAGTGTCCAGTCAGGGCCTCATGATGGACCGCGTGGCGGGCATCCACTACGACATCGGCGTCTTCACGAACCTCTCGCCCGACCACATCGGCCCCGGCGAGCACAAGACCTTTGAAGAATACCGCAGCTGGAAGGGTCAGCTTTTCAAGCGCTGCACCACCGGCGTCGTGAACATCGACGACGAGAACACCGAGGCCCTGCTGGAAGGCCACACCTGCAAGCTGGTGACCTACGGCTGCAGCGAGAAGGCCGACTACCGCGCCGGTACTTATCAGCTGCTCCGCACTCACGACTTCCTCGGCGTCCAGTTCCATGTCTCCGGCAAGGACGATATGGACGTCAAGGTGAATATGCCCGGCGAGTTCAGCGTCTACAATGCGCTGGCCGCGCTCACTGTGGGCAAGGTGCTGGGCCTGCCCGATGAGGCCATCCACGAAGGTCTGGGCCGCTGTGTGGTCAAGGGCCGCGTGGAGCTGGTCCCCATCAGCAGGAAGTTCACCATCCTGTTGGACTACGCCCACAACGAAGTCTCCACCGAGAGCCTGCTCACGACTCTGCGGGCCTACGACCCCCACCGCCTCGTGGTGGTGTTCGGCTGCGGCGGCAACCGCTCCAAGCTGCGCCGCTACGGCATGGGCGAGATCTGTGCCAAAATGGCCGATTTCTCCATCCTCACCGAGGACAACAACCGCTTTGAAAAGGTGGAGGACATCCTTGCCG
>OGIY01000828.1_pt1 | contig 13591 bp, 14 predicted proteins | sample 1571931 | NCBI WGS metagenome assembly OGIY01 (sample SAMEA2582110, study PRJEB24529) | metagenome | biome: Human gut stool | place: China | collected 2011
TGTTGGCCCACAGCATGCGCGCCGCGCGGAACTTGGCGATTTCGAGGAAGTAGTTCGAGGTGACCGAGAACGAGAAGCGCAGCTTGCGGGCCGCCAGCTCGGCAGCCTGCGCCGGGGCGGCGGCCTTGTCCTTCGTGAAGGCGACAACGCCCATGCTTAAGGGCAGCTCCTGCACGGTGTCCAGATCCTCGTAGATATGCAGCCCCACGACAGCGGCGCATTTCTCGATGGCCTGCACACTGTCAGCCGGGCAGACGATGATAGGCTTTGCATGGAACGCCATGACCAGCGCCCGCGCCAACAGCATAGCGCTGACCGTGCCGTCCATCTCCGGCACCTTGTGGGGCAGCAGCACAAAGCCGACCAAAATGTACACAAGATCGTTATCTTTTACGGTATCACACAGCACCTGCGCGGCGTGCATCGTCAGCGGTTCACCGGTAAAGGCACGGCTGCCCGCGTATAAAATGCGGCAGACGCCGTAGCCGCGCGGGTCAAGGTTCATCAGGGCGTCAAGGTTTTCGCCTACATTTCGTTTTTCCAGCTCATCGCGGGTCATCGTCATCACTCCCCTGTTTCAGTCCACAACGGTCGTTTTGCCGGTGTAGGCGTAGTATTCGCGCAGTACCTCGTCCTGAATGGCCTTGAGCGTTTCCGGGTCTTTGCCGCCTGTGGGTTTGCCGTCCACCTCGCAGGCGTGCAGGCAGAAGTTCGAGGACGAGGTCACGATGATCTCATCGGCGTTCTTCAGATCGTCCAGCGTAAAGCACTTCTCCATGACCGTGATGCCCAGCCGGTAGCAAGCCTGGATCATGTGGGTCTTGGCGATGCCGCGCAGGATAAATTCATCGTTGGGATGCGAATAAAATACGCCGTCCTTCAAAATCGAGACATTGGAGTGTGCGCACTCGGTCACGATGTCGCCGCGGTGGAACACCGTTTCCTGCACGCCGATGCGCTTGGCGTGCTGGGCGGCCACGACGCTGGGCAGCCCTGTTCGATGCAGCGCTGGTAAGCGATGACACTTGGAATCAGGTTCAGCGTCTTGATGTTGCAGTGATAGAAGCGGGTGTCCTCGGCGGTGTCCAGCTTGATGGGCATGTCGGGGTCGTTGAGGTGGTTCTGGCGGATGGACACCCACAGCTTGCCGGGCAGGTCCTCGGCGTAGACGTGGTTGCGGGGCTCGACGCCGCGGGTGACCTGCCAGTAGACAAAATGCGTTGTACCGTCCACCTTGGCAAGCAGATCGGTCAGCAGCCTGCCAAGCTCCTCTTTGGGCATCGGGATATGGATGTCCAGCGCCTTGGCGCTGGTGTAGAAGCGGTCGAGGTGATCCTGCATCAGATACACCTTGCCGTTCGCGCCGACCGTCGCGTCGTAGACACCGTCACCGAAGAAATGCACCCGATCATTGAAAGGAACCATCAGTTCCTCCGGCGTGCCGATTTTACCATCATAATAGGCTAGTGCTTCCATAAGTCTTTCCTCCCCTGCTGTATGTTCTCCGCCCCTATCGGGCGGCGAATTTTTTATGTTGCGATAACGGCAGCGCTCTGCGGGACGCATATATGCGTCCCCTACAAACCGCCCGTGGCCGTTTCCCGTTACCGCGAACACTTCACCCCAAACCTCAGCTCAATGACCTTCTTGATAACCTCCACGCAGTTGTCCATCCCGATCGCCGCGCTGTCCAAGCAGAGGTCGTAGTTTTCTACACGCTTCCACTGGCGGCCGGTGTGGTACTTGTAATAGCTCTCGCGGTAATGGTCGAGCTTGTCGATGTACCGGATGGCCTGATTGCGGCCGATGCCCTGCCGCTTCATCTCCCGCTCGATGCGATCCTCGTAGGGGGCGTCGATGTAAACGGTCAGCACGTTGGGCTTGTCTTTTAACACGAAGTCCGCCGCGCGGCCAACGCAGACGTAGCTTTCCGCGTCCAGCAGCTCCCGCAGGACTTTGGCCTGATAGTTGAACAGGTTCTGGTCGCTGATGAAGTTGCCGCTCTCCGGCGGGATGAAGCTGCCGTCGTAGACATGCTGCGACACGCGGTAGAGCAGCGTTTTCTTGGTGTTCTCGTCGGCGGCGGCGAAGATCTTCTCGTTGATGCCGCTGTCCTCGGCTGCCAAGCGCAGCAGCTTGCGGTCGTACAGGTCGATGTCAAAATCCTTGGCGAGCTTTTTGCCGATGTAGCTGCCGCCGCCCGACCCGCAGGTGCGGGTGATCGCCACGGCGAAATAGGGATAGTTTGGATACATGGTGTTCCCTCCTTACTGCCCCAGATAGGCTTTTTTGACGCGGGCGTCGTTCAGCAGCTCCTGCGCGTCGCCCGACAGGGTGATATTGCCGGTCTCCAGCACATAGGCGCGGTCAGAGATGGCCAGCGCCATCTTGGCGTTCTGCTCAACGAGCAAAATCGTGATACCCTGCTTGTTGACCTCCTTGATGATGGCGAAGATCTCCTTGACAAGCAGCGGCGAAAGTCCCATCGACGGTTCATCCATCAAGATCATCTTGGGCTTTCCCATCAGCGCGCGCCCCACGGCCAGCATCTGCTGCTCGCCGCCGGAGAGCGTGCCCGCCAGCTGGCGCTTGCGCTCCTTTAAGCGTGGGAAGCGCTCGTAGACGTCGGCCATCGTCTTTGCCATATCGGTGGGGTCGGTGAAGGCGCCCATCTCAAGGTTTTCCTCGACGGTCATCTGGGGGAAGATGTGCCGCCCTTCCGGCACGTGCGCCAGCTTCAGGGTGATGATCTTGCTCGGCTCGGTCTTGCGCAGGTCGTAGCCGTCAAAGGTGATGGAGCCGCTGGCGGCCTTTTCCAGCCCGGTGATGGTGCGCAGCGTCGTTGTTTTGCCTGCGCCGTTTGCGCCGATGAGGGAGACGATCTCGCCGTCCTTCACCGTCATAGACACGCCGTTCAGCGCGTGGACAGCGCCATAGTTGACGTGCAGGTCTTTGATCTCAAGCATGGGCGGCCTCCTCCGGTTCGTCCTTGCCCAGATAGGCTTCAATGACATGCGGGTCGTTGGCAATCTGTTCCGGCGTGCCGGAGGCGATCGTGGTGCCGAAATCCAGCACCTGAATGCGCTCGCAGATCTTCATGACAAGGCTCATATCGTGCTCGATGAGCAGGACGGACACTTTAAATTCGTTGCGGATGTAGTTGATGATCTCCAGCAGCTCCTCGGTCTCGGTGGGGTTCATGCCGGCCGCCGGTTCGTCGAGGAGCAGCAGCTTCATGTCGGTGGCCAGCGCGCGGGCGATCTCCAACCGGCGCTGCTCACCGTAGGGCAGGTTGTCGGCCTCCAAGTCCTCCTTGCCGGAGAGGTGGACGACTTTCAGCAGCTCCTTGGCGCGGGCCCACGCTTCCTGCTTGGTCTTTTTGGTGTGCAGCAGGATGACCTCAACGATCTGGTTGCCGATGGTGTACACCGGGTTCAAGCTCGTCATCGGGTCCTGAAAGATGATCGAAACCTCATTGCCGCGAATCTTGCGGAATTCCTTCTCGGTCATCTTGTCGATCTGGTGGCCGTTGAACCACACCGTACCGCCGACCAGACGGCCGGGGTAGGCGGTCAGGCCCATAATGGAGTAGGCCGTGACAGACTTGCCGGAGCCGGACTCGCCGACAATGCCCAGCACATCGCCCTGATTCATGCTGAAGGAAACGCCGTTCAGCGCCTTGACCTCACCGGCAGGGGTGAAGAAGGACAGGCGTTCGTCCTTGATCTCAAGAATTTTTTCGCTCATGATTCTTCCTCCCTTCCTTTAGCTCTTCAGTTTCGGGTCAAAAGCATCGCGCAGACCATCGCCGAACAGGTTGAACACAAGGATCATGATGCTGATCATCAGCGCGGGCGCGATCAGCAGCATGGGGTAGGTGTTCATGCCCTTGACGGCATCGGTTGCAAGCGAACCCAAAGACGGCATGGGCGCCGCAACGCCCAGACCGAGGAAGCTCAGGTAGCTCTCGGTAAAGATGGAGGACGGGATCTGCAGGGTGGTGGTGACGATCAGGGTGCCCATGCAGTTCGTCAGCAGATGCTTCTTGATGATGCGGCCGCCGGACGCGCCGAGTGCGCGGGCTGCGGTGACATACTCGCTCTCCTTCAGCGTCAGGACCTGAGAGCGGACGATACGCGCCATGCCGACCCAGTACAGCAGCGCGAAGATGATGAAGATCGACACCATGTTGGGGCCGAGCTTCTGCATCCAGCCGAAGCCGGGCTTGGTGGCCAGACTCTCCAGCGGTTCCTTGATGGCCATGGCCAGCAGGATGATGAGCAGGATGTCGGGGATGGTGTAGAGAATATCGGTAATACGCATCATGATGTTATCGATCCAGCCGCCCGCAAATGCGGAGATGGCGCCGTAGGTCGCGCCGATGAGCAGGACCAGCACAGAGGCCAGCAGGCCGACGGACAGGGAGACGCGGGTGCCCATCATGACACGCACGGCAAAGTCACGGCCCATACGGTCGGTGCCGAGAATGTGCGGAAAGACCTTCTCGCCCGCGTCGATGAGCTTCTGCTCGGCGGCAGAATACTCGAACGGAGCAAGGTTGTTGCTGCCCTTGATCTGCAGCTCATAGCTGTAGGGCCACAGGGACGGCAGAACATAGGCCATAAACGCGATGAGCAGGATGACGACCAGGCTGACCATGGCGATCTTGTTTTTGCGCAGACGGCGCATGCCGTCCTTCCAGAAGTTGACGCTCTCGCGCATGATGACAAGGCTCTTTTTCTCCTCGTTGGATGCGGGGGCGAAATCCTCCACGTTGAGTTGCAGGCTCAACGGATTCTTTTTCAGATTTTCCATTTTGTCTGCTCCTCCTTACTTCAGCTTGATGCGCGGGTCGATGATCTTGTACAGAATATCAACGACCACATTGGCCACAATGACGAGGGCGGCCAGCAGAATGGTGGTGCCCATGATCATCATGTAGTCACGGTTGGTGATGGCGGACACAAAGTCGCGGCCCAGACCCGGGATCGAGAAGATCTTCTCGACCACGAAGGAGCCGGTCATCAGGCCGGCCAGCATCGGGCCGACATAGGTGACAACGGGCAGAATGGCGTTGCGCAGCGCATGCTTAAAGAGGATCTTCACGCTGGAAACGCCCTTGGCGCGGGCGGTGCGCATGTAGTCCTGCCCCATGACATCGAGCAGGCTCGAGCGCATCAGGCGGGTGATGTAGGCGGTGGGATAGATCGCCAGCGCCGTGACCGGCATGATGTAGGCCGCAGGCTCGTTCAGACCGACGGTGGGCAGCAGCTTGAGGTTCATGCCGAAGGTGTAGAGCAGCACAACGCTGGAGATAAAGCTCGGGATGGCGATGCCGCAGGTGGCGAAGACAATAATAAGGTTGTCAGCCCATTTCCCTCGGTTATACGCAGACAGACAGCCCAGCGGGATGCCGACGCAGAGCGCTACCAGCACGGCCAGACCGGCGGTGCGGGCAGACACAGGCAGCTTGGAGAAGATGATCTGGTTGACGGTACGGCCGCGCTGCTTTAAGCTCAGGCCCATGTCGCCGTGGATCAGGCTGTTCATATAGTTAAGGTACTGCACCCCCAGAGGCTTGTCCAGACCGTATTTCTCGGCCAGAGCCTGCTGGGCTGCCTTGCTGATGGACTTTTCAGCCACGAACGGACCGCCGGGGACCAGGTTCATGATGAAAAAGGTAAGGGTCGCAACGATGAACACACTGAAAATGCCCATTGCCACGCGCTTGACGATGTACTTCGCCATGGTTTAGTGCCACTCCGTTTCTTATTGGAATACAAATTGGGGTCAATTCCGGGTCAATCCTTCCCTATCCCGCGCTGTACGCACACGCTTGTTCGTGTACGGCGCACACATTGAAGAATAAAAAAGTCGATGGCGGCTGCGGCCCGCAAACGCCATCGCCAATATCCAAGAATTTATTTTATTATAAAATGTTGCAAAGTATTTGTCAATTCTCTGCACCCCAACAATCAACGACAAATGGCCGAAATGCTCTCCCCTGCCCCGCAAAATTTAGGGCAAGTTGCCCATTTGCCTTTTTTTCAAAGTTTTTTGAAAAAAAGGGTTGACTTTCTCCCCGGATGACGCTATAATAAAACACGTTCTCGAGCGGAACGCACAAGAGAATATGCGCCGGTAGCTCAGCTGGATAGAGTGTCTGACTACGAATCAGAAGGTTGGGGGTTCGAGTCCCTTCCGGCGCACCAAGGTCACTTACGAAAGTAAGTGACCTTTTTTGTTTTGTTCGGACTGTCCGACATTCCGCATTACACACAACACCCCCGCTTGCCTTCCATTTATATAAGGAAGGCGGGCGGGGGTGTTGTGTACGGTGCTTACTTTTCAAACTCCTTTGCCACATCCTGCAGCAGCTTGCGGATGGGCAGGTGCTGGGGGCAGATCTGCTCGCATCTGCCGCAGCGGATGCAGTCCGATGCGCGGGTGCCGGGGCGGGTGTGGACATCCTCGTAATAATAATCGGCGTTCCAGTCGTGGTGGATGTTCTTGGTGTTCATAATCGCGAACAGGTCGGGGATGGCGATCTGCTGCGGGCAGCCGTCTACACAGTAGCGGCAGGCTGTGCAGGGGATCAGGTTCTGCTTGCGGAAGATCTCTACCACCTTGGACACGGCCGCGCGCTCGGTGTCGTTCAGCGGCTGAAAGTCCCGCATAAAGCTGAGGTTGTCCTGCATCTGCTGCATATTGCTCATGCCGGACAGCACCATCATGATGCCGGGGAAGCCCGCCGCAAACCGGATGGCGTAGCTGGCCGGGCTGCCGCCGTGCAGCGATTCCAGCACCGCGGCGGCGTCCTTGGGCAGGTTGACCAGGTTGCCGCCCTTGACCGGCTCCATAACAAGCACCGGCTTATTGTGCCGGCGGCAGACCTCATAGCATTTGCGGCTCTGCACGGCGATGTCATCATAGTCCAGATAGTTGAACTGGATCTGCACGACCTCGATCTGCGGGTACTCTGTCAGGATCCGGTCCAGCACCTCGGCGCGGTCATGGAAGGAGAGGCCGACATGGCGGATCTTGCCCTCGGCCTTGAGGTCGAACGCCGTCTCATACGCGCGGCACGCCTTGAATTGCTGAAAATTCTCGGCATTTTGGGAGTGCATGAGGTAAAAGTCAAAATAATCCACACCGCAGGCCGCAAGCTGGCGCGCAAAGAACGGGCGGATGTCGGCCTCGGTTTCAAAAAAGCCTCCGGACAGCTTATCGGTCAGGACATAGCTTTCGCGCGGGTAACGACTGGTCAGGCAGGTTCTGAGCGCCGTCTCGCTTCTGCCGCCGATGTAGCCGTGCGCGGTGTCAAAATAGTTGAAGCCCTGCGCCAAAAATTCATCGACCATCTGCTTTGTCTGGGCAAGATCGACCTCCTCGCCCTGCATGGGCAGCCGCATACAGCCGAAGCCGAAATTCCTTTTGATTTTTTCCATTGGCAAACGCTCCTTTCGCTTATCCTTATTGTAGCAAACCCGCGCCCCGGGTGCAATACGGCGGCGGTAAAGTCCCGCCCGTATTGTACGCCGGGGAAATGCGTCTTTACACGCAGACGCCCCGCACCGGTGGGTGCGGGGCGCTTTGGCGTATTTTGCTGTGTTACAGCACCTTGCTCAGGAAGTCCACCGTGCGGGGCTGCTTCGGGTGGTTGATGACCTCATCGGGGGTGCCTTCCTCCACGATGTAGCCGCCCTCCATAAAGATGACGCGGCTTGCGACCTCGCGGGCAAAGCCGATCTCATGGGTGACCACGACCATCGTCATGCCCTCGGCGGCAAGGCGCTTCATGACCTGCAGCACCTCGCCGACCATCTCGGGGTCCAGCGCCGAGGTCGGCTCGTCAAACAGCATGATGTCCGGGTCCATGGCCAGCGCGCGCGCAATGGCCACACGCTGCTTCTGCCCGCCGGACAGCTGCGCCGGGTAGGCATCAGCCTTATCGGACAGGCCCACGCGGTCCAGCAGCTGCAGCGCCTTCTCCTTAGCTTCGGAGCGGGTGGCCTTTTTCAGCTCAACCGGCGCCAGCGTCATGTTGCCCATGACATTGAGGTTGTTGAACAGGTTGAAGTGCTGGAACACCATACCGACATTCTCGCGCACCTTGTTCAGGTCGGTCTTTTTGTCGGTCAGGTCGTGGCCGTCCACGATGACCGTGCCGCCGGTGATCTCCTCCAGCCGGTTAAGGCAGCGCAGGAAGGTGGACTTGCCGCTGCCCGAGGGGCCCAGCACGACAACGACCTCTCCCTCATAAATATCAGTCGATACATCGCGCAGAACCTCCAGATTGCCGAAGTTCTTCTTCAGATGCTCAACATGAATTTTTACATTGTTCTTATTGACGGCCACGGTTGAGCCTCCTTTCCATCCGCTTGGCAAAGCGGGACAGCAGCGTGATGACGATCAGGTACATAACGCCGACGATGAACCACACCTCAAGCGAGCGCATTATGTTGGCGTTCACATTCTTGGCGGTGTTGACCAGCTCGGGGAAGCCGATGACCGACAGGATCGAGGTATCCTTGAGGGTGATGATGAACTGGTTGATGATTGAGGGGATCATTGTGCGGATGGCCTGCGGCAGCACGACCTTGTACATTGCCTTCCAGTACGGCAGGCCAAGGCTGCGGGCAGCCTCCATCTGGCCCTTATCCACGCTCTCGATACCGGCGCGGATGATCTCGGCCATATAGGCGCCGCAGTTCAGCGACAGGCAGATGATGCCGGCCTGCAGCGCCGTAAAGGTGAACTTGCTGCCGGTCATGGCTGCCCAGTTCAGGTTGTCGTTCATCAGCATCGGCACGCCGAAATAGACGAAGAACGCCAGAACGATCATCGGCACGCCGCGGATAATATCGACAAAGATCGTGGCGATGATGTTGCAGACGCGGCTTTTCAAAACGCTGAGGATGCCCACAAACAGGCCGATCAGACAGGCGAAGAAAAGGCTCCACAGGGCCAGCAGCAGCGTTTGGCCCATGGCGGCCAGCAGCAGCGGGCCGTAGTTGGCAAGAATCTTAAAAATCAAGGCGCAGAACTCCTTTCGGGGGTTGGATTTGCAAGAGCCGCTCTCCGCGCAGGGGCCAAGAGGGATCCCGGGGTCGCAAAAGCGGGGCCGCCCGCAAAAACAGGCGTCCCCGCGTATTTTTCATGGTTTAGCCGAGGTACTTTGCCAGAATCTCGTCATACTTGCCGTTGGCCTTGATGTCGGCCAGGCCCTTGTTGAACATGTCCAGCAGCTCCTGGCTGTCCTCGCTGAAGATGGCAAAGCCGTAGGGCGCGGGGGCGCTGGCGGTATCCTCCAGCACCTTCAGGGCCAGAGCGCCGTCCTTGATGGAGGCCTTCATGATGGGGGTATCCTCAAAGCAGCCGACGCACTGACCGCCCAGAACGGCCTGATACATCGTGGGGGAATCCTCAAAGTAGGTAATGGTGAAGCCGTACTCGTCCTTGAGGCTCTCGGCGTAGGACGCACCCTGCGTGCCGGTCTTGACGGCAACATTCTTGCCGGACAGGTCGGCAAAGCCGGCAATGTCGGAGTCCTCGGGCACGGTCAGCGTCTGGTTGGAATCATAATAGCCATCGGAGAACATCCAGCCGCTCGCCTTGCGCTCGTCGGTGATGGAGGCACCGGCGATCATGGCGTCCGCCTGACCGGACTGGCAGGCCGCGATGGCGGCGTCCCAGCCAAGGCTCTTCAGCTCATACTCAAAGCCCTGATCCTCGGCGATGGCGGCGAGGATATCCACATCAATGCCGACAAAGTTGCCGGAGGCATCGGTGTACTCAAAGGGCTTAAAGACCGTGTCAGTAGCCACGACCCACTTTTTGCCGGTGGCCTCGGCGGTTGCCGCAGAGGAGGTGTCCGCAGCGCCGGAGGCCGCGGAGGAGGCGGAGCCGCCGCAGGCGGCGAGAGAGAGGGCCATGACGGAGGCCATACCGAGTGCAAACAGTTTTTTCATGAGACACTTTCCTTTCCACTCCACAGATTTTCCCGCCGCCGCGCGGCGGAAAGCAGACATCGGGCAGAATAACAAAAAAGGACAATAGCGCCGTGGTTCCTGTGCTATCGTCCCGGATCATCCTGCCTGATCCTGCTTATTATTATAGCACACCGGCTGAAAAAGTCAATACAAAATCCGCGGCATAGCTTTATTAAATAAAGTCCGCCCCGGATTTTTGCGGTGTTTTTGTAACTTTGTTCTCGTATCGTGCACACAAGGCCGTTTATGGCAGTCTCGCCGCAGGGGGTCAGGCGCGCTTTTTCTCGGGCAGCTGGCTGGCCACGATCGCGCCGAACATCAGTGCACAGCCGCAAAGCTCGGTCGCAGAGAGCGTCTCACCGAGGATAAGCCAGCCCGCGAGGGCGCTGAATACGCTTTCCAGACACATGGCAAGGCTGGCGATCGTCGGGTCAAGGTCCCGCTGGGCAACGATCTGCAGCGTGAAGGCCACGCCGCTGGACATAATGCCGCAGTAAGCTATGGAAACCGCCGCGCCCCGGAACTGGTCGATTGTCGGCGCTTCAAAGACAAACATAAAGATCGTGGACAGCACTGCGACCATCAAAAATTGGGCGAAGCTGAGCTGGATGCCGTCCAGCTTGGGGCTGAAGTGGTTTACCACGAGGATCTGCAGTGTGAACAGCAGTGCGCAGAGCAGCAACTGCCACTCGCCGCCGGTCAGGCTGAGCGTATCGCGCCCCGCAAGGCAGAGCAGGTACAGCCCCACAACGCTGACCGCCACGCAGCACCACAGCTTACTGCCGGGGCGGCGGCCCAGAAAGACCCCCGCGACCGGCACCAGCACCACATACAGCGCCGTCATAAAGCCGGCCTTGGCGGTGCTGGTCGTGCCGATGCCCATCTGCTGGGCCGCCGATGCCGCAAACAGCGCCGTGCCGCAGCAGATACCGCCCAGCACCAGCGTCTTGCCGTGGATCCAAAAAGGCAGGCCGCTGCCGCGCTTTTTCTGCCCGGCGCGGCGCACAAGCAGCATCCCCAGCAGAAAGACGCAGGCCAGCCAGCTGCGGCTGGCCAAAAAGGTGTACGCGCCCATGTAACCGCTGCCGACGCTTTGCGCCACAAAGGCCGTGCCCCAGATGAAGGCGGCGCAGATCAGCAGCAGTGTGTTGCGCAGCTGTTTTTTATCCATAGTGTAAAATCCTCTCTCGTTGTACAACCTGCCGGGCAGGGCTGTCCCCTGCCCGTCCTCTTTGTGTATACTTTCCCTGTGCTTCAAAAAATACCGCCCGGCCATCTGCGGCGCGGGCGGTATGTGTTATCAGCTGTTTGTGCTTTCCTCGCCGTAGGTGTTCAGCTCTTCGCTGCCCAGCCCCTCGACCTTGAGGCCGCCGGTGACATAGTACTTGTTGCCGTTATCGTAGCTGATCGTGATCTTGTACTGCTTGCCCGGGGTCAGGCCGGTGACATTGTACTGGTAGGCGCTGCCGTCCGCACAGTAGTAGATCGTCGAGCCCTGCACATAGCTGGTGCTGGTCTTGTCGTCGCTCAGCTCCCAGAATGCGATCTTAAAGTACATATATTTCTCGCTGCTGGCCTCGGTCGTGGCGTAGCCGGTCACCGTCATGCTGTCGCCGCCCGCCACAAAATACTCAGTGGAGCGGTTGGCAATGCCGTTGAAGGAGACATACAGCGTGTTGTCCTGCGGGTAGGTCACAACGCGGGCCGCGCCGGTGTCCATCCCCTCGGGAAATTCCACGCTGCCGCCGGCGGCAGCCTTGATGGTGGTGTCGGTGTCGTCATCCTCGGACTCCTCGACCAGACCCATCGCCTTGACCAGCTTGACAACGGTGTCCTGCGCCCACGCCTTGGGGGAGCATGCAGTCAGGGTGAAGGCCAGCAGCACCGCCATTGCCAGCGCCGTAAGCTTGCGGGTAAGTTTCATATCGTGAACCTCCATTGGGTGCTTTGCAGAAAATCTCCGCAGCAATCCCGCAGGCAGCGGCAGGGCGCACGCCAAGGCTGCGCCGCACCCGCACCCGGAATTATGCGGTAATGGTTTTATTATACCGCAATTCCGGCCCATGTACAAGCGTTCCCGCCGTTTTTACACATTTGTTTTGCCGGTTTTGGGGGTGTACTCCTTCACCCAGTCGATGAGGAGGGACGACACCGTGACCGTGACGAGCGAAAATGCGATGCGGCGCACCGGAATGTAGGACAGCGATGCAAGCAGCACCGTCAGATCGGTAAAAAGGTACGCGCGGGAGAGCTTCCACCCGGTCAGCTTGTGGATGACGAGCGCCAGCGCATCATCACCGCCGCTGGAGCCGCCCTGCCGCACGATCAGCCCAACGCCGATGCCGACAAATGCGCCGCCCAGCAGCGCCGCCGCCAGCGGGTAGGGCGTCAGGTCGGGCAGCATCGGGGGCAGACACTCCCAGAGGCGGTAAAACCCGGCCAGACTGACGCTGGCAATGCCCGCCGAGAGCAGAAAGTCCCACCCCAGAAACTTGAACGCCAGCGCGTAGCTGGCTGCATCCAGCAGGGGCGAGGCGACCGAGGCCGGCACCCCCAGCCAATGGTTGATGAGCAGCACCAGCCCGATGATGCCGCCCTCGGTAATGGCGGTGCGCTGGTGAATGTTGTGGATGCCGAAGGACAGGATCGCCGTGCCCAGCATGATAACGGCGATGCGCCCCGGCGTGAACCGCCCCAGCACCCGCTTTATTTTTTGTTGCAGCGTTTCTTTTGCCATTTTCTCCCCCTTGGCAGTAATACAACCAGTATACCACGGCTGTCAAGGGGGGCGGCCTCAGCTGCGGGTGTTTTCCAGCACCCGGCGCAGGGTGGCAAGAGCCGCCGCGACATCATCGGCGGTCAGGATCAGCGGCGGCAGCAGCCGCAGGCGGGTCTTGGCGGTCAGCACCAGCAGGCCCTCACGCTCACAGGCGGCGCGGACCTCGGCGGCCTTGATGCCGTCCGCAAGCTCGATGCCCACCATCAGGCCGAGGCCGCTGACCTGCTGCACATGCGGCAGCGCAGCCAGCCCGGCGCGCAGCTGGGCGGCGCGCTCTCTGACCTGCGCAAGAAACGCCTCGTCCATCGTGTCCAGCACGGCCAGCGCACCGGCACAGCATACCGGGTTGCCGCCGAAGGTCGAGCCGTGGGAGCCGGGGCCCATATGGGCCGCCACCTTTTGGTTCATCACGACCGCACCGATCGGCAGACCGCCGCCCAGCCCCTTGGCCAGCGTGACGATGTCGGGCTTCAGGCCGAAATGCTCACACGCCAGAAACCGCCCGGTGCGCCCAACGCCGGTCTGCACCTCGTCCACAATGAGGAGAATGTCCTTTTCCCTGCAGAACGCCGCGACCCTGGCAACATAATCCGCATCGAGCGCGACAACGCCGCCCTCGCCCTGCACCAGCTCCAGCATGACGGCGCAGGTATCGGCATCGGCGGCCCTTTCCAGCGCGGCAAAGTCGCCTGCGGGCACATAGTCAAAGTTTGCGGGGAACGGTCCGAAGTCGTGGTGGAACACATCCTGCCCGGTGGCGGTCAGGGTGGCCAGCGTGCGGCCGTGGAACGAATTGACGAGGGTGATGACCTTATTGCGG
>OGIY01000852.1_pt1 | contig 13252 bp, 6 predicted proteins | sample 1571931 | NCBI WGS metagenome assembly OGIY01 (sample SAMEA2582110, study PRJEB24529) | metagenome | biome: Human gut stool | place: China | collected 2011
TAAGAATAAAGTTGGTTTCATAAATTGTGTAATATTAAAAGGTTAGTGATGTCAATGGCATCAGATTTCGTTGCAAATTTACAAAAATAGTTGAATCCAACAGGACAAATATCAATCATTATTCACTAAAATCGTACAAAAATCATTCATTAGAACGGGTAACCGATAGCAAAATGTATTCCCAGATTCTTGAAGAAAGCTCCGGTTACATTATAATAGCCGCTACGGTCCGTATCATAAGGCAAATGCAGAGGAATACCGAAGTCGAGACGGAATACGAGAATATCCATGTCATAACGGATACCGACACCCGTTCCCAAAGCTATTTGTTTAGGGAAAGTCTTCAGACGCAGTTGTGAATTGGGACGTGCTTCTTTTCCATCAGCCAAAAGCTTTCTGTCTTTGCGCAACAACCACACATTTCCTGCATCCAGAAAGGTAGCTCCCCAAAAGCTCTTGAAAATACGGAAACGATATTCCACATTCGCCTCAAAGCGGAAGGTTCCTGTCTGATCCAGGTAGGAATATTTTCCCTCTTCCGGATGATAACCGCCCGGACCGACACTGCGCACTGTAAAAGCACGGATACTATTGGCACCACCTACATAAAATTGTTCACTATAGGGAGCTATCGTAGCATTGCCATAAGTAAACAGTGCACCTACTGCCATGCGGCTGGCTATCGCATTATTCTTATCTATGTTCCACAAATGACGCAACTCCGTATTCAACTTCACAAACTGTGCAAACGGAGCCCCCAGCAAACTCTTATCCTCTTCATTGAACGGCTTGCCAAAAGCACGGTAAATAAGGGAAGTGATATTACCCGCCGAAGTGACGGTAGACTGCCACCAGATAGGGTTCTTTATCCGACGGCCCGAAGCATTGTCATACGTATACGTATATTCCATCGCCGGAATAAACTGGTTCCTAAGACTGACATACAATGCAGGATTAGCTTCAGCTATCTCTTTAAAATCCTCAGACTGATGCTGCAAGACATTAAATGTCAGTTTAAAAGGAGTAATACTATGCCGGCTGGTACGGGAGGGCTGGAAATCGTATGTAGCATTGCCGCCAAAGGACAGCAGTTTATAATACTTTGCCCGGTTCAGCTGGTTGATATACAGACGAAAGGTCGTCGTGGCCGGGAAGTCAAACTCCCGTTTACCCAGATGCGGGAACACGACTCTCGGAAAAGTCAGAGAGGTAGAAAGCCCCATTTCCCAACTGTTCATCAGTGAGCTCTTCTCACCGCCTCCGGTCTGCCACTCATAAGAGCCTTTCAGTTTTACGTTCCAGCTTTCACCACCTCCGAATACATTGTTACGAGTGACACCGAAAGATGCACCGGGACCGGTCTGGTCATTACTCTTCGTTACTACATTCAGTTCCAGTTCTGCATCCAACGGTTTGGCAAATGTAGCCTGCATAGTGACATCCAGTGTATCACAAGCCGCTGTCGTATCTCGGGGAGCATATTGCATATCCATATAGCTGAATATACCGAGCTGACTCAATTTCTCCTGCACCTGCTCCTGCCGGTACTGGCTATAAAGACGGGTACGGTTGGAAGCCCTCATCTGTTTGCTCCGTACAAACTGCTGATAGTTCATCCATCGATAGAGCATATTCGGACGGACCTGCAGTTTATCATAATAGTGGATATTCAGATTCTTGTACAAGATACTGTCATTAGGTGCCTCGCCATTCTTTCCGAAGAGATAGACCGAAGCATCTCCTACATAGTAAGAACGTTGAGCGGCAGCCGGTAATCCCGGAAGAGGAATCAGACGAAGACTGATATGTCCGCCGGGAACCAAGGTTGTATCCGCCTGATAGGTCATATAGTCCGGACGGAAGTAGAAATATCCCCGATTACGCAAAAGGGTACTGATACGGGAACGTTCTTCATCCAAATCCACCACATTAAACTGTTCGCCGGGGGTGATGTAAGACATACGACGTCCGCGTTCCATGATCTTCAGAGTCTGGGGAGTGAAACGCTGATAATACACTGTATCAATGAAATAAGGGTTCTTCATATCTACCGTATAGAGCAGACTTGCTTTCAGACTATCTTTCTTATCGACCAAAGTCTCGTAAGTCACCTTTCCATTGAAATATCCGTAATCACGGAGCAGGTTAGTGGCTACCTTGACACGTACTTCGGGATTGACAGTAGAAATAAATACGGGCGGATTGGCGGCAAAGCGGTTAAACATCCACTTACCGAATCCTTTCTTGTATTTCACGAAGTCGTTATACATCCACATTTTAAAAGGAATAGGCAGAAAACCTCCCAACAGAGTAGTACTGGGAGTTTTGGCAAGCGCTGCATTGATTTCCGTCAAAGCAGTTTCACCAACCCGTGTCGATGATTTATTGACTATCACCGTTTTTCCTCCGGTATAGAGTATTTCATCTTCGGGCAGATGTTTCGTCACCGAACACGCCGAAAACAACACTATACCTATAAGACAGCCTGCTAATATGTTAATACGTATATCTTTCATTCTTACTTCTTTTTCTTAAAGATGAACAGTTCACTGATCTTATCCAGTTTCTTGCGAAGTACCAGACCGACTCCGGTTTCCGTAATCTCCCCTTCGAGTACACTCTCATAGTTCTTATCGTAGAACAAACGGACATAACGGGTTCCCGTACGGTCCAGACGATATTCCAAAGAGATGTTGTCAATGAAGGATTCGGCATCATTCGTCGCATTTTCGCCCGTCGATACCTTACCGCCGATTACAATCTGGAAGCGGTTATTGAAGAGGCGCTGCGAATAACGGAAACTGTAATCCGTACGCTTGCCGCCGGTATCCGAGGCGTCATGATCTTCGACACCCACAGAGACGCTGGCATTCTTCAGGTTACCCATCAGTGAATTTATCTGACTGCTCAGTACGGAGTTCAGGGCAGAACCCATATTCAGCTTGCCAAGTCCGCCGCCTCCACCGCCGATCGGTCCGGTGCCGAGATAGGTTTTCATCAACATGATATAAAGTGCCTGTTTTCCACGTTCTTCCGCTCCCATTGCTGTCAGTTCATTCTGTATGGTCGCATCTTCCGGGGCCGCTACGTCGAAAGCAAAAGACAGGTTGTCCAACCGGTTCTTTACGACAATGGAAACGTCAAAGTTAACCATTCTCGTTCCTCCGTTCTCTCCTTCGGATACGGAAGCACGGATACGGTCAGTTGCCTTGAAGTTCAGCATGGGGTCCATCGGGTTTCCGGTCCAATCTACATAGCTGCCGTTATCGATGGCAAATTCCTTGACTGCAATGATAGGCAGAGAATACTTCATCAGTCCACCGCTCAGTGTGTAACGTCCGGTCAATGTCAGGTCTCCCTGCGGAGTGTATTTCATCGAAAGATCGCCACCTCCTTCCAGTTCGATACGATTGTCACTGGCGTCCAAGTCCACTTTCACCCTGACTGAAGGGTCGATATGAACCATCATCAGCATATCCAATCCACCTAAAGATACGGTAGGCACTTCCTGACGGACAACTGTGGTGGTATCACTGAATGAAGTAAATGTCACCAGACTTCCCAAACGATCCTGCACGGTCAGCGGTGAATCGGTCAGTACATACGAGACATCCGTATTGCCCAGCAGATTCAGGTTTCCACGCATATTCAACCCGTCCAACGGGCCTTTTATGGTTGCCCGCAAGTCCGCAAAGACTTTTCCGTAGACAAGGCTTTCGCGAGTACGCTTCGCATTCAACAAGGTATAGTTTTCCGCCAGCAGATTCAGACTCGCCATCGGTCGGGACATATCACGGAAATCGACATAACCGTCGATCGTAAACGGATTCTTTCCCGTGGTGTAAATGGCGAACTTATCAAATATCAGACGATTGTTCTTCAACTGCACAGGGCGGTTATCAAACAGGAAGTTAGCACCATACTGGCGTGACAGGACAGATACGCTGTCCAGTATCAGTTCACCGTTTATCAATGGCTGCTCGGTACTGCCTGTTATATTCAGGTCACCGTCCATATCACCGGCAAGCGTAACCAGCTCGTCGGGAATAAAGGCGTTGGCAATACGAAGCGGGAAGTGTTCCAACGTCGTATTTACTTCCAGGCTATCCTTTCCCGTCGAGGTAGGGAGCAGCTTGCCATCTGCTATCAGCACTTCTACCTTATCATGATTCAGATAAGCGTTGAGGTATTGTTTTCCCTGTTCGCCCGGCAGCCATGTAGCCCCCAAAGTAATATCACCAATGCGCTGGCGTTCATAAGTCAGTTCATCAATGGATGCTTCCGCAGAGAGCTGAAGGTCTTTTTCGGTCTGTATATAGTGTGCTTCTGCCGAGAACAATCCGGTGATTTCGGGGAAGTAAGGCAGTACGCTCGTTATTTCATCCAAGCGGATTCTCCGGATTTCGACATCGATATTCTGCAAAGAAACCGTATCTCCCTGTACCGAATGCACACGGAAGCCCATACCTTCATCATCCCACATATCCACATTGGCATACACGCGCATATTCTTATGCAGATAAATCCAGTTATGATCTTCGTTGAAGTGGAATTTACGGAACGCAATAATCGGTTCTTCCGGAATCAGTGTAAAAGCCAGTCCATCCCCTTTTCCACGTCCTCCAACCAGCGGACGGGCATTGACTCCAAGCAACACACCGGTTTTCCCCTTTTCGTTCTTATATTCTGCCAGCAGCTCGGCATCGCGGTCGCGAATCTCGCCTGTCAGAATAGTGGAGAAGGAAAACTGGGGATTCTTCGGTCCGTTGATTACTCCGGCACGGAGATTCATACGGGTAGTATCCTGTTTGACGGTGAAAAAGACCGTATCCAGTTGCAAGGTATCCACTTTCAAAGCATGGATGGCTGCTTTGCCGTTGATTCCCCAATCGGGAGCAGTGCCGAATTTCATGGAAGCATCATGGAACGATATATTCTTCATTGCCATATAGTATGCCAACGGATTCTCCTTTCCTGCCGAAAAAGAGAAAATAGCCGACGGTAATGCTTCACGCAAAGCAGCATGATCCAAGAGTTTTTCATCCACCTGCTTCATCAACACATCTACAAAATGGGTAGACTGACGAATCAGAGGATATACACCGGCACGGGCACTCAGATTCAGTTTCATATCACCGGCGGTGAAATGAGTGAAAACACGGTTCTGCCGTGCCTCTCCGCTTAAATTGAATGCCAACGGATGTTTCATCGGCTTGGGCATAAGTCCCAGTTCGTACAAATCAAGCTGAGTAACGTCAACTGTCACTTTACCGTCCGGATAGCTATGAGCTAAATTATATTCTGCATCCGCCGTCATTTTCAAAAGTTCATTGTCACTCGTAAGCTGAGCCGTTGCCAAAGCACCTTTAAGATTTCCCGTCAGATGAACATTCGAAAGATGATAGCGGGCGTAATGAAGCTGGTCCAAAGAAAGATTCAGATTGGCTAAAGAATGGAAGGACATGACATCCAGTCCCCTGCCCTTGGCATCTGCCGAAAGAGATAGTTCATAAATCGAGTCTTTCGGGAGAAAATGATGCAGTTGCAGATCGTTTATTTTCAGATCGGCCGTATAAACTTCTGTCAAACTGTTTAATGCGGCATTTACATTCATGCTGCCCTTGCCTTCTTTCAGATCGAGTTTTGCTTTATACTGCGGGCCGTTCATCTCCATCTTCATCTTGAGACTCATACTGTCGGGAATTACTAAAGAGCCATCGGGTGTGACTCCAGTCAATCCTGTCAGGAAGTTCAGATTCCGGGTAACCATATCCAGCCCAATAGTTCCCGAACGAGTCAGACTGTCCGTCAGGTTTTCAAGGATTCCTCCCCCCTTTAGCGAGAAAGCTCCCGGCAAGTCTACCGTGAAGCGCGAAATCTGCATCTCTTTCAGATTTCCATCCGTACCGGCACGAATCACTAACGGACGGAACGGATATGCTTCTTTAAACGTTTGAGGCAGTCCGCCGGCAAAAAGCATCACGTCCTCTTTGCCTATATGTGCGTTAAAGCTGGCGGATAAACGTCCTGTCGTCGGGATATTTACGAGTTCCCAATAAGTCTGGGCGGACAGGTCTATTTCTGAATGTGGGGTTTGCAGTTTCAGTTCAGGAATGCGGATGATAGAATCATTCGAAAAGAGCCGCCCTGTCAGTGAAGTAATACTCAGTCCCGAACGCTCTTCCATCGTTATTTCACGAATCACAGCGTTCATATTTCTGCCTTCGTAGAGCAGAGAGTCCAATCCGATGCGGATATTCCGGACTGCCATATGAGAGGCGTCAAAACCTTCCGACGGTTGGGCCTCTCCGGTGTCATAACTGGCGGAGGCACCCGACAAAAGGAATTGCTTCAATCCATAAAACTGGTTCTTTAAATCCGCTTTGGCGTCATCAATGGTCGCTTCGCCTATGTATGCCGCCATCTTCATGGAGTCGGCAGGCAGTTTCATACCGAATGATACATTCTTCAACTTCAGTTGATGAAGGTTCACCTTCCAGTTCACAGGAGCAGATGCTGTTGTGTCTTTGGGAGTGGTCGTGGTATCAGTCATCAGAAGTTGTATATGAGTATCGGATAACTCTGTCCGATTGACAACTGCCGTTTCGTTCGATAAATCGACTCCATGACTTTGCAGAAAGAAGCGTCCCAAAACGCCTTTTATCTGCATCCCCTCTATCAGATTGGCAGAATTGACCGCCACCTGACTTAAGGTAACCTCGTCAACTTCTACTTTTCCTTTGAGCAATGGCCATGCCTGTACGCGGACATTCAGGCTTTCCAAAGACAATAAGGTATCCGGCTGCTGTATGACTTCCACCCCTCGTACCAGCAGATTAAGCGGAAAACGAAGGTCTATCCGTTCCACCTGAATCTGCATTCCGGTTGCTTTAGAAGCATACGCAGTAACCTCCCGTCGCAAAAGATTCTGAACAGGAGGTATATAAAGTAATACCATCAGTATTACAAAAAGTATTATAGGAGTAAGCAATATCCAGCCCACCCGTCTTATCCATTTTCGTTTCATGCAGGATGTGTCAGTGTAAAAGTGATACAAAGTAAACAAATTACTTTGAAAAAAGGTTTGTCCAAAAGCTAAAATGTGAAAAAGCCGGAGGTTATGGTTACATTTAGCGCAATTTCATCCCGTTCATTCCGTTCATTCGGAAGGTGAGATATTTGTCAAGGCAGCACCTTCTCACTATGCTACGAGCTTATGCCCGTGCCACTACGTTGGCACGCTTGTGCCACCGCAGTGGCACGACTGTGACATGCCTTTGGCACAACTGTGCCAACAAGGTGGCACAAGCATGGCACTATATAGGCTGTTCCAAAGGAGCTGCCGGGAGAGATTTAATGTAAACCGAAACTATACTCCTCAGCAGCACGAACAACTTTACGCACCGCCTCCAAAGTCTCCAACGTAGTCTTTTCTATTTCTTCGGAGAATTCTTCCCCCCGGCAAGACTCCAGCCATCTTAATGAAGCAACAGACTCAGAAGCTCCGATCAAGGTGAAAAGCGGAAGGAGTTTATGAGCCATAGCGGCTATTCCATCCACCTCCCTGTCAGTTAATGCCTGTTGCATCCGGTCGGCATTCTTACCGGTCTCTTCGATAAAAGTCCGGATAATAGAACACGCCGCTTCCGGATCATCTTCCGAGAAGGCAGTCAGTGCAGAAAAGTTGAATAAAGTATCTTCAGGCAGCGCATCTGCAATCAATTGCATATCATGTGTTATATGCGCCTCATCAGCTGACATTTGTCCTTCATTCAGAGTTACCAGCAATTCTTTCACCGTAAAAGGTTTGTGCAGGCATCCGGCAAAGCCGTGTTCATGCAAAGCCTTCTCATCCATTTCGCTGCGTGCCGTGACAGCAATGACAGGAATATTGCGGGCTTGCGGAATGTTAGAGGCACGCAATAATTTGACCAGATCAAAACCGTTGATAGCAGGCATCTGTATATCGGTCAGCAGCACATCAAACGTCGAGGAGCGCAGTTGCTCTATCAGTTCTTCCAACTGCTCGCAGCAAACAGCATCGATGTTGTGCTGTTTCAGCATGGCAGCAGTCAGGTTCAGCTGAATCTTATCATCATCAATCAGAAGCACACGGATCACCTTCATGACCGGTACAGCATCTGTCTCTTCCGGAGAAACATCTGTTTCTTCCGGAGAAGCATCCGTATCTTTCGACGCTTTCTTGATTCTGCTTCCAAAAGGTTTATTTTCCACTATTGACTTACCCACCGGAAAGAGTGGCAACACGACAGTAAAGCAACATCCTTTTCCTAACGTGCTTTGTACATCGATCGTACCTTCAAGCAGAAGAACCAACTTATGCACAATGGACAATCCCAGTCCGAATCCTTCTTCTCCCTGCGCACCGGGGAGGCGGGTAAATTCCTGGAAGATGCGTTCCCGGTCTTCCGATGCCATCCCTTTGCCGGTATCCTCAACCGCTATTGTCAGCTTCGAAGCGTTATAACCAACAGTTAATGTGATCTTGCCCTGCTGAGTGAATTTCACCGCATTGGACAAGAGATTATTCACTATCTGCTGAATACGTAAAGGATCACTGATATATTTCTCCGACAATTCCGGAGCGATATGACATTGCAAGACCAAGCCTTTAGCCGCCGTCAGAGGTTCAAAGCAAACACGGATTTCTTCAAACAGCTGAGCAGGATTAAAAACAATCCGGTTCACTTCCGCTTTATTGAGGTCAAGACGGTGGAAATCAAGCAAATCGCTTACTAACTTCAGTAAATGCTCTGAAGAACTTTTCATGTTGTCCAGATAGAATCGCTGCCGTTCATCTTCGGTCAGGCGGGACAAGAGTTCCGTATATCCCATTATCGAGCCTAATGGCGCCTTAAAGTCATGGGTAATGGCAAGCATCAGTTTCTCACGGGCAACAAGCAAGTCTTCCGCCCGCTTATTCGCTTCTTCGAGCTGACGCCGATAACGGTTGCTACGAGTAATATCCCGCATAATTAAGATCAGGAAAAAGGCGGATAAGAATACGGCACCAATGGCAATTCCGGCAATGATATTAGCCGAACGCATCCGCACCTCTTGCTGAAGTTCCGCATCCTGACGGGCACGCGCAGACATTTCCTCCTCGTATCCTTTTATCAGACTATCCATTCTTGCGGTCAGCTGTGTATTCATCCGCTGATACCTCGTACTGGTACGCCGGATCGTTCGCCTCCGCTGCAACCGTTTCTCTTCGGTAGCCATGCGAATCTTATGCTGAAGGGAGTCCGCCGACTTGACAGGTTCCAATATCGTATCGGTGGCAATTTCCAGAGAAGTATTGACCAGCACGGCAGTATCTTTCTTAGAAGGCGCGAACACTTCCCCCAATCGTTTGAAGAAGCCTTTCTTCTTCGGGGTAGTGATCAGAGAATCGCGTTTGGTAATAACCCGGTGTTGTACCCGTTGCTGAGTAATCACCGAGTCCTGCTGTTCTGATATGATTTCTTCAATCTCCGAGGCGGAAAGCAAGCTATCATTCGCCTCGCTCAGCACCCGCAGCATCTGAAGGGTATTCTGATCTTTCTCATGGAGAAGACTCAGCAGACTGTCTGTCCGCAGATTCTGCTGATCGTCCGCAGCCGACAGCGTCTCCATCTCCTGATGCACAAACACCAGAGAAAAAAGAAGAATCGCCAGCAGCAATATATAGCCGATGGTTATTTTCAGTTTGGTGGAGCGAAAGGAAGCCATAGGCAATTAAGATTTTAAATTATGAATTTTGAATGGAAGGCGGTAGTTTCGTCTTGTGATGGAAACGCCACCATAACATCAGACCGGCACTGGTCAACCCAAAAGGAAATGCCATCCAGACACCTATGATCCCCCACTCCAACACGAATCCGCAAAAATAGCCGACCGGAAGCGAAATAAGGAAATAAGCAATGAAGGCAATCAGCATCATCAGTTTTACATCTGAGATTCCACGCAAGGCATTGGCAAAGGTTATCTGCAATCCATCTCCAAACTGATATACAAGGAACGGAAGGATAAGCGAAGTTACCATAGCCGCCACTTCGGTACTATCGGTAAACCAGCCTCCCAGATAATTGCGGCAGAGGAATACGATGGAAGAAAGCACAACACCCAACGCCATCATCAAATGAAAACCGGCATAAGCCGAACGACGTACATTGAGTATATCGCCCTGCCCGTTAAAGTTACTCACACGGACAGCCACAGCTGCTCCCATCCCGTAATACATCATAAACGTAAACTGAGAAATAGCCAGCATGACCTGATGAGAAGCCAGCGCAATGGTACCCAGCCAGCCAATCATCACCGCACTCAGACTGAACGAAGCTGTCTCCATTCCCATCTGAAAAGCAATCGGCCAACCCAGCGAATTCAATCGTCCGAATATAGCCTTCGACCATCCCAGACGATAGAAGCCGAGCTTAAAACGAAGAAAACGCGGACTCCGCATAAAGACTATGATAAATACGACTACCATCATGATACGCGAGAACAGCGTACTGATACCTGCTCCCAGCAAGCCCATTTCCGGCAAGCCCAGCTTTCCGTATATCAGGATATAATTGCCGATAATATTCAGCACATTTCCGCCGAGCAATATCCACATAGCGGTCTTAGTATCCGTAATTCCATCCGTAAACTGCTTGAAGCCATTGAACAGCATCACAAAGACGAGCGAAGCCAGCAGAACCAGATAATAAGGTTTTATCAGGGGAATAAGTTCTTCCGGCTGTCCCAGATTTCCCACATTAAAATAAAGGACAGTCATACCGATGGTAAGCAAGAATGCCACCAACAAATTTGCCAGCAGGCTGTTACGCAACGCCTGCCCCGCCGAAGCATACTGATGAGTTCCATACAAACCTCCCACGATAGGAGTCAGCCCGTACGAGAAGCCTGTACTGAAAATAATCACCAGATTGAATACATTATTGACGAAGGAAGCAGCACCCAGTTCTATCGTACTATGATGACCGATCATCAACGTATCGGCAAACCCCAGCACAATAACTCCTATTTGCCCGATTACAATGGGCAATCCGAGAGAAATCAGTGCTTTGTAATGCTCCTTATATATACTATAGATATTTCTCATTTATTTTTCCGTAGTTAATCGCATATTCCGGCAACTCCGCATCCTGCCGTTGCCTCCAATAAATATCCCGCCGGTAAGGAGAAGTCAGGATATTTGTTTCTTATAATAAAGTATCACTCCATTCTCCTTCCTGAAAGCAGACTGAGCTACCTTTTGCAATTGTCCGGCAGTAACAGCGCGATAACGCTCTACCTCCTTTTCCATATCTTCCGCCCTGCCCAACAGTTCAAACCAAGCAAGATTGGTAGCGACATTCAAATAATTGATATTGCCGAATATCTGCGTCGATTCGAATTTATTCTTCACTTTTTCCAGTTCCTGTTCGTCAACAGGTTCTTGCTGCAAACGTTCCAGTTCTTCACGTACGGCCGCTTCCGCCTGTTCCAGCGAAACACCTGCCGCGGGTTTGCCCGAGATATGGAACAATCCGGCATCCACACTACCGGAAATATAAGCGTCAATACTCGAAAACAGTTGTTTTTGCTGTACCAGGCGTTGATTCAGACGACTGGAACGTCCGTTGCTCAACAAATCCGACAATATATCAAAAGCGTAATAATCCGGATGATCATGACTGCACATATGATACGCCATGAATAGTGAATCAAGGGGTACGTTACGCTCTACTGTCAACCGTCGTTCTTCTGTCTGCTCCGGTTCCTGCGGCAGATTCCGTTGAGGAACCTCCCTGCGAGGGATGGGACCGAACCATTTTTCCGTCAATGCAACTGCTTCCTCAAAAGAGATATTTCCCGTTACGGCGAGCACTGCATTGTTCGGCGCATAAAAACGGAAGAAGAATGCTTTCACCTCTTCCAGCGTCGCATTGGCTATGTGCGACAAATCTTTTCCGATGGTAGGCCACTGATAAGTATGCGCCCGATATGCCAGAGGACGCAAAAGATGACCGACGTCTCCGTAAGGCTGGTTCAGGCAACGCTGCTTGAATTCTTCCATTACTACTCCACGCTGTACTTCCAGACTCCGTTCACTGAAATCAAGGCTCAGCATACGGTCGGATTCCAGCCAAAAGCCGGTCTCTACATTCTGCCGGGGTACAGTGAGGTAGTAATTGGTTATGTCATTATTGGTCCAGGCATTATTCTCGCCGCCTGCCAGTTGCAGCGGCATATCATAATCGGGAATGTTCACCGAACCTCCGAACATCAGGTGTTCGAACAAATGAGCAAAGCCTGTATGCTCGGGATGTTCGTCGCGGGCTCCCACATTATATAATACATTAAGAGCTACCATCTGCGTACTTTCGTCCTGCGAATGTACCAGACGTAACCCATTGTCCAAAATATGCCTGTTAATCTTCATTCTACTTAATCCAGTACTTCTACTTTTACAATCTTCACGTCCTCTTCGGGGCGGTCGCTACGGTCGGTTTTCACCTGCTGAATCTTATCCACGATGTCCATGCCTTCGATTACTTCACCGAAAACCGTATACTCACCGTCCAGATGAGGAGTACCTCCTACAGTCGTATAAGCTTCGATCTGTTCCGGCGTAAAGTGAAATTCCGGTTGCTTGGCAGCTTCCGCTTCCGCCTCTGCAAAAAGCTTCTCCTGCAATTCATACAAACCGTTTTCATCGTTTTCCTTCCGCATCTTATAGATTTCTTTCATGTGCTTCTGAGCCAACGTATTGAAAATAACATTGATCTTATTCTCATTCATCTGGCTTTCCATGCCCAGCAATGTAGAGTCGTTGTACACCTTGCCTGTCACAATGTAGAACTGGCAACCGGATGATTCTTTCTTCGGATTTACATTGTCTCCCTGACGGGCAGCAGACAAAGCGCCTTTTTTGTGAAAATACTTCGGATAAACAAATTCGGCCGGAAGGGTGTAACCCACATCTCCTGCACCCAGCATCTTTCCTTTCGGTGCATTCTTTGAATCCGGGTCACCTGCCTGAATCATAAAGTCTTTGATAACACGGTGGAATAGCGTTCCTTCATAAACGCCGTCTTCTGCCAGCTTAATGAAATTATCACGATGTTTCGGCGTCTCATTATACAACTTAACCTTGATGTCTCCCAAGGTTGTTTCAATCTTTACCAACGTTTCGTTGTCCATATTTCCTCCTTTTTTTGTTCCGGTTTTGCAGGCCGTAAGTCCGCAAAACGATATGGTT
>OGIY01000854.1_pt1 | contig 13241 bp, 15 predicted proteins | sample 1571931 | NCBI WGS metagenome assembly OGIY01 (sample SAMEA2582110, study PRJEB24529) | metagenome | biome: Human gut stool | place: China | collected 2011
CTTGTGGGGTCAGGGAAAGATCACTGTCCACCTCGTTTCCCCAAACGTCCCAGCCGGGCGCTTTCTGTCTGGCAAACAGCTCCACGCGGGGCAGATCGCCCGCCAGCTCAATGATTTTGTCGCGGGTTACGTCCGGCTTTTTGCTGTGTTCCTCCACAGGGGAAATAATAAACTGATGGACACCGGCGCTGCGGCGCTTGGGTTTGCCTCGTTTGGCAAGCAGGCAGATTTCCGCATTGCCTCTCGTCCAGTAGCCCAGCCCATAAAACCATGTGGGGCTTTTCTTGTTGAGCTTCAACCAGACAAAGGCCACCGTCTTGAACGTAAAGCCCCATGCCCGGATCAGGCGCAGGGCTTCCGGGAGCTGCGGGAATGTGGCCCACAAGAACAGTAGACAGTCCTTTTCCGCCAGCGTTTCCACCGGCAGGGCGCACAGCTCGTCAATGCTCATGGTGGGATAGTGATGTTCCGCCGCACCTGTTTTCTTGCACTCATACCGCCACGGCGGATCGGCGTAAATGATGTGGTATCGTTTCTTTTGTACTTCCTCGATGGTTGGTAGTCCTCCTGTCTGTTAATGTGCAGTAAAGACGGCTTTCGATATGCTGCCAGTCTTGAACAGACAGAAGCAGAGCAGAACCGTGTAGCCCATACAGCCCCAAATGGCCCCGGATATATCCGCTGCCTGTCCGATCTGCTGGATCAGCACCGCATAGATGCCGACAACCACCATAATCAAAAAGGCTTGGAAGCCCAGCGCCAACAGGGATTTCAAGTAGTTCTGACCGACGCCGCGCCACTCCGCATTGCCCAGCGTGGCAAGGGGGATCGGCCCCAGCGCGGTCACGGCATAAATCTCAATCATTCTTCCGTAGGTCACAAGGAAAATACAGATGGAAAGAATGTTCATCGTCAGCCCCACAACAAGGGTCTGGAACCACAGGCCCAGCAGCGGCCCGATGTCCATTGCTTCAAGGCGGCTTTCCAGATCAGGGAGCAGCGTGTCAAAATCAATGCTGGTATCTCCGATAATCACCCCGGCGCTCTGGTTGACGACCTGCTGGGTGGCGTCAAGCACGCCCATGACGATATTCCATGTGTTCGTCACAATGAGGATGGCGAAGGCGCTTTTGAAAATCCAGCGGAAGAACATGGAGCTGTCGAAGTCGTGCATATTGTTCTTTTCCACGATCATGTCGATCAGCTCATAGCACATCACAAGGGCGAGAATGGCCGCCGCAATGGGGACGATCACCGTTTCGGACAGGTTTTGCAGCATGGAGAAAATGCCGCCGTTCCAGTCCTGCGGGGTACTGCCCACATCCGACGCGATTTCCCCGACTTTGGTATTGACCGTGTTAAACAGGCCGGACAGGTTGCCCATGATACCGTCGATCAGGATTCCTTTGATCCATTCCCCGATTAAATCACCGATCATGTGGGGACACCTCCTTTCCCGCGCCCTCCCAGATTAGAGAGGGCGCGGAGGGTTTTCTAACACACATGGGGTTATCCCAGCAGCCCGGACAGCAGCGGAACAAGGGTCATGCCGATCAGGGCAACGCCACCTCCGGCGACAAGCTGCTTAATGCCCTGTGATTTGCTTGCCGGGTTGTCCGCCCCGTATCCCTCCAAAAGATTGACGCCGCCCCATACGCAAAGCGCGCCGCCGAGACCCACAACGATGGTCTGCAAAGTATCAACTGCACTATTGAAAAATTCCATAAATTTACCTCCATAAATTCAGATTGTGATGGTGTTTGGGTGCAAAAAAAGCCGCCGTTCACAGCGGCAGCCTCACAATCCGCAGACGGCCCGGAGTTACTGGCCGTCCCGCCATTCCAGCACAGCCAGCGAAAAAATTTCGCCCCATGCTTCACACAGTCTGCGGTCTATTTCCCTTACAAGTTCTTCGGCTTCCCCATTCGTGGGCGGGGTGTCATGTTCCGCGATCCACTGGCACAGCACCGCAGCGGAAATGATCGCCCGGTAGATTTCCTGCTCATACTTGAAAAAATCCGCAAATGTCCATTCGTCCGAGTGGCCCATCGGTCACGCTCCTTTCTTTGCTGCAATTTCATTTTGTTAGCTTCTTTCCATGTTTTTGATTTCGTCCGTGGACAATCCGGGGCCGCCCTTACTGCTCCCAAATATGCAAACACAGTTGGCAGAAATGGATTTTTGAACAGCAAACGGGCGACAGCTTTTGACTGTCGCCCGTTGATAATCCACCAATTATAAGTTTTCGTAAGAAACCAATTTTTCCATCGGGATTCTCATTTGAGAATGTCTTTCAGGGTCAATCGGTGGTTCTGCGGAATACCCGATCACTAAAATGTTAATGGGTTCCATATTGTCCGGCAAGCAAAATTCCTTTTTGATAACTTCTGGCTGGAAGTAACAAACCCAGACAGAACCTAACCCTAATTCTGTTGCCTCCATCATCATGTGGTCTGTCAGGATGGAAGCGTCAATATCACAGGTCTGCTTTTTATCAAAAGGCCGAACCCATGCTTTATTGTGGTCTGCACATACGATGATTGCCAGCGGTGCGCCGTAAATATTTGCTCCTTTCCCAATTTTGGCAAGGCCATCTTCGTCCTGCACCACAATCAAGTGTACTGGTTGGAGGTTCGCTGCTGTTGGGGCAACATGGGCTGCCTGTAAAATCCTGTTCAGTTTTTCAGGCTCCACCTTTTTGTTTGAATAGCTCCGTACAGAATAGCGTTTTTTTGCAAGTTCAATAAAATCCATGATAGTCAATCCTTTCGTTATGTTGTATAATTTTCTTGGTATCTTTTAAGATCACACTAATTTTAACATGGTGCGATTAAATAACAAGATTGCACTTTTCAGAAAGATACTTCCCAAAAAGAAAGTGCCTCAAAAGGATTGAAAACAATAATGAATTATGAAAAATCACAATTTAACTGTCCAGTAGAAGCTACGCTATTTTTAATCGGCGGAAAGTACAAACCGCTTATCTTGTGGCATTTGATAGATAAACCACTGCACTATATGGAATTGCAGCGGTTAATCCCAAAAGCTACACCAAAAATGTTGTCCCAGCAACTCCACGACTTAGAAGAATGTGGAATGATTCATAGAGAAGTCATTCCAGAAAAACCTCCTAAAACTTTATACTCCCTTACTGCTTTTGGACGAAGCATTATTCCTGTCTTGGATTCTATGTGTAACTGGGGAACCGCTTTTCTTGATGGCTTGGATATTACACCTCCTTGCAATTCAAAATAACATACCGCTTTATTCTGCGGCAAAATCTTCATCCGACAGCTCAATGTCGTAGAGGACAAAGGGTTCGTCCTCCGTTACCACGCGCCGCCTTTTCCGGCGCAGAGACGACAGGTAGCTGTCCACATCAAAGGTGTTCTTTTTGTCGGCGTCCGAGAGGTATTTATAGCGGGGGTGGCGGGTGATGTCGTATTTCTCACTGAAAAATGGCCTTACGCCGCGAACCTGCAAAATACACTTGCCTCCATCCATCGTTGCAATTTCGTCTTGGCTCATCAGCTCCTTTCCGAGTTTTTGGTAGTTCAGTCCGTGGGAGGTCTGCGCGCCCCGGTTCTCGCTCTGGTTGTAGCTGTCAATGGTTTCCTTGCCCAGCACCTCCGCGATCTCCTTGGCGTTCTTGCCCCGGCCACTAAGGAACAGCGTACAGTCGCAGTTGTCGGAAATGATTTCCGCCGCGTCCTTGTAAATGGCCTTTAGCTGCGACTGGCTCTGCAAAATAATAGAAGCCGAGATTTCCCGGCTTCGGATGGTGGCGATCAGCTTGTCAAAGTTTGGAATCTGGCCGATGTTGGCGAACTCGTCCAGAATCAGCCGCACATGGACGGGCAGCCGCCCGCCGTATTTGTCGTCGGCCCGGTCACACAAAAGGTTTATGAGCTGGCTTTGCACCATTGCCAGAATGAAATTAAAGGTCGTGTCCGTGTCCGACATAATCAGGAACAGGGCCGTTTTTTTATCCCCGATGGTGTCAAGTTCCAGTTCGTCGTCCTCCATCAGCTCCCGCACCTCCCGGATGTCAAAGGGCGCTAATCTGGCTCCGCAGCTTATCAAAATGGAGCTGCGGGTCTTGCCTGCCGACAGCAGGAATTTACGGTACTGGCGCACCGCAAAGTGTTCCGGGTCTTTTTCTTCCAGCCGTTCAAACATCTGGTCTACCGGGGATTGAAATTCCGGGTCGTCCTCGCGGGCTTCGCTGGCATTTATCATTTCAAGCAGCGTAGTGAAATTCATTTCATCGTCCGGCGCTTCGTACCAGATATAGCCAATGAGGGCCGAATACAGCAGGCGTTCCGATTTGATCCAAAAATCCTCGGCGCTTTTTTCGCCCTCGCCCTTGGTGTTGCAGATCAGCGTGTTTACCAGCTTCAAAATGTCCTTTTCCGAATGGATGTAGCGAAACGGGTTGTAGCGCATACTCTTGGAAAAGTTAATGGTATTCAGCACTTTTACCCGGTAGCCGCACCGCACAAGGAGCTGGCCCACCTCGCCGATCAGACTTCCTTTCGGGTCAGTAATCACGAATGAGGTCGGGTAGTCCTTGGACACGCACTGCATGAGGTTGGGCTTCACAAAGAACCGGGTCTTGCCGCTGCCGGAACCGCCGATTACCAGCACATTTTTGTTCCGGGCGGTCTTGGGGTCTTTGGGCCGGTTGTTCATGGTGAGGCGTTCCGTCTGGGTCAGGAGGATGTTGTTGTCAAACACCGGGTCGATGTACGGGGCTATATCTTTGGGGCCTCCCCAACGGGCGCTGCCGTACTCGACGCCCCGGCGGTATTTCTTGGCGTTCTTGCTTTTGCAGTACACCATCAGCCGCAGTGCCACTGCACCGGCCACGCCCACCGCCAGATCGAACAGGTGGAAGCTGGGGGCGGCGCTTTCAAAGGCAAGGGAAAAGCCGTCCGCAAGGTGCAAGAGCTTTTCCGACAAGTCCGCCCCAGCCGCCAGCCGGTAGGTCTGTCCCAGCTTGCCGAACAGGTACACAAACAGCAGGTAGGGCAGGTTGGCGATTATCAGCTTTTTCATTTCCGGCTTCATCGTGACAGCCCCCTTTCCTTGATTTTCTCCTTGGCCTGCTGGCTGCCTCTGGCCGCTGCCTTTTCTTTCAGGACGGCAAGGGTCTTTCGGATGGAGGGGCGTTCCTGCTGTTTGAGCTTCTTGGCCGTAAATTCCTTAAACGCCTGTTCCAGATTGTCCGCCTGCTTGGATTTGAAGATCACGATATACCGGGGCGGATGGGTAGTGCGGTCTTTCCGCAAGGTAAAATCAATGTCGTATTTCTTGGCGCAGGGCTTAAACAGGCCGATGTTGGCGTCGGTGATCTCAATGTTGGACAGGGCGGAACCGTCCTTTTTGAGCTGCCGTAAGCTCTGCTGTCCGTGATGGGCCTTGCCCGTCCCTTTCTGCCGGGCGGCCAGATATTTTCGGATGGCCGCTTGCAGCACTTGGGCGGTGAGCTTGCCCGTCTTAACCGCTAACGCTATGGTTTTCTGGTCTACTTCTTCCTGCAACTGCTATCCCTCCTTTGGAAAGTCAGCAGGCAGGCGGATGGCTTAAATCCGCACCCGCAGGCCGGAGAGGTCGTCGGCATGGATTCCCACCAGATACCAGTTCTCGGCCATTTCAATGCGGGTCGGCCTCCATCTGCCGCCCACCATCACATCAAAAGTTTCTCCGCAGTGCAGGCCGCCGTAATAGTCCGCAAGGTCAAAGCGGATGTCGTAGCGGTCTGTCTGCTCGTCAAAAATCAAAGCACCCTGTTTCATAGGGGCGTCCTCCTTTCTCGTCGTCACAAGCTCCATATCGCTTGTTTCCACGCAAGCGTGAAAAACTCGCTCATTTCGCTGTTCCTCCTCTCCCCACAAAATCACCGATTTTGCGGGGTTCCCCAACTGCCTGTGTTCATGTCATGGGCCACCAGCGCCGTGTAATAGCCGTTGATGGTGCTTGGGGCGTTGAACAGAACCGCCAGCAGGTATTTTTTGATGTTCCGTATTTCCGTGGTGTTTTTGCTGATACAGTCAAAGACAAACTCAATGTGAGAACTGTTCAGCTTCATCAGCTTGGATTTCACCAGCTCGGCGGGGTAATCGTCCCCGGCAATGCGGATGGTCTTTCGGGCGCTGCATACGGTTTCCACCAGCAAGTCCACGATCTCGTCCAGCATATCCCGGTCAATCCCCTTGGCGTACTGGCAAAGGTGTTCATACTCGATGTTGTCCTTGATGATCTCCCGGTAAATCTCTACGGCGCTCTGTGATTTCGCTCCCGTTCCTTTCCGTTCCGGCGGCGTAGCCGCTTCTTCCCCCAAAGGAGAGGGAGGGGAAAGGATAGGAATGGAATCGGTATTTGATCCATCCGTAATTGATTTGTCTTTACTTGATCTATCTTTATTTAATTGCGTTGGTTTTTCCTGCGTAGGCTTTTCCTGCGTTGGATTATCCAATGTTGGATTTTCCAATGTAGGTAAATCCGATGTAGGCGGCTGTTCGCTGCTGGTAGCTGCTTCCGGCTCTTTGGGCTGCGGCTGCTCGTATATGACATAATCCGCACCGCGCAAACGTCCTTTCTCGTCGCGTTCCCGGCTGCGGACGATATATCCGGCTTTTTCAAGTTCTTTGACCGCTTCGCGGATTGCGTCGATCTTCTCCCGGTTGATATGGGATAAGCCCGCAAGGGTATAATCCCAATCTTCGGGCAGCGAAAGCATTTGCGACAACAAGCCCTTTGCCTTTAAGGACAATTCCTTGTTTCGCAAGTGGTGGTTGCTCATAACGGTATATCCCGTATTTCGCTCCACTCTGAAAACTGCCATATTTCCTCACTTCCTCTCTTGGTATGCGTGGACAATTAGAAAGCCGTTTTCGGCTGTTTTGGTATTGCAATATGCCCTTTGCCGTTTTCGCGTCTGCAAAGCCGCATGGCACAAGGGCTTTTGCCCGTCTATTTGTCCATGCTGGCGTGCGTTTTCCGCGTCCTTTTGCCGGGGCAATAGGGACACTCTTTGAAAACGCAAAACTCATATTTCCACCCGGGGCGGTAGAAACGGCAAGTGCCGCAATCTTCATCATCTCCGGCACAACCGGATTGATAGCGGTCAAATCCCGGCTTCTGCTGCATGAGCAATTCAAACGCCCGCTGCTTGCCCTTTGTGAAATACATTCCGGCTGCACCTCCTTTCCTGCGGGCATAAAAAAACGGCGTTACTTTCTCCCCCAAAGGGGTTAAGGTAACGCCGTTTGTGTGCGTATTCAGTTTTTAACACATTCCCTGTCTATCCGCTGTCCGCAAAACCATTGATTTTATTAGCTTTTTGCCGCTATCGCTATCACACCTCATTATTTGCTGGGGTTAGATAGCGATACTTTTTACATCTACCATGTTGCGGCGGTCATGGTTGACAACTTGCGTCGGCTCCTGCTCGGTATCAACCTGTCCGACAAAGCTATAATGGATTTCGATTTTCCGGGTGTTGGTTTCCCGGTCTAATTCATGTATCAAAATACGGTCGATAAACTCATGGACGTTTTCATAGGTCAATTCCTGTATGTCGCTGTATTTCCCGACAATCTGAATAAACCTTGATATATCCCTTTTTCGCTCGGTAACGGTTGCGATCTGCTGTTGTAACTCGTCTATCCTTGCGGCAAGGGATTTCTTTTCGTCCTCATAGCCGGAAGTTAGAAACACAAACCGTTCATCTGTCAGTCTGCCTAATGCGTTGTCCTCATACAGCTTGCGGAAAAGCGTGTCAAGTTCGGTCATACGCGCCTGTGCTTTGAAAAGTTCCTTTTGCTGCTGCGCTAATGCCTTTCTCGCTTCCATGTCGCCGTACTCGGTAGCTTTACAGATAAAGTCCTGTTCGTGTTCCTTAACATACCGCAAAACCCGCCGCATATCTTCCAGCACTAAATCAAGAAGTACGTTTTTGCGGATATAATGAGAGGTACACTCGCTGCCTGTCCTTGCCCTGTTGCGCCATGCGCCGCAAGAATAGGAAAACTTGCGCGGCTCGATATTTACGCCCTGTTGGTAATACATCTTATGTCTGCAACCAGCGCAAAACAGCAAGCCGGAAAAAATATCAATCTCCGCTGCTTTTGTCGGGCGGTGGCGGGTAGCAATCCGCTTTTGCGCAAGTTCAAAGGTTTCCTCGTCAACAAGCGGCTCATGGGTGTTTGGGAAGAAATAGCGTTGTTCTTCTTCGTTCTTCCGGGTCTTTTTCGACTTGTAGGATACCTTGTGAGTTTTCGCGGTTATGGTATGCCCTAAATATTCCTGCCTTGCTAATATGTCATAGAGCGTTTTGTCCGGCCAAGTATAGGGGGCGATCATTGCCCGCTGATACCGCGCCTGTCCTGTACGCTGATAGCGCAACGCTCCAATCGTCAAGACTTTGTTTTCCGCAAGCCATTTTTGGATTTCGCACATACGCACGCCGCTAACAAACATAGCGAAAACCTGTTTGACAATCGGCGCGGTTTCCGGGTCGGGTATAAGGTGGTGGCGGTTGTTCGGGTCTGGGATATAGCCGTATGGATATTCCCCGTTGACGCGCTCGCCTTTTTGCGCCTGTGCCTGTTTAACTGCGCGGATTTTCTTGCTTGTGTCGCGGGCGTAAAACTCGTTAAACCAGTTCCGCAAGGGGGTAAACTCGTTATCCTCCCGCGCTGTGTCAACTCCGTCGTTGATCGCGATATAGCGTACTCCGTTTTCGGGAAATACAATCTCTATGAGTTCGCCCGTTTTCAGATAGTTTCTGCCAAGACGGGAAAGGTCTTTGGTAATGACCGTCGCCACTCGTCCGGCTTCCACTTCCTGCAACATCGCTTGCAGCCCCTCGCGCTCAAAACTCACGCCGGAAAATCCGTCGTCCACAAAAAACTTTGTGTTCAAAAAATGGTGTTCGTCCGCATAGCGTTGAAGTATCATTTTTTGGTGCTGTATGCTTCCGCTTTCTCCGGCTTGCATATCCTCTTGACTTAAACGGCAGTAAAGGGCGGTGATTTTATTCGACTGTAACATTAGTCCTCCTTTCCGACAGCCGAATAAACAGGTATAATGTGTTGCTATCATTATACCATATCCCGCCGCCTAATGCACTACTCGGACGCTAAAAATCCCGGATTTCCGGGCTTTTTCTGCAAATCCTTTACAATGAGTTTCTCAATCTTTTTATGGATTGTATCGGTTGCCTTTTCACTCGGCAACGCTTGAACAAGATAGGTGATTTTCCCTATTTTGCGTTCGGTTGTAATTGTCTGTTTTTTATCCATTAGAAAAACCTCCTTTTCCTGTATGGATAAACTATATTCGTCAAAAGGCAAAAACGGGCGGTTGTTAGCTGCAACCTCACGGGAGTTTCACCCCGGCCCATGCTTATGGGTGCGCCGCGCAATACTTTGAGGGTGTTCAACGCGGGAGTATCATTGTGCCGCCTTGTATGTCGTCGCCCACAAGCTGCTAAACCTGTTTTACGGCGCGGTAGTTCTCGCTCGGCTTTTCCCCTATGGGGAAAAGCTGTCATGGCGTACCCGCCGACTGGCTCGGTACAGACGGAATGTACCCGTTTGCCTGTTATGCTGCGCACCAAAGGCCGCTTTCTTTGTCAAAGAACAATAGGCTTTGTCGGCCTGCAAAAGCACATCAACAGCGGATATGCTTTTGCGGAACGACAAATAGCCCATAACGGGAAGCGTGGAAAGGGGACACGCTCCCCGCATGGGCTAAAAGATTATCCTACATGAAAAGCAAGGGTGCGGGTAATAAGGCGCACTTGCAGCCTGTTACGCATTTCCTCGTCCACATAGGAATAGGTATTGCCCGCGTCGTCTTTCAGCGTGCGGGTACAAAGTTTCGCTATGTAACCCTCGTAATGCTTCAAGATCGCGCACATGGCGTTTGTGTCGCCGTTTGCCGCTGCGGAAATGACAGGGAACGGCAACAGATTTTCAGATTTCCTAACGGTGTTCATCATCTGCTTTTCCCTCCAAATACTGTTTGATTTTCGCAAGCGCGGATTTCCTGTGCCGGAAAACCGTCGTGCGTACAACATTCAGCAGTTCGCCAATTTCCGCGTCGCTCATATCCAAGAAGTAGGACAAAAGGATAATGTCGCGTTTCCTTTCGGGCAAAGCGTTAAGGGCTTCGGCAAGCAGTTCATTTTTGACGAGTACATCAAAGCCGGACACTTGAAAACGGAAATAATCGCTTTCGTATTCGTCCGTTGTGAAAAGCTGCGCGAGTTCGCTTTCGCTCAAATCCGAAAAAGTAACTTCGCGTGCTGCGCGTTTCGCAAGAGTGCGGCGGTGGCTTTTCGCTTCGCCGACCAAAGTTTTCTTTGCTAATGCGTCGTACTGATGTTGTATTCTTTCCTTGTCGGAAGAAGATAGCTCCATAGAGTTCACCTCCTTCCCGCGTGGAGTAGAGGACGGGAGTTAAGGGCTTGTCCTCTCTGCCCCTTTCGCTCCGTACCCGTTCGGGAGATGGCTCTTGAGTGCGCTTTTCAGAAAAAAGTTGAAAAAAGCAAAATGCGCCCGTCCGCAAGACGCGGACGGGCGCAAAGGAAATGTAAGCAGTAGCTAAATGTATTGACAGTTCACATTCATAGCCGGAATATCCCGCTTGCGGAGCATAGCTTTTTTTGACCGCAAAGCATTAGGCGGGTTACAGTAAATAAAAATGGACACGGCGATACCTCCCCGATACCGCCGTATCCTTAAAAAAGGGCGACTTTAATACACTACCCGCAATCCATTCTATAATAGGGAACAGCGGCTTTTGCGCAATATTAAATAAAAAAGCCGATAACACATAGGTTTTTTGACCTAATGCGTTATCGGCTCTGCGTCTATGCGTCTGGCACTTTTAATCATTTTTTTTTGAATTTATTATATGTGTTAGCTAACTGTCCACAAGCCGCGTTAATCTCTCTGCCATGAGAAACTCTCATAGTAACTTCAAGTCCTGCTTGCTCTAATTGATGTTTGAATGCAACTATTTCCCGTTTCTGTGGTGCTTTAATTCTTGAATTGCTTGTTGGGTTGTATTGTAACACGTTAATCATAACTTTTTTGCCCCGAAACCATTTTGCAAGTTGTCTTACATCTGAGGGCCGGTCATTTATACCCGGTAAAAGCAAATACGCAAAGACAATTTTGCGATTATGCCTTTCAGAATAGGATAAGGCTTGCTTAACAACATCTTCAATAGCATATATGCGCATGTGAGGAATAATACGATTTCTTGCAGATTGTGTTGCTGCGTGTAAAGATATTGTCAACTGAATTTTAAGATGTTCCTCGCGCAATTTTTTTAATTGATCGACCGGACCAACTGTTGATATGGTAATGCCGTCGGTTGGAAAGTTGAGCCCATATCTATCTCGGAGAATATGGATTGCTTTTATCAAGTTGTCATAATTGAATAAAGGCTCTCCCATACCCATAAAAACGATACGGTTTACTTTTCGACGCAACAATATAATCTGTTGTACGATTTCTGACGATGTTAGATTACGAACAAAGCCATTTCGCCCGGACTCACAAAAAATACAACCAACAGGACAACCGACTTGTGTGCTCACGCAAACAGTTCCACCATCTCGCCGCTTGATAAAAACCGTTTCAATGTATTTGTTGTCTTTCAGTTCGTAAACATACTTTTCAGTATCACTGCTTTTGCAAATATTTTTTACCAACATTGATAGATTTTTTTTGCGTGGTAATTGCTTATATAATTCTTCATATAAGGCTTTTGCTTCATTCTCGCCAATAACTTCCGACATTTCTTTGTAAGTAAATCCGTATGGATCATTCCGTACTTCCGCAGGCGTATATTTAGGTAAACGTTTCATTTTTATATCCTTTCTTCTAAATAATAAAAGTTTGTTTTTCTGTATTTTTGATTACAATCTCTAATTTTTCTACATCAATGATATGCGTCAATTTGCATTTAGGGCAGAAAAGAGGAAAATCTTTTAATACAGTATTATGAAATACTTGAACTCTCGTCTTTCCGTTACAAATCGGACATTTTATCCAATATTTTTTAAGCATTATATTTCACTCGTCCTTTTTACACAAAAAAATGCAGGTCAATCCTCAACATGAGCATTGACCTGCATTTATAATGCACAGAGCAGTACAACAAAACTAAGGCATAGCTTGCACTATGTCTATACTATATCTATACGTCGTTAGTTTTTTGTATAGCATCCGCAAAATAAGCATGACAAAAAAGCCCATGTTGAAAATGGGAAAATCCTTTTTTTCAATGCTTATCTAATACGCATGCTATGCAACATAAACGCCGCCTCCTTTTACATAAATTTTATTTTATCAGAAAATCAGTCTACTGTCAATACACAACAGGAAGTATTTAACCTAATGATATGAATTGTGTGGACATATCCAAAAAGAAAGGTGAACTGTAAAATGTAACAGGGTGAATGAAAATGGCAAAAAGACCCGTACCATTGTACGACTTTAAGGCTTTCGGGGCAGCTATAAAAGCCGCGAGAAATGAATACGGCGAGAGCCGCAAAAAGGTAAGCGACGAGTTATATATTTCCCCGCGCTACCTTGCGAATATCGAGAACAAGGGACAACAGCCGAGTTTACAGGTATTCTATGACCTTGTAACCCGGTATCATATTTCGGTAGATCAATTTTTCTTCCCGAACAGCAATGCGGAGAAATCCACCGGGCGGCGGCAGCTTGACGCGCTGCTGGACGGTATGAGCGATAAAGGCATACGGATTGTAACCGCAACGGCAAGGGAGATAACAGAAGTCGAACAAGCAGAGGACTAACCTCACAATATGGGAAGCAGGAGATTGCAGCGCATAGGGGCTGCAATCTTTTTTTGCGCCAAATTAGAAAGAGAGTGCAACAAACGCTGCCTTTGAAACGGGATAAGGAGTAGATAGCAAGCACAGCAAACGAGTACCCGTTTGCGAGAAATGCCCGCGCTTCCCATAGAGAGCGCGGGCATTTTGCTTGTTGGGATAGTCCCAAACCCTTATATGACCGAGAAAGGACGTGATGAAAGAATATGCCGTATTCCTCATACGCCCATGACAAATTAGAAGCCGCCGAAACCATGCGGATAGAACGCCGGATATATTTTGAAGCAAAGGACAGGGAGATTGCCCCTTATGCTTCCTTGCCGATTGCGCAGCTACTTTCCATGCGCAGCGAAAGCGCGGC
>OGIY01000858.1_pt1 | contig 13207 bp, 8 predicted proteins | sample 1571931 | NCBI WGS metagenome assembly OGIY01 (sample SAMEA2582110, study PRJEB24529) | metagenome | biome: Human gut stool | place: China | collected 2011
TTCAGCGCCAGCAACTCGCCCATTCGCAGTCCAGTGCACAAATCCAGCCGGATAAATACACCATAGCGGTGGCGGTAGCTGGCCTTGACCAGCGCTTGCTGTTGGTCATTGGTAAAGGCGCTGATTTCCGGCTTTTCTCCGCTTGGCAGGGTGACAGCCTCGCAGGGGTTATAGACCAGCAGACGCTCCTTTACGGCCTACTGTAAGCATTTGTGCAGAGCCATGTGGTAGTTGCGTAACGTTTTGGGTGACAGGCCCTCCTCGCGGAATTTGTAGTTGTAAAATTTCTGCAGGGTGTGCGGTTCCAGTTTTTTCAGCAGAACGTTGCCTAACACGCAGAAATGCTTGGTCAGGTAGCTGCGATAGCTGGCATAGGAGGACTGCTTAGTATGAGCTCAAAGAAATTTGTGCTCACGATATGAAAAGCGCAGATGGCAATTCAGGAAGCTCTTTATTCCGCCTTCGCTTTAATTTTTAACCGGCTGTCCAGCGTTACAAAACGCTCATGGCCTACTCCATCTGTGCCGACAATCGAAGGTAGGGTGTCACTGATGAGTTGAAACGGCAGGATCATCTCAAACGGCGCGGTATACCAAACGCTGCTGCCAAGCAAGCAGAGATCCCGTGGGTCGGTGCTCTCGCTGTGAGACAACAGATATACCGCACGGTTGCTTTCTCTGTGCAGGGCGGCCAGACGCTCCATGCGGGGGCGGTCGGCATCATCGGGCAAGAGGTAGAATCCGGCTACCCGGTTGTCCAGGGAACAGGCAGGGCCGTGAAGAAACTCCTCAAAATCAAAGGCGAAGGCCGGTGTCAAAATCGTTTCCAGCAGCTTCAGCGCACCCTCTGCGCCGACAAGTGCATCCTGCTTTTTGCCGATAACATAGACGGTCTGCATGGATTTGAGCGTGTCAAGGTTTGCATCCTGCCACGCTTGAATCCGGCGGAGATTCTCCGGCATAGCAGCAAAAGAAGTCTGCAGTGCCTCCACAACCTTGTCATAGTCGGAAACGGACAACGTGCCGCTGGTTCGGGCAGCTTCCAGCGCCATCAGGTACAGAAGCAGCACAGTGGAGGTATAGCCTTTTGTCTTGGGGCCGGCCTTCTCGGGACCGCAGGGAATGGTGACGGTGCTGTTGCACAGCTGGTTGATTTCGCCATCGGGGTTCCCGGTCAGTGCCAGAGAGGGTGTGTCCCGGTGATTCTCAATAGCAGCAATCGTGTTGGTGCTATTGCCGCCCTGAGAGATAAACACCAGCAGCGGTTTTTTCCCGGCAACAGCCTCCAGGCAGGAAGGCGCGACAACGGTTACGGGCAGGCCCAGAACCCACTCCATAAACGGTGCGGCGGCACAGGCGGCGTTGCGGCTGGTGCCGCTGGCAACCAGCAGCAGGCGGTCAGGCTGGTACGTTGCCACGGCCTGCACAAAGGGGGTAGCCAGTGCAGCGCAGTTTGCCAGCATACGTTGGCACAAATCGGGCTGCTCGAGAATATACGGCATCATTTCGTTCATGGGGGAGTTCTCCTTTTACAGCTTGCAAAGTGAGCTTTCACGAATGATAAGTTCGGCGTCCGGCATACGAATTTCGGGCTTGGGAGCGCCTTGCATGGCAGCCAGCAGCTGCTGTACCGCGGTGTGTGCCAGCAACTCGCTGTGATGGTCGATGGCGGTCAGCCGGGGAATGTGATACTCGGCACCGGGAAATTGGTCACAACTGACCAGTGCAAAGTCCTGTGGCACGGTCTTGCCCCAGTCGGCCAGTGCCCGCAGCACACCTAAGGCAACACTGTCATTGATGGCCAGCAATGCGGTGCAGGTTGTGCCGCGGCTCATCAACTTATTGGCGGCGGCAAAACCATCAGGAAGGTAATAATCAGTCAGCACAAGCTGGTACTCTGTGCAGGGCAATTCGGCGGTGGCCAGCGCGGCGCGGTAGGCATCCAGTCGGTCGCAGGTTATGGTGACGCCGGGCTCGCCGCCCAAAAAAGCAATATGCCGATGCCCTTGTGCCGCAAGATGGCGTACAGCAGCGGCGATACCGGCCCCGGTATCAGGCGTCAGAAAAACAGCCTCCACGCCAGCCAGCGGTGGCCCGATGACTACAGTGGGCACTGTGGCTGCCGTATGGCGCAGTGCGTCACAGTAAGATTGGCTGGGCGTTGTCAGGTCAAGCTGCCCGCCTACAACGATAAGGCCATCCACCTGTTTGTCCTGCAGCATTTGGAAATATTCTTCCTCTGGTGTGTCCTGCACACGGGAAGAGTACATCGTATTGCACAGAAAGACTGCGTATCCCGCCGCGTGGGCCTCACGCTCAATTTCGCGGAAAATGAGAGCAAAATAAGGATTGGTAATGTCCGGTAACATAACGCCCAGAGTCATACTTCTGCGGTTAATCAACCCCCGCGCCATCGCATTGGGCGAAAAATGATATTTGTCAATGACAGCCTGCACGCGGCGGCGGGTCTCCTCGGACACCGGAACGGTGCCGTTGATAACGCGGGACACCGTTGCGATGGAGACACCGCACTCCTTTGCAATCTGTATAATGGTGATGTTTTTGTCCATGCGTATCTCCCCCTTTGAAAGTATTGTAGCGCGTGAAACGGCTTGTGTCAATGTAAAGGTTTACATTTTCTGAAATATCATCTATATTCCCATAAAATTGCATTAATTTTTGTGCGTGGTGCCTATTGACGCGTAAACGTTTTCATAGTAGACTAAGGTATATTTGAGGCTGCCATGGGGGTGAAGGAGCCCTCCTGTACCCCTGCAGCCTATAGGAAAAAGGAGTACGCATATGCAGACATATCTGGGGCTGGATCTGGGCGGAACCAAGCTGCTGATTGGAGAGGTTACACGTACAGGGGCGGTACTGCGCAGCAAGCGCTACAGCACTGGCTACACCCGCCAGCGGGACGCTGTTACAGGCATGATGGCCGCCGTGTAACTGTCGGCTTTACCGGTGACCTGACCGCGGTCGGGTCGGGCGTTGTGGGTACAGTGGATAATCCCCGCGGTGAGTGGATTGCGCTGGGCCATGAGCCGACCGGGGCGCCGGTGCCGCTGGCCGCTATGCTGACGGAACGCCTGGGGATTCCGGCTTATATTGACAACGATGTGCGCAGTGCAGTCACGGCAGAGCTGGTGCTGGGCTGTGGGAAGTATTCCGATAATTTCATCTATCTGAATGTGGGCACCGGGTTGGCGGCAGGGTTTGTCATAAATCGGCAGATTCTGCGCGGGGCTAACCACAATGCCGGGGAAATCGGCCATATGAGCGTCGACATAAGAAACCGGGATGCCTGCATCTGCGGGCGGCACGGCTGTGCCGAGAATACTGTCTCCGGCGCGGGCTTTACCCATATGGTGAAAAAGTATGGCCGCACGGATTTGCTGCTGCACCGATGTGCCGCGGCTGTTTACATTGGCGGCACAGGGGGATGCAGACTGTGCGGCCATCGCTGACTATGCGGCAGATACGCTGGCCTGTGTGATTATGAATCTGGTGCGGGTCAGTGACCCGGATACGGTTGTCTTTGGCGGCGGTATCATGAGTGATGCGTGGTTTCAGGAGCGCGTGCGCGCCAGACTGGAACCGGGTACCATGCGCGGCGTTACGCATGGTCTGGTGCCGTCCAGCTTCAGTCCGCATATTGCCGGACTGCTGGGGGCTGCGAGCTTAGGAATGAGGTAAAATAGGCGGGTGCCGGATACCTGACACCCGCCTATTGCGGCTGAAGCGCATTAGTTCTCTTCTTTATTGAGCGTCAGCTCAATTTCAAACATTCTGTCCCACGGAAAAGTCAGTGTAAAAGAATAGTTTGTATCGGGCAGATATTTGTGCTGCCACGCTTCCAGTCGTTTCTGCACAAGGGGCTGTACCAGCGCCTGCTGGCCGCGCAGATGCAGAAAATCCATATCCGGGCGCAGGGTGGGCAGCAAGGCCGTTACGCCGCGGCGCACACAGGCCATGTAGCCCCAGTCCTCCAGATAGCGCAGAAACAGAAATTCGTCGGCCTTCTGTCGGGCGGTACCGGTAAATGTACCGGCTTTCTCTGCCGCGTGGCAGGCGGAAAGATGTGCAAGGACAGTGCCCAGCGTGTTGGAGGAGGTGTTCCACCCGCCGTAGGCGGTCAACTTGTCAAGCAGCTTGTCCTCGTACAGAAACTGCATCAGAGCGCGGTCGGCACCGTTGGGTATGGCGCAGTCCGCCACACCCACTCGCAGCCCGCGGGCAAGATACCGCCGGATACGCGCCAGAAACGCAGGGAAATTCCGTTCACTGTCCAGAAGAATGTCATCGGTGATAAGCTCCTTCTCCTGCCGCAGGGTGAAGGGGGTCGGCGGGTTGATCGCCAAAATGAAGTCTGCCTCAGCACTGGTCTCGGCAGGCAGACAGCCTGCCGCCAACAGATGGAACTGCACCGTCTCGCCGATGCTGCGGTCCTCATAGGAGGGAATCTGGCTGCGCCCCCGCACGCTGGACCAATCTACATAGACCAGCGGCGCGGTGTGGGAATCCTCATGGATAGCACGGGCCAGCAGGGTGCAACCGATTTCATCCGCGCCGGGGTAGAGCATGACATGGCTCAGCAAGTCTCGCCTTGCCAGATATGCTGCCAGCTGGCGGCGTTCAGCTGGGGCAAAGCCATATTCACGGCAATCATCCAGCGGAAAGAGCAGAAAATCCAGTACGCCCTCCTTCACCAAATCAATGAGTGCGAGATTGTTGGCAAAATTCTGCTCGCGGCGGGTCAGAAAATCCCGCATAGCTTCCGCAGGAACCTCTGCCTTTATCTGTTCCCATTCAGCCAACTCCTCTGGTGTGGCTACACCAACGGCAGCACGGTCCCGGATAACGCCATAGCGGTAGATACGATAGCCGTATTCCTCATAATAGTCCGGCTCCTCGCCGGCGCCGTTGCGGGCGGGTGCACGCGTGATAAGGCTGTACGCATGAATCCGCAAATGTGGAAAATTCTGCCGCAATGCTCGCAGTCGGTTCAGCCGGGTATGGCAGACATCAGTGGAAAGGTGATGCAGCCTTGACGGCACAATGCCTCCGTAGAGGAACATATCCAACGAAAGCACAAGCTGTGTGGCCTCGGCTGCCTGCTCCTGTATCCAAGTCCACAGCCCATCCACATTGGCAGCCTGCTTGAAATTGCCCAAAAGTGCCCGCGGCGGAAAGGTAATATCCAGCCCGCTGATGGCTCCGATGTAGGCCGGATATTGCAGATTACAGGGCCGTTCATCCAGTGGGATAAAGATGATTTTTTGCATGATATGCCGCCTTTCTTTATAATAAGTGCCAACAAAAACCGTCCCAGCGGTTGAAAACTCGATGACCGGGACGGCTTTATCATCAGGATTCCCTGCTCTGCCGGGTGCAGAAATCAATCAGATGCTGCATATGTGCGATGCTGCGGGAGAAGCCGCCGGTGCGGTTGCGTGCGCACCAGAGTTTGTAGTGAACCTTCAGAATCGCGTTCAGCTCGTCGGCCAGCTGTGCCATATTCTCCCGGTAGGTCGGTGTGCCGCGCAGAGTCCTCAGCGTATAGTAGAGCTTTGCACCGTAGCGCACCATCCACAGGCCGTTCTCCATTTCTTCCCGCAGCAGTAGATTGCCGGGGCAATCAAATTGGGCTGCATGAATCTCCTGCTCCACACGGTTGAGATAGGCGGTCATCTCGGCGTAGTCCATCTCAATGCGGGCGGACTTTTCCGGGATACGATTTGTGCGGGCAATGTTGGCAGAGAGGGTCAGCAGGCGCTCCATCTTTTCGTCAAATTCTTCAATGCTGTCAAAGTAATATTTGCTGCTCATCACCGCAAAGCAGAGGGTCGTGTTGTACAGCGGTGCACGCTCCAGTTTATAGTAGTTGCCAAGATTCCACGCGGTGCGGAAGGCACTGTCATCGCTGCTCATATAAAGGAAGCGATTGCAGTACCATTCGGCAGCTTCGCGCCGGGCAGTGCCGCACCAGGCAAACAATGCTGCACACGCAAAAGCCGGGTAACTTGCGCTGAGATACTGCCAATGGCCCAAATCGCCCCAATCGGTTGTGATGATACCCGCGCCGCCGTATTTCACGGCGTTGGCGGCGGCATCGGCAATGTTAGCCAGCATATTGTCATTACGGCCGGTCAGCGCACCCCAGCTGCTGGTGCCGGGGCACAGGCAGAACCGCAGCCCTGCCTGCTGCATTTGGCGGGCGTGCTCATCAAAACGGGCGTCACCCTCATAAATCCAATCCAACAGTGTCACATTATGGGGCAAACGTGCGGCGTTGGCGGGGTCGGCCAGCACCTCATCCCCCCACATCATCATTTTTTTGCCTTTGGTGCGGCAGTAGCTATTCAGCTTGTCAACATAGTCGAAGTAGAGCTTCAGCCGTCCATCACGGTCGGCCATCTCCTTGTTTTTGCCCATGCCCATCTCAAAAGGCTCATCAAGGTTCAGGTTCACGTAATCGGAATCTGAGTTTGCCAGCAGGGTGTCAAGCAGTTCCTTGGCCAGTGCAATGCTGCCCGGGTCATAGACATCCAGCGTCATCGGCGGACGCCAGAACAGATTGTTGAAAATATAGCCGTCCTCACATTCCGCCAGATGGCGGAACTGGGGACGCTCCAGCCACTTTTCCATATGTCCCAGCACATTCTGGTTGGGGACAAGGTCAATGAAGCGGGCACGCGCATAGGCGGACAGACTGCGGAACTCCTCAGCAGTGAGAGGAGTCTCGTCGCTGAAAAGATAGCGGTACTGGGGGTAGTCGAAGCAGAAACCCTCCATATAGAGCTGCAGATGGTTAATGCGCATCCGACCAAAGAGGTCAATCAGGGTGTAAAGCGTCTGCATTTGGGGAATCTTGTCGCGGCCAATATCCAGCATAATGCCGCGCACCTCCAGCGCAGGGGCATCCTGCACGGTGCATACAGGCAGGAAATGGCCAGATGTCTGGACAACCAGCTGGCGCAGCGCCTCAACGGCATAATACAGGCCTGCGCCGTCCGCACAGTGGATGTGCACGGGGCCGGACGGGTGAATTTCTATTGCAAACGCGCCGGAGACACCGTCTGTCAGCTCCGCCGTTATGGGCAGGGTGCCATCCGCAGCTGTCAAAAATTCCGCCAGATTGCGTTGGGGGTCATACCCGGCGGCACGGCAGGCGTCCTGCAGTGCCGGAGCCATTGACAGAACAGGCCGACCTGCGGGAATGTGTGCCTCGGTAACGGTAAAATGCTCGGGTGTGGGAAAAAGCTGGTACATAAAAGGGCTCCTTTCGGCGTGTCAGCATTTGTCAGGAGAGTCAACATAGACCGGCAGAGGCAGCCAGCCTGCAGGGGCAGCGGGCTGCGGCAGCAGCAGGCCCTCGGGGCTGAACAAAAGTGCCATCGCCTCGGCGTGGGTCAGCCGGTAGTCGGCAGCGTCGCAGGGGACGGCATCGGCCCGGCCGTTTTCCAGTGTCAGCGCAAACGGTTGGCCCCCTTCCACACAGAGCGTCAGCCGCCCATCGGGCAGGGGCCGCTGAGCAGCCTTGGCCTGTAAAAAGAAGGCGGCTGCGGCGGGGTAGTCAAAAATCCGGTACTTGTCATCGGCGTACAGGGTCAGCCGGTCATACAGAGGGCCGGCCTGTTGCATCCGGGCAGTGTCCCAGCCCGCGCAGGGAAGCGTCAGCGTCTCACAGCCAAGATATTCCTGTACAGCCCGCAGGGCGTCATACAAGAGGGCTTCGTCCTGCAGAGCCAGCTCCCCGATACGGCCTGCATCGGAGGTGATGCAGAAGCCTGCAATCTCACTGCCGCCGCGCAGTACAAGCAGACGCCCGTCCCAGCTGACAGCAGCCGCGTGGAAACTCTGTGCGGTATAAACGCTGTGTACCGTGCGGCAGCTCTGCAGGGCCAGCAGGGCTTTGGTTTCGGCGGTATCGGAGGGGATGGCGGGCGCGGCGGCCAGCGCCAGCTTATGAGCTGAAGCCATATGCCGCAGATTGTCCGGTGTGATGGTATACTCGGCCCGCAGGCCCGCGGGTTCATAGCCGAAATAAGCATAGCGGTGGCGGCGACCGTCCAGAACGCTCAGGGCAATGCCGTTTTGGGCCATGTCGGCTACGGCGGTGGTCATCAGCTTGCGCATATAGCCCTTGCCTCGCACATAGGGGTGCACGCTGACACTGCCGATAGCCGCGCACGGCAGTGTGCGGTCCCTGCAGGCAAGCGTGAACGGGTGGGCGCAGACGGCGGCAACCAGACGGCCATCCTCCCGCACCAGATAATGCTCTCCTTCGGTGGCGGAGCCGTCTGCGTAGAGCTTTGGCAGCATCCGCGCAAAATCATGGGGCCGGGTGTGCATACTGAACACCATATTGGCAAAATCGCGGATTTCGTCCAGTTCGCCGGGCTTGCCGCGTGTGTAGGTGACTTCCATACAAGCCTCCAATATAAAATATTTTTAGATATAAACTATGTTATCATATTCTTTTTTAGATTTCAATGGACTTTCAAATAAATTTTAAGAATCTCGATGCTGCTCAAAATTTGCAGTGAAAATCCGGTAAAATGACGAATTTTAGGCTGCGGAGAGAGAAAAAACATCTAAAAAGTTTTTTGGAAAAAAGCCAAATAAATAGAGTGAGAAAACAGGGTGCACGAAAAATGCTGCCGCTTTTCGGGCGGCAGCATAAATAATACTAATTTCCCAGCACATCCCGCTGCTGAATATGCGGGACAACGCAGAAATGATAGTACAGCGCAATGCAGGCGGCGGCAGAGCCCCATGTGACAGGGTAGCCAAGATACAGCGTGTACAGAGAAGGAAACAACGGCAGCAGGGCGGCCAGCCAGACGATGCGCAGGCCGCAGAGGTTGATAACGGATAAAACCATCGTGGCAAAGGTATGGCCACAGCCGCGCACAGTGCCAATCAGAATCTGGCAGAAAACCAACAGGATGTACCCGGGCGCCAGTACGCGGGCCATCATGGCACCGCTGTGCAGAACATCGGCCTCCTGCGAGAAAAGCGACATCGGACCCTGACTGAAGAAAAACATAAAGATGCCCACGCCGATGGAATAGACGCCGCCTATCCACAAAAAGGCGCGCAGACCGCTGCGGACGCGGTCATACCGGCGGGCACCCATATTCTGGGCGGTGAAGGTGGTTGCCGTCAGGGACAGGCAGTTTACCGGCAGCAGAACAAAGGTGTCTACCTTGCTATAGACATTGCTGCCCGCCATGGCCGCCACACCAAAGCCGTTCAGGTACCCCTGCACAACAACATTGCTCAGGCTGACAATAGCGGACTGCAGGCCGGTGGGCGTGCCGTACTTCAGAATCAGGCGGAATTCCTCCCTGTCACCCCGCAGACTGCATAAGCGGTATTCCTCCCGCGTGCGCAGCAAATGGGTCATGGCCAGCGCTGCGCTGAGAGCCTGTGCAATCAGGGTGGCCGCGGCCACGCCCGCCACGCCCCAGCGGAACACGGCCACAAACAGGACATCGAGTATGATGTTCACGGCGCTGGCGGCGCAGAGATAATACAGCGGGTGGCGGGTGTCAGCCACAGCCTGCAGCACGCCTGCGCCCATATTATAAAGAATGTTGAACAGCGTTCCCAGAAAATAAATGCGCAGATACAGCACACTGTCAGCAAAAATTTCTTCCGGTGTGTTGATGAGATGCAGCAGAACCGGGGAGACGGCGATGCCAAGCGCCGAAACTGCCGCGCCGCCCACAAGACAGAACAGATAGGCCGTGGAAATGCAGCGACGCAGGGCAGCATATTCGCCTGCGCCATAGTGCCGTGCAATGACGATACCGGCACCGGTGGTCAGCCCGATGACAAACCCGATGACCAGATTCACAATCTGGTTGCTGGCCGACACTGCGGCCAGCGCCCCGCTGCCGACAAAGTTGCCCACCACAAGGGAGTCTGTGGCACTGTACAGCTGTTGAAACAGGTTGCCCAAAATCAGCGGAACGGTAAAAAGCAGACTGCCGCGCACAATAGAGCCTTCCGTCAGGCTGACAGTTCTCACGCGATCACATCCTTATTCGTCTACGCTGTCGCTGCGGCTTGCCTCCAGATAATTGTAGAAGGTGAACTTGCTGATGCCCAGCATCTCACAAATCTGCTCGCTGGATTTGGTGATGAGGAAAGCGCCTTTTTTGTCCAGATAGCGGATGAATTGAATACGCTCCTTCTTGTCCATCTCCGCGGCGGGCTTACCGATAATATCCTGTCCATCTTTGATAAGCTGGGTAAACAGAGAATTGACATTCGTAGCAAAATGCTCCTGCACGGTATCGGGGGTATCCTCAAAACGGTTGTACTGGCGCAGCACACCCTCAAGACGCAGGGTGTCGGTGATGTCCAGGTTCACACAGATGGAGCCGATGACCTTGCCGTCATCGTCCTTTAAATAGATGGAGGACGAGCGCAGAATCTTGCCGTCCTGCGTTGTGGTGACATAGTTGAAGCGGTCGCCGTCAATGACATTGCCGCTGAGTACCTCCAGCCCCAGATTGGAACCGCAGCCGCCCACCGTGCGGTTGGTGATGTGACCATTGCGGATATCCACAATGGTGTGGTTGTAGTCCTGCGTCAAATCGTGCAGGACTACTTCACAGGAAGTGCCGAAATGGTTAGAAATCAGCGAAAGCAACTGCTTTAAAAGCGGCATTTCCTCGTTGATGCTTTTCATAGGTATTGGCTCCTTTTCTTTTGTTAGCCTGACAGTTGTTCGGGCATAGATACAAGTTTAAACATTATTCGTCAATATGACCAATATTTTTTCACGCTTTTCTATTTGACTTTTATTTTAGCATGAGTTTTAATAGAGAACAAGAGAAAAAGCTAAAAATTTTTTAGGATTTTTGAAAGAAATCAAAAAAACATATATGAACAGGAAAGGAAGCTGTACTATGGCTGTTGAAACATTTGCCGAAGAACTGCGCCGCAGCGGGTATCTCCACCGTCCGCTGCCACTGCATGAGGAAACCACCCGCGAAGCACGTCTGCGCCGGCGGGCGGTGCTGGATGCAAAAACTGTCTGGACTCCGGCAGAAGCACTGCCCACCACGCCTTGGCAGGGGGTGGCCGAGTGGGCTGAACAGGACGGGAAAAAGGTGGTCTGGCTGCACGCCCCTCGTGTCTGCAAGGAATGGCCCTATGGAATGCCGCAGGACGGAAATTGTTCCTATTATGGCCAGCTGCGGGCTAAATTTGCAATGGGCGGAGCCGACTGGTCAGGCTATGACCGGGTGCGGGTACGCCTGTATACCGCGTGTCAGGGAAGCCGCATCGTGGAGCCCACGCTTTGTTTAGTAAATGATGAACCGGGTGACCGAGCCGTACCGGATAAATTCAATCGCACGGGATTTACGACGTGTGAAATGAAGAATTTTGCATGGACAGACTGGCTGTGGGACATTCCGGAGCTGCCGCGTGCGAACGTTCAGGAGATTGAATTCCGATTCCGCATCAGCGGCAAGGAGGTCTCCGACGGAGATACGGTGAATTTCTACATTTCGGAGATTGCTGTGGAAAGAACCGAAGAACCCGAAAAGGAGACCGGCTGGGCACCGCGACCGGGCAGGCTGCACTATGCTCAGGCGGGCTACCGTCCCGGAGACCCCAAATTAGCGCTTGTTGCCCCCGAGGATTTGCCTGAGGATGGTGCCTTTACGCTGACGGACGAAAACGGCAATGTTGTTTATACCGGCGAAGCAAAATCCATGACATGGAAAGAGAACGGGTTTGCTACGCTGGACTTCAGTGATTTTACTGCACAGGGCCGTTACCGGCTGCAGGTTGGCTTGCTGACCAGTAAGCCGTTCCCCATCGCAGAGGACGCCAACCACGAAACCGTGTGGCAGATTTTGAACTTTATCTATTGTGAGCGCTGCGGCTGCCCGGTGCCGGGGAAGCACGGATTGTGCCATATGGATATCTACGCCAAGCATAATGGCCTGCTGTTGCCCTTCGGCGGCGGCTGGCATGATGCGGGAGATATGTCTCAGCAGGCGGCTCAGACGGCCGAGACAACCCAGGTGCTGCTGCAGGCGGCGCTCTCCTTTAGCAACGATACAATGCTGAGCGAGCGTTTGTGGGAGGAAGCGCTTTGGGGGTTGGAATTCACACTTCGCACCCGCTTCGGCGATGGTGTCCGCGCCAGCAGTCTGGGGCTTATCCGTTGGACGGACAACAAAATCGGCAGCGCCGATGATGCAGATAATGTTCGCACGCAAGGGCAGGCAATGATTAACCTCATCGACAGCCAGACCGAGGCAATGGCGGCACTGGCACTGCCCGGCAGGGATGACGGCTTGGCCTGGAAATGCGGCCAAGTGGCAGAGGAAGATTTTGCCTTTGCAATGGAACGCTGGGAAAAGTACGGCGTTGAACTGCCCAGTAAATGGGAACATACCTATAATGCATCCCGCTGCTTGCATTATGCCGAGATTGTCCGTGCCGCCACGCTGCTGTACCAGCTGACCAAAAAAGAAGGCTACGCAAAAACGGCGACGGAATATGCAGACAAGCTCATGGCCTGCCAACAGGACGAGCCGTCACCTTGCGGAGTAGTGGGCTTCTTCTATAGAGATGAAAGCCATAAGCGCCTGATTCACTATAATCACCAGGCACGTGAGCATCTTCCTGTGCTGGCCTTAACGGAGCTTATCAAGGCTCTGCCGGATGACCCCGCCTGCGTGGAATGGAAACGGCATATAAAATTGTTTGGTGAGTACATCCGCAGTCTGGCAGCCTATGCCTCCCCTTATGGGATGCTGCCTGCCGGTGTCTATCAGGAAAACGAAATCGAAGACCGGGAAACCTTTGCATTGGAACACCTGCAGTCTGATTATGAAACCGAAAAGCCTAACTATCTGGCAGAGCTGCGGAATGGTGATGACCTAGGTAACGGATGGTGGCTGCGGCAGTTCCCGGTATGGTTCTCCTTCCGCGGTAATAGCGCGATTCAGCTGACTTTGGCCGCGGGTGCGGCGCTGACCGGTCAAACCCTGAAGGAGAAGGACCTGAAAGCACTGGCAGTGCGTCAGGCGCAGTGGTTCGGCGGTTGCAACCCCTTTGCAGCCAGCCTTATCTATGGCGCGGGGCAGGATTCAAGCGAGCCTTATGCCATTTTCCCCGGTAAGACGGTGGGAGCTGTGGCCGTTGGAATTCAAACAAAAGGTAATAGC
>OGIY01000865.1_pt1 | contig 13157 bp, 8 predicted proteins | sample 1571931 | NCBI WGS metagenome assembly OGIY01 (sample SAMEA2582110, study PRJEB24529) | metagenome | biome: Human gut stool | place: China | collected 2011
TTTGTTTTACTTCCGGAGACAGTGCTGCGGGGTCCGGATTCATCGGACGTGGAAGTGGTAATACTAACACTTTGTAACTGGCTCCACCCGGTAACGTCATCCTGCCGTTTTCCGCTTTCGCCAAACGGAGTAACGCGTCTTTGTTAAAGCTGTCATAAGCATATCCTCGAAGTGGATTTACCCACTTTTCAGGATCGGACATATTTGCGGAATGTGTTACGCCTACAGGACGCACACGTAAGGGTTGTCCTTCGTTTGCCAAACGGATTCGTTCGCTTTCCACCCGCTCTGCACCGAAGATGCCCGGTAAAGAAGGAACTAAACGTTCCGGCAATATCGAACGTCTTGGCATCTCTTCTCCTGTAAATACTGCAATATCCGCCACCGGATGCCCGTATTGCAGCAATGACTGGCAACGGGTGATGTATTCACAGAAAGCCTTTGCACCCTTATTCCACCACGTCTGGTCACGCTGGAAGAAAAGGCCGATACCATCCAAAGTCATTCCCGGTTTGCGGTCCAGCCAAGGATTATGGACATATACATGGAAGAAAAGGCGGTTGATGCCTAAAGCATAGTTGCGGTCCAGTAAGGCTTTCAATATTCCCGGATGTTCGTTCCATGTTCCGCGTACTTCCGTGAAACCTTCTGCCTGGATGATATTCTTGCCGTAGATATGCGCTCCGCTGATGGCATCCAGCATATCATTCGGTTTGTCGTGGGTTGGGCTGTTCAGCCAGAATTCTCCCATGGGAAGGTCTACTTTCTGATAATGCAGTAATCCGTCACTTACCATGGTAGGCGCTACGCATTCGGCTGAGAACTGGCAATCATATTCTTTCGCACAGTCGGCCAAGACTTGATAGAAAACATCGACGACCAGTTCACCTATCGTTGTGCGGACATCACGCAGAATCTTTTCGCTTCGTTCGGCACTCTCCATCGGAATACCTGCCAACAATGGTAAATAAGGCATCAGGTCGTATCCACGGCGTTTCCGGAATTCTGCGGCAAAAGTATCGCTCCAGTTCTGGCTTCCGCATTCCCAACTATCCACGTGCATGTATTTTAATACGCGGCGGGCAACGTCCGGATTTGTCTTTACAAATGCTTGCGCAAACCAGTTGTCGAACTGCTTGCGAACAGCTTTTGGATTAAATTTATCACATTCCAGTCCTTTTCCTCCTCCGGCAGTTGCGTTCGTATGTCCGGTGGCGGTATGTCCCATGCGGAGTAGTTTCCACTTTCCTTTGGGGAGAGTAGCTGTCAGTGTTCTCTCTTTAAAATTGTCGCTCGGACTATTTTTAAAGGGATCTGTCAGGTTGATAATCTGTGAAAGGGCATAGCAATCTTGCTCCCCTATTTCCTCCTTCTTCGTGGAGGAAGCTACACGCCATACCAGTCCGGCTTTGCCTTCCCACTGATCCAGTCGGGCTTCCCGGTGCAGACGCAGTTCCTTGATTTTCAGATTTGGTTTCCATTTTGCGGCATCCATGTCTTCACTTCCCGGTTCACTGCCTTCGGGTGTCCAGTAGAAGCGGAAATAACGGGCAGTTGTAGCAGGAATTGCATGAGTGGAATTTTCATCTGTATTCTGCCATCCCTGACGTGCAGGGACGAGCTGTTTCACCAAACGGTAGTTAACCCCATCATCACTTGCCATCACTTTCAAGCGGTGCGCCTGATAATTATTGCCACTCAGAATGATTTCAATATTGCGGCAGGTGAAAGGCTGTTCGTATTCATATTGGATATAGCAGGGATATGATGAACGGATTACTCCGGCATCATCCATGTTCACAGTCTTCTTGATGTCAATATGATTTCCTGTGGCTATATTGGCACAGGTTATTTGGGCCGGCATAACGTCTGCCGCTTCCTCTTTTACAGGCAGGGCAAATAAAGAAATATCTTCATAAAAACCTTCGTATGCCTCCGGTTGCGGTAAGTGTAGTCCTTTGATTTTGCCACCATCAACGATTGTATCACTCCAGACTATCTTTTGCATCGATTCTTTCGGAGTCATCCACGGACCACCAGCCAATGCAAAACCATCACAAATATGCATTCCTAACTTTAATCCCAAGCGGTCGGCTTCTTCCATGCTGAAACGAACCATTTCCCACCATTCGGGTGTTAGTTGTTGCGCCTTTCCATTGTATTGTGGTCCTTCTTTGATACCTTTGATAGGCATCAGATAAGTACCTCCCAGCCCAGCACGTTTCATTGCTTCCAAGTCAGCCGTAATCCCTTCTTTGGATACGGCTCCAAACATCCAGTACCAAAAAGTCCAAGGCTTTGCTTCGTCAGACGGATTTTGGAATTGTTCGCGAAGTAAATGTGTTTGCAGAGCATTGGCAGGAGATATAGCAGTGCATGCCAATAATGAGATTGCAAATATTTGTTGTTTCAGTCGGCTTTTCATTCTAATCTATATTTTTACTTATAGATAAGACGAAAAACGGACTGTTTTGTACTCACAGTATTCTCCTTGCTCAAATTAAACTATTTAATTTCTTAGGCAGTATTGCTTTCTACAAAATAAGTCTCATTTCACCGCTTCTTCTATTCGGGATACTAACTGCGGATTACTGGGACGTGCCGCAGTTCCGAAATCAATAATCTGCCCCTTTCTATTTATTAATACATAGTAAGGCATCCTGTCTATTTTCCATTGCTTACAAATTTTCTGATAGTTATCTATTCCCAAATAATCAGTCACATGAACACATTCAATTCCCCGGTTTTTCAATGAATACTCATTCAGGCATTCCTCCCATTGTTCTTTGGGTTCACTCACACAAATGGAATATATAATCAAATCATCCGTAGAGAATTTGCTGCGCAATTGTTTTAAAGGTTCCATTTCAGCCAGACAAGGAGGACACCATCTAGCCCAAAAATCGAAATAAATCACTTTCCCACGATTCTTTTCGAGCACATCATAGACAGGTTTCATGTATGGCATACGTGTTGTATGCTTTGAGTTCTCATGGAATTCGCCATATAATAAATTGTCGGAAACAGGCTGTGGATTTTTTAGATACGATTTGGTCTGATTATAGATCTGCATCACCTGTGCACGTAGATGTGACATTTTAACGATTGAGTCAAACTGTGTACGTTTTTCGTGAAAAGCAAGTGTGTCATTAGTACATAAAGAACCGGCTATCAACTTAGTATATAAATACTGATTCATCTCACTCTCCCCCATTGTAGCCATGATTTCTTCTATCGAAGGATTCTTTTTATCTCTGAAAGCGATCCCATAAGCAATATATCTTTCTGCTTCATCAGCAACATCGTATAAGCGTGCCGAGAGTATGCCTTTAGTATATAGTTTATTGATTTCAGGTAAAAGTGTATGATAACGGTCCATCTCTTTTCTCGTTTTAAACAAGTATGACATACCATTGAATAACAGCGCATAATAATAATCTTGCTTCAGCAATTCTTCAGTAAACAGTACTACATCTTCCATTGGCTTGTACTTCACCAGATACTCATTCCTACGTTCCAAACGAAAATTATAATCCTTTTTTAATTCAGCCTCAAAATCCTTAACGTCTGATTCCGGTTTCATATTGTAATTCTGTATATAGTAATATGCACTTTCAGTGAACGCTAATATCTCCTGATTTAGCTTTTCGGCATCACCTGTCACTTTAGGATGAAAAAGATCTTTGAAGTCTATTTCTACATGTATGCTGTCTCCCGGGTGGATATAAAGATGTTCTGCATAGTTGCGGATAGAAACCTCCCTTAATTTGGCATAAACCGGAAAACGGAAAGAGAATGAACCATCTTTTTGTATGGGCGAACGATACTGATTTCCCATATCTCTGAAAAATGGGATAATGAGAGTCAGTTCCTTTTCCTGAGGATAGAAATCCCGATTTAGTACTTTGCCTGTGATGACTGCTTCTTCAGCATACTCTTCCAATGAGGGATTACTTTCCTCTGTTTGTGCAGAAGATTCGGACAGGAAATTACTCTGGGCTTTTTGACGGCATCCGGCAAACAACAAGGTAATTATTATCAGAAAGTATAAGCTGTGTTTCATTGTGTTTGAATATTAGTATGTTCGTAAATCTAACATTTAAGAGTTCTTGCCTCTAAATGTATGAAATTATTTTTAGAGGCAAGAACTTTTGACAGGTTATCTGTCTCAATTTTAGATATTTCACATTATATATACATATTTTGTGGGATAAACAGGCCGAATGCTATAGCCAACGTACAAACTTCCTGATATACCAGTTCTTTACCAATTGCGTCAGGATACAATAGGAAAGCAAAATACCAATCAGCCAGGGAAAATAACCCAAAGGAAGAGCCGTCAGGCCGATGGAACGTCCGAAAGCTGTGAAAGGAATAAGAATGCCTACTGCCATAATTAAGAATGTCAGCCCCATAACAGGCCACGTAGCCCGGCTTTGTATAAATGGTATTTTACGGGTACGTATCATGTGGACAATCAATGTCTGGGATAACAAACCTTCTACAAACCATCCGGTCTGAAACAAAGTCTGATGTTCGGGACTGTTACAACTGAACACATACCACATGACCAGATAGGTAGCAATATCAAAGATAGAACTGATAGGTCCTATATAAATCATAAAACGACTTAGGTCGGATGCATCCCATTTGCGCGGTTTCTTCAGAAATTCCGGGTCCATACGGTCGAATGGAATGGTTGTCTGTGATATATCATATAATAGGTTCTGAATCAGCAAATGTATCGGCATCATGGGCAGGAACGGCAGAAAGGCGCTTGCAAACATCACGCTGAACATATTGCCAAAATTGGAACTGGCAGTCATCTTTATATACTTATTGATATTACCAAATGTCTTTCTACCTTCAAGTACGCCGTCTTCCAATACCATCAAATCCTTCTCCAGCAAGATGATATCCGCACTTTCTTTTGCTATATCTACCGCCGAATCGACAGATATGCCAATATCTGACTGCCGCAAGGCGCCTGCATCATTGATGCCATCTCCCAGAAACCCAACTGTATTACCTTGCTCCTGCAACAGAGAGATTATTTGCGTCTTCTGCAATGGAGTGAGTTTGGAGAATAAAGTGGTGTCTTTTACTGTTTCTTTCAATGTTGTTTCATCCATTTCCTCCATTTCTATTCCGGTAAGGGAGTGCCCGGTATCAATCCCCACCTGACGGGCAATAGCTTTCACTACGGTATCATTGTCTCCCGACAATATTTTGACTGCTACTCCATGCATATATAATTGTTCGATGGCTTCGGCGGCAGAAGGTTTGGGAGGATCAAGAAAAGCAAGATATCCGATCAACACCATTTCCTTCTCATCTTCGATGGCAAAATTACAGTCCTTCTCGATGAAACTTTTCTGGGAAACCGCCAATACTCTCATACCTTGCCGGTTCATTTCCTCACTGATCTTTTGCGCTTTTATTTTCAAGGAGTCAGTCAAAGGATGTATCTCCCTGTCGAACTCGGCATACGAACAGACATCGAGAATCTCTTCTACTGCTCCTTTGGTAATAATTTGGCGCTTCCCTTGCCTGTCTTCTATAACGACAGACATCCTTCTGCGTGTAAAATCGAAAGGAATTTCATCAACCTTGGTATAGGCATCCTTCAAATGTTCCAGATTCAACTCTCTTACATGAGAGAGGATTGCCTTATCCATCAGGTTTCTTAGACCAGTCTGAAAATAACTGTTGAAGTATGCGTGACGAAGAATACGTTTACTGTTGTCATCGCTGCCGTCTGCATTGATATACTTCTCCAACACAATTTTATCACAAGTCAATGTGCCGGTTTTATCGGTACAAAGTATATCCATTGCTCCAAAATTCTGAATGGCATTGAGGTTCTTTACGATTGTTTTCTTTTTGGACATGGCGATTGCTCCTTTAGACAGGTTGGCAGTCACAATCATAGGTAACATTTCGGGAGTAAGACCGACCGCCACAGATACGGCAAAAAGGAAGGCTTCGAACCAGTCACCTTTCGTAAAACCATTCACGAAAAACACGAACGGAACCATAACCAGCATAAAACGAATCAATAAAAAGCTGACCTTGCTAATACCTTTATCAAAGGCTGTAGTGGCACGATGTCCGACCAGACTTTTGGCTATTGTACCCAGATAGGTTTTATTCCCCGTTTCAAAAACAATTCCTTTTGCCGCACCGCTAATCACATTGGAACCCATATAACAGATATTATCCAACTCTATGACACTTCCCTTACGAAACTGTTGTCCCTGTACTTCCGGAAACTTTTCTATCGGTTCGGACTCACCCGTCAATGAAGCCTGACTGATAAACAAGTCTTTTGAATCGATGATACGTATATCGGCAGGAACCATATCACCGGCTGCCAAGTACACAATATCTCCCGGAACGAGTTCTGTTATATCGATCTCTTCTTCCTGTTCTCCGGCACGTTTCGCCAGACAAGTGTTTTTTACCATCCTCATTAAAGAATCCGTAGCTTCACTTGCTCTCCATTCCTGCCAGAAACGAAGAACAGCACTGAATAATACCATGGACGAAATAATGATTACCCCTGTCCATTCTTGCTCTCCGGGTTCAGCCATCAACACATCCAGAAATAAGGATATGATAGCAAGTCCTGTCAGAACGCCTATGAAAGGATTGATAAACGTTCTGATAAACAGTATAAACGGATTCTTTTTTTGTTCATGGATGACTTCGTTTCTTCCATAAATGGATTGTCGCTCCTGTACTTCTCCCAGCGTTAATCCAAGCTTTGTAGTCTGTAAACAGGAATAAATTGACTTACCGGGTTGCGTGGCAACCAAAAATACTCTCTCTGAATTGAATGTGTACTGTGATGAACGCAGTTTTTTCTTCCATACCATACTCTCTATTTTTTTTAAGTTACTAACTGCATTTATTAATTCGATGCAAAAGTAAGGAGGACTTCGGGAGGAAGCCGTTAGAGAATGATTAGAGTGGTATTAGAAAACTATTAGAGTTTCTTAGATATGCGGGAGTTTTACCACAAAAGTAGTTCCCTCGTCCTTATGAGAAGATACGGTAAGTTCGCCTTTGTGAAGGTGAATGATTTTCTGTGTCAAAACCATGCCTATACCATTTCCGGGAGCTATATTCTTGTTTTCTCCCCGATAAAACAGTTTAAACAGGTTTTCTTTGTCTGCATCGGACATTCCTACGCCATTATCAGACAAGCGGATAATAGCCCATTGTTCCCAATAAGCTATCAGGACGGATGAAGTCCGGTTGGAAGAGTACTTGCAGTTGTTCTCTACCAGATTCACAAAGGCAGTAGTCAACAGATAGCTGTTTCCGATTACGGTCAGCACATTATCTTCCTCAGCTTCCTGCTCAAATACTAATTCGATATGATAATCCGGATGGGCTTTTAGGACTAATTCTCTGGCATCCAACAGCAGTTCATCCAACCGGACCTCTTCCATTGTAATCTGTTCCGACTGATAGTCGGCTTTTGCAAGATTCAGCAATCCGTCGATCAGGTTTATGATCCGTCGCGAATCTTGTAGTGCATTGCCGATAGCTGCCTGATATTGTCCGGAGGTTCGTTCTTTCAACAGGGCCAGATCCAGTTCGGCTGTAAGGGCTGCCATAGGTGTACGTAATTCATGAGATACATTGCTGACAAACATCTTTTGTGAGTTGAAGGACTTCTCCAAACGTTCCAGCAGTGCATTGAATGTAATACTCAGTTCTCCCAGTTCGTCCTGTTCGTTTTTTACAGGCAGTCTTTTGTCGATATGTGAGGCGGTGATTTTCTCCGCTTCTCTCACGATATTGCGTATGGGCTTTAAGGTGCTTCGGGAGAGGATATAACCGACAATCGCCAACACGCTCAATCCTCCTATAAATAACAGAATGAGCATATTTCTCAGTGCATCCCGGTTAGCGTATCCATAGCCATCATAGGCAGCGGCAGTGACAATGTAGTATTGTCCTTCAAACGGATACACAAGTCCTATTGCCTGATATTCGTCCACATAGAAACTGATATTCTTTCGTTTCAGAATACGTTTTACCATTTCGGGTGTTTCCTTGACTATGTCGTTTTGAAGGGCATCATGATATAGTATTTTAAAATCTGTGGTATAGACGGCTACCTCTACTTCATTAATAAACTTCTGATTGTTCAGGTAAATAGACTGCATCGTTTTTGCATCTACCTGATTATTAAGAAATAAGTGGGCTTTGGTTATAGCTTCACTTTGCAGGTTGCGAAAGAAAGCATTGCTGCGCGAATGCTCGCTTACGTAATAGACAGCTATGACAAATGCGAAGAATACCGCAGCTGTAATGCCCGCATATTGCAGAGTCAGCGTTGTCCGGATTTTCATAATTTGTCAGTCAGTATGAAACCCATCCCTGCTTTGGTATGAATAAGTTTCGGTTCAAAGTTACGGTCTATCTTTTTGCGAAGGTAGTTGATATATACATCAATGAAGTTGGTTCCCGTATCAAAATGTGTGTTCCATACTTTCTCCGCTATCTCTACCCGGCTCAATACTCTTTCGGCATTTTCGACCATATATAACAGCAGGTTATATTCTTTCGGAGAAAGTTTAATGGAAACGTTATTTCGTTCTACGTCCTTCCGCTGAAGATCAATGCGCAGATCCGCATAAACAAGTTCCTGTGGCAATTCCGGTACATTTCCCGAGACACGTTTCAATAGAACTTTGATTCTGGCATTCAACTCTCTGAAATCAAAGGGCTTCACCATATAGTCGTCTGCACCGGCATCGAAACCATCCAGCTTATCGTTCGTTGATCCTAATGCCGTCAACATTAATATAGGAATACGGGGATTGGACTTACGGATTTCTTTCGTCAGCTCAAATCCGTCCATCTTAGGCAGAACAATATCAGATATAACCAGATCGAACGTATGTGCCTGAAAAAGCCGCAGCCCCATTAATCCGTCATAAGCTACCATGGTCTGATAACCATTTTCTTCCAGCCCGTTCATCAGCAAACTTGCCACTCTGGGTTCGTCTTCTATAATTAGTATTGTGTACATAGGAAAGAACTCGTTAATCTGAATCTATAAAACGAAACAAAAATAATGATTATTCCTCACTTATGACTCTTTTAAACCATTTTATATTTGCTATATTTGCGCAATTATCATCAGTTGAACTTATGTCAGGTATTAAAGAGTTAGAACTATTATTATCCAATATGGAGCCTGTGTTGGATGAGCGGGATTTTGTTTTTTGTTCTTTCCCAACGCTCGATTGGGATCAAATGCGGGAGCTGAACCCCATCGGGATTTTCCATGAGAAAGAGGGTGTAACCTTCATTCTTGACACGAAAAATGCTGTAGACAAAAAGATAGATTACCTGTCCGTTTACAGACTTATCACTCTCAATGTACATTCAAGTCTGGATGCGGTGGGGCTGACTGCTGCCTTTTCTGCCAAGCTGGCAGAAAAAAATATTAGTGCTAATGTGGTGGCGGCCTATTATCATGACCATATCTTTGTGCCTGAAGAGAAAGCGGAACAGGCTTTGGAGGCTATTCTTGAATTACAAAAAAAGGTACCCAACGCAATGTGAGTACCTCTTTATTTCATTTATTTATTCCATAAACCGGAAAATGATTCGTCCGCTCTGCGGACCATTCACCCATTTTGGCTGCGATGACGGGCCACATAGATCAGTCGAATTTACTTTATTGCGTACAGGAGGAATCACATTCAAGACAGAAATTCCACTTTCAGGAAGCGTATAAAGTAAACGGTCACGACCGTCACGCGGCTGATATACTCCAATGTAAGCATCCGGAGTTTCATTGGTTAGGCTGATAGTACCCTCTTTCGTACGGATGTTCATCCAGGAAACACTGCCGAAATATCCTTTGAATTCGGGATATGTGAAGGTTTCACCCGGAATAGGATCGTTATAGTCGTTTTCCCAGACATCGTATTGCGTGCCATGAATACGGTTCTGCCATACACGGTAGGGCCCCGCTCCCAGCCAGCGTTTACTGATCACCTGATCTTCGGGATAGTCGAAGCAGATTCCCATTAAATCTACCACGCCGGAGAAATTGTAGGTATAATCCAGCACCGCTTCTCCACTTGGATTGATTGTCCATTGCGCTTTATCCAGATTACCCAGTTTATAATTGGCAGTAACAATCAGATTGCCTCCGTCTTCTTTTACATCCAGTTTCGTGAATACAGCAGCATCAGGGAATTCGCTGTAGGTACGATCCTTTTCTTTCGCTTTTTCGTCATCGTGATTATAAAACTGATCCAATGAGCGGTCGGCACGACGGGCACCGATGAAACGAGGGCCGTTGGCAAAGCTGATCTTGCGATTGTTTACGGATACACCTTTCAGCTGACCGTCTTTCTTTGAGAAAATGAAAGTATGATTCTTCGCTTTTACGGTAAGTTCATTTTCTGTTTCTGTAGAGGTTACCTTATTAGATAAGGGAGAAAGCACTTCATTAGCCTGATTCAGTTTGTTCACAGGGAAAGTCCAGCGCCAAAGTTCATGACCGTATCGGTCGATGGCTGTGAGGAAAAGGGCATCGGCATCCGGAAGGATCGTTGTTTTAATATCCAGCACACCTGCCGAATGGGCTGCGACATCACTTCCTTGCACTTCCCCTTGTTTCAGAACTTGGGCAGTTGTATTAGAAGCATCTGTTGCGGTAGGGAACTTCACCTGTTTCCAAAGGAAACGGCAAGTATTCAGATTCAGATAATCATAACGGTTTTCTACGGAGAACTTACCGTCAAACTGCTTGTCGACAGAAGTATTCATGATTTGTACCGGACTCCATAACTGCTTGATTGTGTAGAAACTGCCTTCCTTTTCATGATGTGGCCCTACAATACCGTCAGCGCCGAAATTCCCTTGATTATCAATGAATCCGTCCATATCGACACGCTTCACTCCTTCGTCTGCCAGTACCCAAAGGAACCCACCGATACAGCGGGGATGTTTGCGCATCATTTCCCAATAGTCATATAATCCGGCACCATGACCGCCATCATACAAACCGTGGAGAAATTCTGTCGGCATAAAGATTTCCGGCAAACGCATATAGTTCTGACTTTCTCCGTAAGAACGGTAATGCATGGTTTCAAAACCAGAGAAATTGCCTTGCGGGTGAATCACCGGACGTTTCTGCGGATCGTACTTGTGAAATTCTCCATCGAGTTCGGTATTCCATCCTTTTTCATTACCGTTACTCCACCAGATAATAGACGGGTGGTTAACGTCACGTTCTATCATTCCTTTGATCAGGCGTACTCCGGTCGGAGTATCGTATTTGCCATGCCAGCCTCCTAATTCATCCATCACGTAAAGTCCCAAAGAATCACAAGCTTCCAGAAACTCCGGATCAGCCGGATAGTGACTCAGACGGACGGAGTTCATATTCATGTCTTTCATCAAAAGAACATCTTCGATATTTTTCGCTTTACTTAATGTACGGCCACTTTCCGGACGAAAGCTATGGCGATTGACACCACGCACCATAATGCGTACACCGTTTACGTATAATCCGTCACTTTCGCGTACTTCGATGGTACGAAAACCGAATGTTTCTGTCTCGTTGTGCAGCACTTTTCCGCCTTTGTCCAGCAAAGAAAACTGAGCTTTATAAAGATTCGGTGTTTCGGCTGTCCACAGAGCCGGATCAGAGACATTGAGCTGTAAAGAAGTCCAGTCTCCTCCCGCTTTTACAGGGACGGTCGTTTCAGTTAGTTCTTTGCCTTTATTATCCAGAATCTGTGCCCGGATACTCATTCCGTCATTAGACAGATTGGTATAGCAATTGGCACGGAAGGAACCATCCATCTGCGCATCGATGGCGATGTGACGTAAATTAATCGCAGGTTTTACTTCCAGGAATACCGGACGGAAAATACCTCCGAAGTTCCAATAGTCGGCACGTCGCTCGGCAAGATTCACACTGGCATTTTCGCTTTCCTTTGAAACGGTTACTTCCAGCAGATTCTTTTTTCCATACTTAAGGAAATCTGTGACATTGTATGAAAAACGATAGAAAGCTCCCTGATGTTTCGAGCCGACTTTACGCCCGTTTACTTTAACTTCGGTATCTGTCATCGAAGCTTCGAATACCAGACTTACCTGCTGTCCGCGGAACTTTTCGGGGACCTCAAACTCGTACTTATACATTCCTTTTTCATCGGCGATACCTTCGGGGAAGGCTTTGCCATAGAAGGTGATTCCATACTGATAGGTGCCAAAGCCCTGCAACTCCCAGCATGACGGTACGCCGATCTTCGTCCATTTGCCGGAATTGCGTCCGTCAGTACAGAAGAAGTCCCATTCTACCATATCATCACATCCGTGACCGGAAAGGTATTGCCGTTCCGTTTGCGGAAGGGTTTGAGCAGCCAGAGTAGTTGCCAACGCCAAGGTTGATAATAAAGTGGTTACTTTTCTCATTGTTACTTTTATTATTGTGTTAGTTACTATTTATTTGTATCAATTCTTATTTTACTGCTTGCTGATGCGTATATGCAGCGTATGTTCTTTTTTCTCAATAGCATACTTCTTCAGTACGCCCGGTCCGCAGCTGCTATTCCCTAATCCGAGCACGGCCGCGTCCATACTGAGAATAATTTCGGGACGTGGCTTCAGATTGCAGTCATGAGTTTCTTTATATAAATCCTGTGCAGTATAATGCAAAGCAGAGGCCGAAAATACATCTTCTACCGCATCTACAACGGCAGGCGCAAGCACGATGTTCTTCCCATGAAGTTCTGACCGCCTGCACAGCTTCAATTCAACCATAAGGAGGTAATCCATGCAGGAAAAGCGGACAAAACCCGGCGAAAAAGCAAAACATGATCTGAATGAGAAAACGACCTATCGCTTCGGCAACAGGTCGTTTATTGTTGAACCGGTGTTCAAGGAGGAGACGCAGAACACATTGGGCTGCGTCCTTCTGCGCCTGATGAAATCGGAATCTGCGGGGGCATAGTCCCAGGCGGTGGGGCGCACCCCCGCCGCATACATGACAACAGGGCGAGACAGTGATATACTTGTTGTGGAATACAAGTGTTGCTGTTCGGCTGCCCGGAAAGGAGGACTGCATGAAACAGTCGAATAACAACAAAAAATCCCGTGACGTGACCGCC
>OGIY01000871.1_pt1 | contig 13064 bp, 10 predicted proteins | sample 1571931 | NCBI WGS metagenome assembly OGIY01 (sample SAMEA2582110, study PRJEB24529) | metagenome | biome: Human gut stool | place: China | collected 2011
AGCTGTCTGCGAAGCAGACTGAGAGGTTGTACAGAGAAGAAGCCTTCCCGTCATACCGCCCGTCCACCCCTCATACACTGACGGACAAGGGGGTGTGCGGATGGAGCAGGGGATGCAGATGCTCTTTGCGCTGTTCGGCGGGCTGGCGATGTTCCTCTACGGGATGGACAGGATGAGCCGCGCCTTGCAGCGGGCGGCGGGCGACGCCATGAAGCGGCTGCTGGCCCGGCTGACGGCCACGCCGCTGCTGGGCGTCCTCACCGGGCTGGCCGTGACGGCAGTGCTCCAAAGCAGCTCGGCGGCGACGGTGATGGTCATCGGCTTCGTCAGCGCCGGGCTGCTGGAACTGCCCCGGGCGGTGGCCGTCATCTACGGCATCAACATCGGCACCACCATGACGGCACAGCTCATCGCCTTCGATGTCCAGACGCTGGTGTACCCGGTGCTGTTTCTGGGCTTCCTCCTCGACTTCGCGGCCCGCAGGCCCCGCTGGCAGGCCGTGGGAGAGGCGGTGTTCTCCTTCGGGCTGCTTTTCGAGGGCATCGACATCCTGGGCCGGGCTTTGCAGCCGCTGGCCGGGCAGGCGGTCTTTCTCGACTGGATGACCCGGGTGAAGGAGTCGCCGCTTCTGGGCATCCTGCTGGGCCTTTCCATGACCATGGTGGTGCAGAGCAGTTCGGCCACCATCGCGCTGCTGCAGAACGTGGCCCGTCAGGCCGGGCCGGACGGCATCCACAGCGTGCTGGGCCTTGCCGGGGCGGTGCCGGTCCTCCTGGGCGACAACATCGGCACGACGGTCACGGCCCTGCTGGCCTGCATCGGGCAGGGGAAGGACGCCGCCCGCGCCGCACTGGCCCACAGCTGCTTCAACCTCAGCGGGAGTCTGCTGGCGGCGGTGCTGCTGCCCTGGTTCGTCCGGCTGGTGGAGCTTATCTCCCCCAAAGGCCCGGAGCTGGAAATCATTTCCCGGCAAATCGCCAATGCCCACACCGCCTTCAACGTCTGCTGCGCCCTGCTCTGGCTGCCTTTTTTGCCGTGGATGGTGCGGCTGGGGTGTGCGCTGGTGCCGGAAAAAGAGAAAAAATAAGAAAAAGCTCCTCATGCCCGTGAGGGTATGGGGAGCTTTCTGCGTTTCAGGGAAGGAGTGCCTTCATCCAACCTCTCAGTCTGCTTCGCAGACAAGGCCGGGTTGCGGCAGCGCGTTAGCACTGACGGAGAGGTCGGACTACAGAGAACTTTCTCTGAGACCCGCGCGTTATCTGAGAAAGTGACGTTTTTCACACGCAGCATCGTTCAAAAAGTCACTTACGCAAGGTGATGAAGTGACCCCTGCTGCGTAAGTGAGTCACTTACGCAGATACCCTCACTTACGCAAGTTGCGTAAGTGACGTTTTATAATTATAGTACGTTATTTTTTAGTCACTTTCTCACATAATCTACCTCAGTAGAGCGTATCACTTCATCAGCCCCATCGTCCATGCCCGGACCAGCAGGCCCAGCAGGACGACGGCCAGCAGCACCACGGTAAGGGCGCGGCTCTGGGTGCGCTGACGCTTCTTGCGGCGGGCCGTGGTCTGCATATTCTGGCGGCTGCGGCTGTTCCGGCCAGAGGTATTCCGGCTGCGGCCTGATGTCCCCTTCGAGATCGTGCGGCTTCCGCCGCTCTGGCGCTTGCGGGATGTGCTGCCGCTTTTCTGGGACTTCTGACGGCGGGGCGCTTCGTCCTCAGCCTTCTTCTGAGGCTCGATGGTCTCCGACGCACCGCAGCGGGACAGAAAGTCCTCCGCCATCCGGTAATACTTCTCGAGGTCGCCGGTAGTCAGGGCCGTTCCCTCATAGCCCGCTTCCAGCTCCTCCACGGCCTCGTTGAACCGGATCGCCGCCTGTGCGGCTGCGGTCCTGTCGGAGGCGTGGGCGGCCTCGTTGCGGGCCATCCGCACCGCGTTGCAGGCGCGGCGGGCCGCTGCCGGGTGGGGCGTATTGCCCAGCAGGTCCAGAGGCCGGGCGGCGTCCTTTTCCGGGTCCAGCAGGACACGCATACAGAGGGTGGTATCCAGCTGCTGCCAGCCGGTGCGGCCATTCAGCTCCGGCAGGCGCTCGTAGTAGTCGGGGCTCTCCTTCTGGCGCTGGGCCAGATGCTTCATCAGGGCGTCCACGCTGTGAGCGCCGGGCTTTTCCTCCCAGTGCCAGCGCAGCAGCTTCCGGCTGATGTCGTCGCAGGCCGCTTTTATCTCGAACGCGGCCTGCAAAGCTTCGTCAGGCATAACTTCACTTCTCCTTTGTCCAACCTCTCAGTCTGCTCCGCAGACAAGGCCGGGTTGCGGCACCCAGCATCCGCAGCGCATTGCTTGCGTCTTGCTGGCCGCTGCCCCAACAGCGACTCCCTGTTTCCGCCACTGGCGGCGGTCGTCGTTGTTGCCCCTAGTAGGGGAGCCTCTGGCGAAGAGGTGAAGCTTTCCGAAATGCCAAGGCCTCCCCTCGATAGGGGAGGTGGCACGGCGTCAGCCGTGACGGAGAGGTTATTCCTTAAATTAAAAGCGGAGGAAGCCTCTGCCTCCTCCGCCGTACATCCTATTTTACATCATGAACTGAGAATACACGAAGCCGCACAGGGCGATGCCCGCACACACGATGGCGGTGATGGGCGGCACCCAGCGGATGAGCGTCTCAGCGATGCTGTCGCGGGGGTCTTCCTCTTCGCAGTCGTCCTCCTCGTCCAGCGGCTTTGCCTGCAGGCGGGACGGCGCGGCGGCGGGAGTCGAGGGTACCACACGGGTGCCGTACTTCTCCACCTCTTCGTCCGGCGCAAAGGACTTGGCCGGGCGCACCGGCTCCGGCTGGCGGGGCAGGACGCGGGTAGCCTCCTGCTCCGGGGCGCGGGACACCACGCGGGTCGCGTCCATCTCAGCGGCAGGCGCATAGTCGGGCGCAGGCTCCGCCGTCCGGGGCGGGATGATACGGGTGGCTTCCTCCTGCGCTGCACCCACGATGCGGGTAGGCTCCTCAGCAGGCGCAGCCGGGCGTACCGGCTGGGCCGCAGGCTGCGGCTCGGGCTGGCGCACCGGGGCTTCCGGCTGCAGCAGGGTGTTCAGCGCGTTCTGCAAAAGGATGCGGTCACTGCCGCACTCGGAGCAGTAGACGGTGTCCTCTTCCTTCGGGTGGAAGGCACCGCAGGCGCAGTACCAGCCGTTCTCGAAGACCTGGGGCATGAACTTCATGCCGGTGCGGTTCATCCGGGCTTCGAGGGCCTTCTGCATCTCGACGCTCAGGCGGCGGGGGGCCGGCAGGCGCACCCGCTTGATGCTCTCGAGGTGGACGACCTTCCTGCCGCTGTAGACATTGCGCAGGGTAACGTCCACGCTGGTGATGGCCTTCTGGGTGACAAAGACGGCATCGTCCATGCCGAAGCTCTCGCCGGGCTTTGCGGTAAGGTCACGGTACTCGAACTCGTCCTCACAGAGGATGACGCCGTCCACGCCCTTGCACTTGAAGTGGATCTCCAGTGCCGTCAGGGTCACGCGGGAAATGTTCTTAAAGGTCAGACAGACCGCGTGTTCGCCGCTGACTTCGCCCTTGAGCAGCTCCACGCAGACGAACTGCACCGGGCTGCCCGGGGTGTAATAGTTGGCCCGTGTCCGCGCGACCGGTTCAAAATTTTCCTCCACAACACTCTCCCCTTTCTCTTGGTTTACTGGTTGGCTTCGCCTTCATCCGGCGTTTCGGGGGCCGGGGCTTCCTGCGGGGCGGCATCCACTGCCTCAGCAGGTTCGGCAGGCTCCGCAGCCTCTGCAGTCTCGGCCTGTTCCACAGGCTGGACAGCGGGCTGATCCTCGGCGGGCTTTGCGTCGGGGTCCTCACGCGGGGTCAGGGTCTCGCCTGCCATCACGGCGTTGAACTCCTTCTCGTTCAGCTTCTCGCGCTCCATCAGGGCCTGTGCCAGCGCATGGAGCTGGTCGATATGCTCCGTCAGGGTGCGGCGGCAGGTCTCGTAGGCCTCGTCGATGATGTCCCGCATCTCGCTGTCGATCTCAGCAGCGGTGGTCTCGCTGTAGCCCTTGCCCTGACCGAGGTCGCGGCCCAGGAAGGTCTCCTCCTGAGAGGTGCCGTAGACCACAGGGCCAAGGCGCTCGGAGAAGCCGTACTTGGTGATCATCTGGCGGGCGATGTTCGTCGCCTGCTGCAGGTCGTTGGACGCACCGGTGGAGATGTCGTCCAGGATAAGCTGCTCGGCTACGCGGCCGCCCAGACTGGACACGATGTCCTCGAACATCTCGCCCTTGGTGACGTAGCTGCGGTCTTTCTCGGGCAGATACATGGTGTAGCCGCCGGCCTGACCGCGGGGGATGATGGTGATCTCATGCACACGGGGGTGGTGCTTGCAGTAGAAGCCCGCCACAGCGTGGCCTGCCTCGTGGTAGGCGGTGAGCTTTTTCTCTTCGGGGGTGACGACCCGGCTCTTCTTCTCGGGGCCGGCCATGACCTTCATGGAAGCCTCTTCGATGTCCTCCATCGTAATGGCCTTGCGGCTGCGGCGTGCAGCCAGCAGAGCGGCCTCGTTGACGAGGTTCTCGAGGTCAGCGCCCGCAAAGCCTGCGGTGCGCTGTGCGATGACCTTGAGGGAGACATCCGGGGCGAGGGGCTTGTTCTTGGTGTGGACTTTCAGGATCTCCTCGCGGCCCTTGACGTCGGGCAGGCCGACGTAGACCTGACGGTCGAAGCGGCCCGGGCGGAGCAGGGCCTTATCGAGGATGTCGGCACGGTTGGTGGCCGCCATGACGATGACGCCATCGTTGGCCTCGAAGCCGTCCATCTCGACCAGCAGCTGGTTCAGGGTCTGCTCGCGCTCGTCGTGACCGCCGCCGAGACCGGCACCGCGCTGACGGCCCACAGCATCGATCTCATCAATGAAGATGATGCAGGGCATGGTCTTTTTTGCCTTGTCAAAGAGGTCGCGCACACGGGATGCGCCGACGCCGACGTACATCTCGACGAAGTCAGAGCCGGAGATGGAGTAGAACGGCACACCGGCCTCACCGGCGCAGGCGCGGGCCAGCAGGGTCTTGCCGGTACCCGGAGGGCCGACGAGCAGCACGCCGTGAGGGATGCGTGCGCCCAGAGAGTTGAACTTGTCGGGGCTCTTGAGGAACTCCACGACCTCTTTCAGCTCTTCCTTCTCTTCGTCTTCACCAGCCACATCGGCAAAGGTGGCGGTCTTCTTGTTCTCGTGCTCGTCCTTGACCTTGGCTTTGCCGACATTCATGATGCCGCCGCCACCGCCGACGCCGCCCCGCATCATCGAGAACAGCAAAAAGCCGGTGCAGCCCAGCATCCCCAGATAGAAGATGATCTCCATCCAGGGGATGGTCTCCTTGAGGGAGGTGTAGTCGTAGGTCATGGGCGCGTCGGGATTCGCCGCGTCGTAGGACTCGATATACTTGTCCACGTTCTCGATGAAAACGTAGGCGTAGGGCAGCTTGTAGCGGACGGTGACGGTGCCGTCGTCCTCCTGCACTGCGCCGGTGGACTCCGACGAGGAGGAGAACATCCCGCTCAGCAGACCGCCGGCAGACTGCACCGTGCTCTGGGTGGAGGAGACGTCCGGCAGGGGCAGGTCGCCTTCTTTCAGGTTCAGGGTGATGACGCTGGTGTTGCGGTCCAGCGTGAAGGCCGTGACCTGATTGTGCTCAAAGTAATGGACGACGGTGGAGTAGCTCATGGTCGAGCCGCTGGTGCTGCCCGACCCGCTGCCCATCACCGACCAGACCATCAGCACGGCGGCCAGCGCCAGTGCGAGGATGAGCGGATTGATACGAGGTCTCTTAGGTTGCAAAAGGATCAACTCCAGTTCTGGTTTTATTTCTTACTTTTCGTAGACGCTGGGTTTGAGTACGCCGATGTAGGGCAGGTTGCGGTACTTCTCGTCGTAGTCGAGGCCGTAGCCCACCACGAACTCGTCCGGCACCGCGAAGCCCTCGTAGTCCGGGGCGATGTCGGCCTTGCGGCGGCTGGGCTTGTCGAGGATGGTGCAGATCTTCACCGAGTTCGGGTTGCGCATCTTGAGCATCGGCACGAGGTTCGACAGGGTGATGCCGGTGTCGAGGATGTCCTCCACGATGAGCACGTCCTTGCCGGAGAGGTCGCCGTCCAGGTCCTTGATGATCTTGACGAGGCCGGGGCTGGTGGTGTTGCCGCCGCCGTAGCTGGACACCACCATGAAGTCGATGCTGCACGGGATGCTCACAGCGCGCATCAGGTCGGCCATAAAGACCACCGAGCCCTTGAGGATGGAGACGAGGACGAGGTTTCTGCCCTCATAGTCTTTGCTGATCTGAGCGCCCAGCTCAGCCACTTTCGCTTTCAGCTCCTCTTCCGAAACGAGGACCTTCAAAATATCGTCATTCATGCTCATGATTCGATTCCTCCAAAATTTTCTAGTTCCACCTGCAGCAGCTGCCCGGTGTCCGGCCCGGGAGCCAGCCCATCGGCAAAGCCCTCTCCGCAGACCCACAGCACCTGTCTGCCTGCCGCCAGCAGCGGCAGCGTGTCCCGTTCCCGGGGCGGGATGCCCGCCTCGTTCATCCATTTGCGCAGCTCCCGGTCTACCCCCCGCCCGGCCGGACGGAAGCGGTCGCCGGGCTGACGGCAGCGCAGCCGCAGAACAGGACATATCGAGTTTATTTTAGCATAATCTGCCTGATTTTTTAAGTCTTTTTTATGAACACCCTGTGTTTTTTCTTCAAAACAGGCCGAAACCACCCGGATATGCAGCTTTCTGCCGCCGGGCAGCGGATAATCACCGCCCTCCGGCAGGGATACTTCAAATTTCGGACAGTCCGCTTTTTCGCCCTGCCGACGGGTGTTTTTATCGGCTTCCTCCCGCCAGAGCACACCGTCCCGGGCGCAGAAGCGGACGGCGTCGGTGAGCTGCACCGCGCCGCTGCCCTTTTCCACAAGGTCGGCCAGCAGGCGGATATATTTTTCCTCCGCGTCCCGCACCGGCTCCACAAGGCTGTGGAGGGCCATGTCGAGGATGAGCGGGTCAGTCTGCCGCAAAGGCTCTGACAGCCACACGGGCTGGCCGCTGCGCAGGGCGTATCCCGCCCCGCCGGGCAGACCTTTTGCGTCCGTTGCCCGGGCCGAAGCCAGCAGTGCATCCGCCTGCCGGGCGAAGTATTCGTCCGCCTTGGCGGCTTTCTCACAGAAGCGGGCCAGATTGTGCTCGGCGGCGCTGTTGACCCCGCAGAGGGCGGGCAGTGCGCCGTGGCGCAGACGGTTGCGGGCGTAGTCGTCGGCGTCGTTGGTCTCGTCGGTGACCCAGCGTTCGCCGCAGGCGCGGCAGACGGCCTCGGTGTCGGCCCTCGTCAGGCAGAGCAGAGGCCGCAGATAGCCCGGGCGGCTGGGCCGGATGCCCGCCGCGCCGTGGAGGCCGGTGCCTCTGGCCAGCCGGAACAGCAGCGTCTCGGCCTGGTCACTCCCAGTATGGGCAGTTGCGACGGCATCTATCCCGTCGGCCAGCACCCGCTCAAAGCAGGCATACCGCAGGCGGCGCGCCCAGTCCTCCCCCGCCCGGGGCTTTCCTGCCTCAGCTTCCAGCTCAGCGGCATGGAACACCCGCAGCGGCAGGCCCAGCCGGGCGCAGACCTCCCGGACGAAGGCTTCGTCCCGGTCCGCCGTCTCCCCCCGCAGGCCGTGGTTGACGTGGCAGACCGTGAGGGCGATGCCCTTTTCCTCGGCCAGCGGGCGCATGAGGCAGAGCAGGGCCATGCTGTCGGCCCCGCCCGAAACAGCCAGCGCGAGATGCTTTTTGCCGTCCAGCAGCTTTTCCCGGGCGCAGAAGCCGCGCACCGTCTGTAAGATCTCTTCGTAGTTCATCAGCGTTTGAAGTCCACATCCATAAAGCGGGTGTGGGCGCCGTCCCAGCCCAGCGGCACCGTGCTGGTCTCGCCGTGACGGTTCTTTGCCACGATGCACTCGGCGGTGTCGGCGTCCACCTCCGCGCCGTCGGGGTTCTGGCTGGCGTAGTAGGAGTCGCGGTACAGGAAGAGGACGCAGTCGGCGTCCTGCTCGATGGAGCCGGAGTCGCGCAGGTCAGACAGCTGGGGGCGGTGGCTGGAGTTGTTGCCCTGCTTTTCCACCGCACGGGACAGCTGGCTCAGAGCGATGATCGGCACGTTCATCTCTTTGGCCATAATTTTGAGGTTTCGGGTGATGGAGCTGATCTCCTGCACGCGGTTCTCGCTGCGCTGGCCGCTGGTCATCAGCTGCAGATAATCGATGACGATGAGGCCCACGTTGGGGCGGGCGGGGTCCTGATTGACCCGGCGGATCTTCGCCTTCATCTCGGTGATGGTGATGCCCGAGGTGTCGTCCATATAAATCGGTGCGTCGTGCAGTTTTTCGGTGGCGAGGGCCAGATACTCCCAGTCCTCGGCCCGGAGCGCACCAGTGCGGAACGCCTGACTGTCGATGCCCGCTTCAGCGGAGAGGATGCGGTTGGTCAGCTGCTCCTTCGTCATTTCGAGGCTGAAGATGGCCACCGGCACCTTCTGCTGCATGGCCACGCGGGTGGCGATGTTCAGCGCAAAGCTGGTCTTGCCCATACCGGGGCGGGCCGCAAGGATGATGAGGTCGCCGCGGCCAAGACCGGTGAGCACCGTATCCAGCAGGCGGAAGCCTGTGGGGATGCCCTTGTATTTGTCCGCATCCGGGCCGCTGATCTTCTGCAGGTTGGTCAGGGTCTCCACCATGCTGGAGGAAAGCGGTGTCAGTGCGCTGGAATCGCGGCCGGAGCGGATCTCATAAATGCGCTGCTCCGCGTTTTCCAGCAGCAGGTCGGCATCCGGCTCATCTCCGGCATCCTGCAGGATGTCCTTTGCAACGCCCATCAGCTGGCGCACCAGATACTTTTCCTGCACGATCTGGGCATAGGCCTTCACGTTGGAAATGCTGGGCACCGTCTCGGCAAGGCCGGTCAGGTACACCTTTGCTTCGTCGGCACTGGGGAACACGCCGTCCGAGATAACAGCGTCCAGCAACGTCACAAAGTCGATGGTCTGGTCGGCGGTGAACAGGCGCAGCATTTCGGAGTAGATCTGCGCATTCTGCCGGGTGTAGAACATCTCCGGCCGGATGATCTCCACCAAGTCGGTGAGCGTTTCCGGTTTGAGCAGCACCGCACCCAGCACGCTCTGCTCTGCCTGCATGTTGTAGGGCAGGTTGATGCCCACGCTTTCCAGATTCAGTTCATTGGAATAATGTCGTTCGTTCGGCATGGTAGTTATCCTTCTGCTTTATTTATATAAATGCCGTAAAGCCAAAAAGCGCCCCCTGCCGAGAGGGGGCGCAGATAGCGGTCAAATCAGGCCTGCTCCACTTCTACCTGGACCTTGAAGGAAGCCACGACACCGACATGGAGGCGGACTTTACCGTTGAAGACGCCCGCGTCCTTGATGTCCTTGGTCTCCAGCTCGATCTTCTTCTTGTCGATGGGAGAACCGGCCAGCTGGGCCAGAGCCTCAGCGACTTCCTTGCCGGTGACCTTGCCGTGCAGACGGCCGGAGGCACCGCCCTTGGCCTTGATGACCACGGTCTTGCCCTCGAGCTTCGCGGCCACAGCCTGAGCGGCGGCCACGTTCTCAGCCTCGTGGAAGTCGGCAGCGGCCTCCTTGCCCCGGGCGATATTCACCGCGCTGGCGTCGGCCACAGCGGCCAGCTTGCGCGGGAACAGAAAGTTGCGGGCGTAGCCGTCGGAGACCTCGTGGATCTCGTCCTTCTTGCCAATGCCCTTGACGTCCTGCTTCAGAATCACTTTCATGATAGTATCCCTCACTTCTCACCGGGAAACCGGTGGATTTCTATGGTTAGTATACAGCAATCGGGCTGTTACGTCAACGCTTACGCCAGCTCCCTGCCCACGACGTCCAGCGCCGCCTCGATGACCTTATCCATGTCGTAGTACTTGTACTCGCCCAGACGTCCGCCGAAGATGACCCCCGGCTCGGCGTCGGCCAGCTTCTTGTACTCGGCGTAGAGAGCGCCGTTCTTCTCGTCGTTCACCGGGTAGTAGGGCTCATCGCCGGGCTTCCACTCGGCGCTGTACTCGCGGCTGATGACGGTCTTGGGCTGGGTGCCGAACTCAAAGTGCTTGTGCTCGATGATGCGGGTGTAGGGCGTCTCGGCGTCGGTGTAGTTGACGACGGCGTTGCCCTGATAGTTGTCGGTGTCCAGCGTCTCCGTCTCAAAGCGGACGCTGCGGTACTGCAATGCGCCCAGCTTGTAGCCGAAGTAGGCGTCCACCGGGCCGGTGTAGACGACCTTATCGGCCAGCTTGTCCAGCTCTGCCTTCTCGGCCAGATAGTCCACGCCCAAGCGCACTTCCACGCCGTCCAGCATCTTCTCCACCATGGCGGTATAGCCGCCGCTGGGGATGCCCTGATACAGGGCGTTGAAGTAGTTGTCGTCGTAGGTGAAGCGCACCGGCAGACGCTTGATGATAAAGGCTGGCAGCTCCGTGCAGGGACGGCCCCACTGCTTGCCGGTGTAGCCCTTGATGAGCTTTTCGTAGATATCGGTGCCCACAAGGCTGATGGCCTGCTCTTCCAGATTCTGCGGGTCGGTGATGCCTGCTTCCTTCTTCTGCTCTTCGATCTTGGCCTTGGCTTCGGCAGGGGTAACAACGCCCCACATCTTATTAAAGGTGTTCATATTGAAGGGCAGGTTGTAGATCTCGCCGTGATAGTTGGCGACAGGGCTGTTGGTGTAGCGGTTGAACTCCGCGAACTGGTTGACGTACTGCCACACAGCCTTGTTGTTGGTGTGGAAGATGTGAGCGCCGTAGCGGTGGACGTTGATGCCCTCCACCTCTTCGGTGTAGATGTTGCCTGCGATATGAGCGCGCTTGTCGATGACGAGGCAGCGCTTGCCGGCTTTCTTGGCCTCATGGGCAAATACCGCGCCGTACAGGCCAGCGCCAACGATAAGATAATCGTACTGTTTCATCACTGTTTATCCTTTTTCTTCTGTTCGGATCCCGACTCGAGGCCGCTCTTTTTCTGGGCCTCCCGGTACTGGTCGATGGCCGTCTGGATGCGGCTGCGGGCCGCCTCCGGGGTGATATGCTTGAGCTGGGCCGCTGCCATGGTCTGATGACCGCCGCCGCCCAGAGACTCCATGATGACCTGCACATTCACCGCGCCGAGGCTGCGGGCCGAGATGTTGACGCCGCCGCCCACCTGCACGGCCACGAAGCTGGCCTCCACGTTTTGGATGGTCAGCAGGTCGTTGGCCGCCTGGGCGATCGCCACCCGGGCCTCGGGGGCCACCTCGCCGCTGACGGTGATGGCGCAGCCCCGGTACATCTGGGCTTCCGATACCAGCATGGCCTTGGTGGTGTACTCCACCATGCTCACGTCAAAGAGCTGACGCACGTGCTCCGTCTCCGCGCCGTAGCGGCGGAGGGCCGCAGCGGCCTCGAAGGTGCGCACGCCGGTGTGGAGGGTGAAGTCACGGGTGTCCAGCATGATGCCGGAGAGCAGTCCCTCGGCCTCGATGCGGTTGGGCTTGTCGTCCCGGTCGCCCACATACTGCAAAAGCTCCGTGACCAGCTCACTGGCCGAGGAAGAATACGGCTCATGGCAGACCAGCGCCGGGTTCTCGATGTAGCCCACGCCCTTGCGGTGGTGGTCGATCACGGCTACCTTGCCGCATTTTTCCAGAATATCCTTGCTTTCCACAAGGCCCACCTGATATGTATCCACCACGATGCACAAGGTGCGCTTGGAGATGATGGGCAGTGCGTCCTTCGGGTCGATAAAGTCGTCCTTCTGGCCTGCACGGCACAATGCATCGATCAGGCTGCCCGCAAGGGTAGCGTCACGCCGCACCGCGATCACCGCCGGGACATCGCATATTTTGCAGATGCGCAGCACGCCCTCGGCGGAGCCGATGGCATCCAGATCGCTCATGCGGTGGCCCATAATGACTACATGATCTGCTTCCTTGATCAGCTTCACCAGCTGATCGGCCACGATGCGGCTGCGCACCTTGCTGCGCTTTTCCACGCCGTGGCTCACGCCGCCGTAGAACGTAAAGCCGTCCGGTGTCATTTCAGCGGCCTGATCGCCGCCGCGGCCCTGCGCCATATCCAGCGCCTGCACGGCCATATCCTGGGCTTCCCGCAGGGTCTTGGCCCCGCGGCCAATGCCGATGGACAGCGAAAGGTTCACGCTGGGATCCAGCGCACGGATCTTGTCCAGCACATCGTAGCCGCGGTTGGCGAACTGCTCCATCTGGCGCTCTTCCACCACAGCGATATAGCGGCCGCTGGCCACACGGCGCAAAAAGCCGCTGCCCCGGCCGATCATATCCTCCAGCGTGCGGTTGATGCCTTCCAGCAGGCGGGCGCGCTCGCTGTCCAGCATGTCACCGAACACATCGTCGTAGCCGTCCACCAGAAACACCAGATAGCCCGGACGGCTGGCTTTGTATTCCGCCTCCACCTTGCGCAGGGCGGTCTCCTCGTTCAGCACCAGCAGAGTCATGCTCTCCGCATCGCCGGGCACCGTGGAGCTGTGTACGCTCCACATGCCGTCCGCGAGGGTCAGCAGCTGGCCCTCCTGCTTGCGGCACTGCTGCAGATCAAGGCCGGGCAGCACCTTCTGCACGCGGTTCACCAGCGCATCCTGCCCGTTCAACAGGCGGGTGCGGAACTGTGCATTGTACCACAGCACCGTCTCACCGGAAAGCAGCGCGGCCGGCTGAGAGAGCGGCTCCAGACTGAACTGCAGCTTGGAGCCTTCAAAGCTGCCGCCGCACATCCACCGGGCCACCCACTTGCGCAGCTGGCAGCGGAACAGCACCACCACAACGCCCCACAGCACCACCAGTGCCAGCAGCGCCAGCCATGCCGTGGGCCGCTGGATCAGCAGCACCAGCACCAGCAGGCCGCACAGCACGGCCAGACTGGCGGTGAGCATCTCCAATGTCCATCTTGGTTTTTGTTTCATCAAATCTCCTGCCTTCCGCCGCATTGTTTGCGGCAGTGTGCCCGGATCAGACCTCCATCA
>OGIY01000873.1_pt1 | contig 13035 bp, 10 predicted proteins | sample 1571931 | NCBI WGS metagenome assembly OGIY01 (sample SAMEA2582110, study PRJEB24529) | metagenome | biome: Human gut stool | place: China | collected 2011
ACGGGCTGCGCTACCTGGTACTACCGGTATTCTGTGGCGTTGATGTATTGCGGCAACCGTGGCCTACATTCTGGAGTGGTTTGGCATCCCCATTGACACCGAGGAGGCTATCCGGGAACGGGACTGGTGAGCCCTATGGCAGAAAAAGAACTGGCCCTTTGTGATGAGTGCGGAAGCCTGTTTTTCAAAGGCTCCTCACAGATGATGGGGCTGTGCCCGGAATGTGCCCATGTTCTCTATGGCTACCCGAATTGTGACCATCATTTTCAGGATGGTCGGTGTGTGAACTGCTATTGGGACGGCTCAAAGAGTGTGTACATCAAGAAACAGAATCAACAGGAGGAAACTGATATGCCTACAACTGAATGGCTGAACAAATACGAAGCAATCAAGGATAAATTGACCTGTAAAGATGACTTGGAGGCCCATTTCACAGAGAAAGTGATTGGGAACATGGCGGTGGATGTGCTGGACATCGGCACCGTCCATTTCCCCACCGGGCAGATTTTCGCCTGTGATCCGCTGGTGGAACTGGAGGACACTCTGCCGTTCCTTCAAACGATCCCCGCCGGAACTTATCCCGTAAAAATCTGCGTGGTGCCCAGCGAACAATACGGCGACCGCTATGCCTGCGTCAAGGTGGAGGTTTCTCAGGAAAAGCCTGTCCGCTATGAGCTGGGCATGGTGGGCAACGAGGATCTGGACGAGGAACTGGGAGAGGACGAGTATTTTGGCTTTGGCGTAGACGCCGGGATGGGCTGTGTCGCGGACATCCAGACCCAGGCGACCTTCAAGGCATACTGGGCCAAGCGTTTAGAAGAAGACCCGGACATCGACCCCTACAACGACCTGTTCTGCGATCTTCTGGAAGAAAACGCCAAAGCCTACCCCAAATATCAGGGGGACTGCGGCGACTGGCTCAACTGGACAGTGCCGGGCACGGACTGCAACCTGCCCATCTTTGCCTCCGGCTGGGGGGATGGTTACTATCCTGTCTACTTCGGGTATGACGCCAAGGGCAAAATCTGCGCCGTGTATGTGCGGTTCATTGACATTGAAGCCAGTTATCGAGAGCAGGATTAAAAATGTGACAGAACAAAGGAGAGCGCCATGAAAGACCTTTGCCAATACGGAAACCGGCCGGAGGACGAATGGGAAATCTTGCCCTGGATACCTGACCCGCGCCCGCCCTTCAAAATTTGGGCGAAGCCGGAGCAGATCGCGCCATTCTTTCTCATTCCCCACCACCCCTATGCGCTCTCCCTTCTGCTGAAAATCAGTGACGGATTCCGGACAGAGGAATTCCGACGGCTGGGACTGATTGGCAACAGCGAGGACTGGGAGCGGCTTGCCCGGGGCGTGATCCAGGAGTTCGAGGAAAATAACAGCGGCGTGGATCTGTTTCACTTCGACTCCGACGAAGATGTGTTCTGCGTGTACTCCCAATACATCGACGATTTGATGATGCTGGCCAAAATGATCCGAGCAGCCTGTGCCGATGAAAAAGCGATGCGGACTTATCTTGGCAAGATCGAGTATATCAAGCTCTTTTGGGAGGGCGCGCCGGAGGGAGAACCGTCGGTGATCCTCTATGAAGTGGATACAAAAAATGAGCGGCTGGCTCTCCGCTCCATTGACATCTTTATGGACGGTCACACCCGCAACATACCTGACCTTTACGAAGACGCTATCGAGATAACGCCGATTCCCACCGTGGAGGAATTGAACGCCCATGTCTGGGGCGAGGAATTCCACGCCTGCATCATAGAGAAGGCGGAATTTGAGGCCATCTGGGAGAACCGTACCTATAATGGAGAAATAAAAGGCCAGTGTTGCAGAGGTGGAACATGAGAAACAAGGAACAGGAGCTTGCATGGCAAAAAGTAATAGAAGCCTGCATGGAGGATGTGAAAAAACACTTTGCTGACATAGAGCAATGTGTCGAGTTTGGCGCATACATACAGCCGGAAAACTACTTTGTATCCTACATCTTTGCCACCGACGCACAATTAAAAGCGGCACAGCAGAGCGGCCTGACGGAACAGATCAATTCCTATCACAGAGAGCAACTGACAAAGCGCCATTACCCAATTCAAGGAATTAAAGATTGCTGTTTTGCCTCGCAAGAAGAATGCGATAAAAAATTTGACGGGAATTGGTATTACTACTACAAATAATAGATTGTTAAAGCATGGCGGGGTGTTTGGAGAAAGCGAGGAATGACAATGGTTGAGATCAATCGCGTCTGGCTCAATGTGGATACAGACACCAACAAAATTACACTATTCGGCCGACCCCGTGTATCCATCCGTGTGGATGAGTATATTTGGAGCTTGATCGAAGAACATATCGTGAAGCCCCATAAGCTCATGTGCAGCGAAAAGCACAAATATCTGCTGAAAATTTCGTTTCACCGATTTGATCCGGTGCGGCACCGATATTATCCGCTTTCCCCGTACAACGGGCCGCTTCGGGAAGGCGTCAAGCCGGACAGCGCAAACGGATGGTATCCCCGTGAGGACTTTGTAGACGCTGAGGAACGCACCATCTGGTTTTCTCCCGATAAAATCTGGACAAACTGCGGCAACAAGGTTCTGGATGTCAATATTGACGCTGCCAATGTAAGCGAGAGCATCACCCCCAGAGAATACGCAGACTTGCTGTTCGATGGGATTGGGGCAGCATTGGTGTTTAACTTCAAAAGGCTCAAGCGCGAGGAGTTTGATGGGCTGAAACCCAAGATCGACTGGAGCGTGGTAGAGAGATTTCCCTTTCCCGCGCCCTTTGAGGATCAGCAATACATTGGGGATGAAGGCAAAATTCATGTGTATTCCTGGGATGGCAGACAAGAAACGACTCTTGTAGGTCCATATTCCGTGCAGGAATTGTATCTGGAACATTTCGGAGAATAGTTAGGAGGAATCTGATGAAACAGACAGATATTTATACCGAGGCTCTAATCTGTTTGCGCTCCATCCTTCTGGCAGACCATCCAGAGTTCCAAAACTGGATTGACTGGCTGGAGCGGGATATTGAGGACTGGAACCAGCGGCGAGAGGTCGCCCACCATCTTCAGGCATACGGAGGTATGAGTTCTTTCAACGACCTACCCAGTATGCGTGGAAATCACAACTATATTTTCGGCTTTCTCAAATCAGTGTGCTATGCCTTCGGCCACCTCTACGGCAAGCGGGAGAGCATTTCTCCGGAGGCATTGATGGAGGAGTGCCTCCACGATGTAGAGCAGGCAGCCTATCACCCGCATAAGGCACTGAACCGAGCCATTGCCCAACACTTGGTGCAGGGCGATTTACAGGAGAATCTGGATCGGCTGTAGGAGGACTTGCTATGAACGAAAAACTATTTCGCACCCAATTTAATCAAATGGAAACCACCGAGAAGCAGGCACTGATGGAAAGCCTGGCTGCTCGTTATAATATGACCTTTCTCGGTCTACATACTTTTGACCGCTGGGGCCAGAGCTGCACCACCGGCATCTTCGAGAAAGATGGTCGGGAGTTCGTCTTTGTCCCCGGCGATACCGTCACGCTGGGCTGGGAGCAGTTTGCTGTGGGACTGAATCAGGAGAGCCAGGAGGAATTGGAGTATCTGTTCCGGGAATGGGAAATGGAGCAGAACCCGGAGGAGATGATCCGGGAAAGCATGGCTCCCGTTCGGCAGGCGGCCATTGGCCCCATGCTGGTGGGCCAGGAGCTGGAGGAACTCTGCTGGGAGCCAGTCAAGATGGACGATCCCAGGCTGACCGCCCACCCTGACTGGCTGAAGGAGTTCCGTGATTTTACCTGGAGTGACAGCAGCAGTCTTACCTTGCATCAGTCTGCCCGCATAGAACGGACGGAAGATGGATTTCAGACCTGGATCTATAACCACACAAACTACGATGAGCTTTTTGCCGGGCTGGAAAAACAGGGGCTTTCGCTGCCCACGGCGGACGAGTGGTCCTACCTGTGTGGCGGCGGGTGTCGGACCCTGTTCCCGTGGGGAGATGGGTTAGACTACTCCATGCGTCTGCGCTGGTTTGAGGACATGGATGAGGATGAGAACCAGCCCTATGACATGGAGGAACCCAACTTCTTCGGCCTGTCCATCGCCTACGATCCCTATATGCGGGAAGTGGTGCAGGCTGATAGGCTTACCACCTGCGGCGGTGACGGCGGATGCAATATCTGCGGTGGGCTGGGCCCATTTCTCGGTTTCCTACCCTGTTCGCCCCACTGTAAGCCGGAAGTGCAGGAGGACAATGAACTAAACGGAGATTATGACTTTTATCGGCCTATCATTCGGTTGGAGAACTATGATTGACAATAGAAGCTTGATACAAAATAAAGAAAGAGAGGTGCCGACATGGGAGCATGGGGCATAAAAGCATTAGAGCGTGACGAAGGGCTGGATGTACTGGACATCCTCAAAAATGAATATGTACCGGAGCATCCGGTAATGGATCTGGGTGAGATGATTGAACTAATGAAAGAGGAAGTCATGCTGGGATAGGACTTCTCACAAATCGACTTCCTCTTTGACAATACTGCGATAGCTCTGGCGGAGCTGTATTTCCAATGGAAGGATAACGGCAAGCTGGACTACGATCATGAGGAAGCTATATGGGATAAAGTCACCGGTTTTACAGCATCCAAAGAAGCCCTTGCTTTTGCTGCGGCAGCTCACCGACATCAAAAACGAGGTGCCGGACGAGGACGGCATCCGTGAGATTGTGGATCTTTGGAAGAACGAGGACAACGATGAGATCGCTCCTGCGTGGTTGGAACACTTGAATCAGCTCATTGATCGACTGGATTCAGAACAGGAGGCACGACAAATGTATATCAAAAAATACTGGGGCAACTTTATTGGCGGTTCCGATGACAGTCTGAACCTTGTGGCATTTTTAGAGGATCAGAAAAAGGAGGAGATCCCCCTCAGCGAGATTTTCGCCAAGATCGGTCTGGACAAGCAGAACTGGGACTTTCGCCAAACCGTGGAGTACCTGGAGTTTACACATTCCGATGGCGTGGAAATGGACTTCCACTTCGCCATTGATGTGGTCACCGACCTGGCCGCCATCCTGCTGGAGTGCAGCGTCAGTGGCAGTGTAAACCTTCAGGATCTGGACGAGTACAACACCCCTGCCCGCCGCATCCGCATCACCGTCACGCCAGAGGAGCATGACGCCATGAACAAGGCACTGGCGGATTTTGCCCAGAATCCGCTGGAATATGACCTCAGTGAGATGATGGACAACGAGGAGATCCAGGAGATGGCTCGGGATGTGGAGGCGCTGCGGAAGGAACTGTACGAGGCCGCTGGCCGCAACCGGGACTACCATGTGAAAGCGGAGGATGTGAAATCTCTGCTCCCTGACTGGAAGGGTGCCGATGGCTGCATCGCCACCAACCGCATCACAGTAGAGGGCCGCAAGGTGGGCTACTGCTACAGGGAGGAGCCGGACGGCGGCTGGGACAGCGGCTGGCGCTTTACCGCCGGTGATGAGAGCGACGAGTACATGGACGACCCTAACAACGCCGGGATCTACAAGCTGAACACGATCTGCAATGACGATCCCGACATCATTTCTCTGCTGAACACCCCCGCCCCCTGCGCCTTTGAGCGGGATGAAAATGGCGTGTTCCAGCAGATCAAAGACTGGAAACCGGATGAGGACGAGGAGGACCCTGATATGGACATTTTGAAGCAGTGCCAGAAGTGGCATGAGGAGGACAAACACCAGAAAATCGTTGACGCACTGGAGGCAATCTCTGCCGAGGAGCGTACCCCGGAAATGGATATGGAGCTGGCCCGCGCCTACAACAATCTGGCGGACTCCAGCGAGCCGGAGGGAAGGAAGCTGCTTCACCAGGCACTGGAATTGATGCAGTCCCATGAGGAGGAACTGGGAGATACTTATTCCTGGAATTTCCGTATGGGGTATGCCTATTATTATCTGGATCAGGAGGGCCGCGCTCTGCGGCATTTTGAAAAAGCTCTGGAACTGCATCCCGGTGATGATCCTAAGCTCAACACCCGACAGGACATGGAGGAACTAATTGACTCGTGCAAAAAGGGTATTTCTCTGCCGCAGTTCTGGGAGTGCTTCCGGGAACGGACAGAGAACTGGTGGGAAACCTTTGCCGAGATGGAAGCAGAGCTGCGCCAGATGATGGACGAGGACAAAGATCACACCCGCGGTGCGGAGATCGTGGCCCAAATGGAGGAAACCCTGAATTTGGTTTTTGACGAGATTTCCTTCGAGATGGGCTTCAACGGCGAAAAGCATGAGCTGATCCTCACCCCGGAGGGGGATAAGGTCAAACTGTTTGAGCTGGTCTACTTCCAGAAGCACGCCCCCAAGGAGGTGCTGGAGCACTGGAATATCCTTGTGGGCCGTCAGCCTCTCCAGAACATCGGCCTGCGTACTGAGGATGGCTGGGACATCTCCGGGGAGGATGTGCAGATCTGGCTGGAGGAGCAGGGTGAAAACAGCTTCGCCATCTCCGCCTACTGCGAAAAGCTACTGCCTATGCTCCGGGAGGAAGAAGGCCGGGCCTGGTGGATGCTCACTACCCTCACCGACCAAGTGCTGGGCGAGATCTCCCACATGAGATACATAGACAGCTTTGATGTGCTGGAGGAACCCAAGGCAGAGCCGTCCTTCCTCCTGTCCCAGCTGTCCGACAAACTGCGGGAGCAGGGCCTGGAGCTCTCCACCGACCCGGAAGCCTATCTGGAGAGCTACCTTGGCTACAAAATGGAACCCAATAAGAACCCGGAAGCCGACTGGCGGCTGGATGTGATGGCCGGCTCCACCTGCTGTGTGCCGCTCATCAACGGCTATCTGAAAGCCGACAATGATTTTATGGACGATCTCCATGCCGACGGCGCGGTAGCGGGCTTCTTCTGCTATCCCCTGGATACCCTGCGGGAGGAGGAAGGCAGTCAGAAGATCTTCGACTTCCGGGACAAGCTGGAAGAATTATTCACCATCGGGGACGGTTCGGAAGTGCTTACTCTCACCGGCGGGGCCACCGGCTTCTACTGCGGCTATGTGGACTTCATCGCCTGGGACATCCAAGAGGCGCTGAACATGGCGAAAGAGTTCTTTGAAGGCACGGACATCCCATGGGCCATCTTCCACACCTTCCGCCGTGAAGCAGGTTCTGTGCCCCTAAAGCAACAAGATGCTGGGTCAGAAACTGAGAATCAGGATGACGAGTTGGACGAGGCGCTGACGGGCATGGACTATATTCCTTATACCCAACAGAACGCCGAAGCATTCTTCGCTCAGCTGGAGCAGTGGAACGACGAGGATGAGTACACCCGCTGTATCCAGGCACTGAATGCCATCCCAGAGGACTGGAGGAACTATCGCACCGCCTACGCCTTGGCACGGGCGCTGGAAAACTATGCCATTATCGGGGACCATGACGAGGGCACCCCTCGCTATAAGGGAGACAAGGCCCTGTGCCGCGCCATCGAGGTGCTGGAGTCCGTCCGGGAGGAAGGCCAGGACAAGGCGGAGTGGAATATGCGGATGGCCTATGGCTATCAGTATCTCTACGGCCAGGAGGAAAAGGCCATTCCCTACGCTCAGCGGTGGGCGGAGCTGGACCCGGAGGATGAAAATGCCCCGGCAGTAATTCGGGAGTGTAAGGCGGAGATTCGGAAACGCCAGCGCAGCCGGAAGAAGAAGGCCAAATTCGTGCCCGGTGATACTCCATTTGAGGGCTTCGACCTCACCAACTTCTGGGATGATAATTGGTATGCACTGAAAGAATATGTCAGTGATCCGCCTTCCGATGAGCTGATCGCCAGCGTGGAGGAGGAACTGGGCTACAAGCTGCCCGCCGCCTACATCTGGCTGATGAAGCAGCACAACGGCGGCATTCCGGTGAACACCTGCTATCCCTGCGATGAGCCTACCTGTTGGTCAGATGATCATGTGGCCATCACCGGCATTTTCGGCATCGGACGAGAAAAGAGCTGCTCCCTCTGTGGAGAGCTGGGCAGCCAGTTTATGATCGATGAGTGGGAGTATCCTGCCATCGGCGTGGCCATCTGCGACTGTCCAAGCGCCGGACACGATATGATTTTCCTGGACTACCGGGCTTGCGGTCCCCAGGGAGAGCCTGCGGTAGTCCATGTGGATCAGGAAAATGACTATAAAATTACCCATCTGGCAGATAGCTTTGAGGAATTTATCCGCGGACTGGAGCATGAATCCCTCTATGATCCGGATGAAGATGTAGAGGGTCTTGAGGATGATGCCGACGAGGAGGAAACCGACCATAAGGGTTCCTTTGCCGGATCTGTGCTCCTCTCCAAAGCAGAGTGGGACAAGGAGCAGTTGATTCGAGATCTGCGGGAAGAATGGGGCATCGTGGACGATGAGCCGGCTGAGGGCGACGAAGATGATGAGAACAGCGATGACGCTGTGGTAATGCGGGTCGGCGGCATGATGCTGATCGTGACACTCTTCCACGGTCACATCCCGGACAATGAAGCGGAGATCAACGCCGAAAACAACTATATGTGGCCAGAGGCCGTAGAGGTGGCCAAAGCGCACAAGGCCCATATCATGGTGGCTGTATTGGGCGAGGAGGAAAAACTGCTGGAACGGGGCAAGCTGTTCACCAAGGCGATGGCAGTGTGCTGCAAGCAGAAATACGCTACCGGTGTCTACACCAGCGGCGTGGTATTTGAGCCTCGTTTCTATGAGGGCCTTGCCGATATGCTCAAAGAGGACGAACTGCCCATCTTCAACTGGGTTTGGTTCGGCCTGTACCGGAGCGAGGGGGGCCTAAACGGCTACACCTACGGCATGGATGTGTTTGGCAAGGAGGAAATGGAGGTGTTGAACACCGACGCTGAGCCGGAGGAACTGCGGGACTTTTTGGCCAGCCTTGCCTCCTATGTGCTGGCGTGTGATGTGACACTGCAAGACGGCGAGACCATCGGTTTTTCTGCGGACGATAAGCACACCATCACCCGCAGCCCCGGCGTCTCCCTGCCGGAGGAACAGATGACCCTGAAGATCGGTTACGAGCCTATAAAGGGAGATCCGGAGGATGACAGCTGCGACCACTCAGACAATGATGACACGCAGGATGAGGAAGAATTCAGTAATCCCGAAGTCTACACCGAGGAGGAGATGGAAGCCGTCGAGGGGCACATTGAGCAGTATTTCGGCAAGTTCGAGAATGTGTTCCATGAGCTGGTTTCTCCCGACATCCATGTGGACATCTGCGTGGTGCCGCCCTCTGAGGAGCGGGACTACTGCACCCTGGTCACCATGGGCATGGGCGCTCACCGGATGAATGTGCCGGAGGAACTGGCGGAATATAAGCTGGAGCGGGCGGAGCTGGCCATTGCCCTGCCTGCGGACTGGAAGCTGGATCAGGAGTCCATGAAAGACGAAAAGTGGTACTGGCCCATCCGCCTGCTGAAATCCTTGGCCCGCCTTCCCATTGCCAGCGATACCTGGCTGGGCTTCGGCCATACCATGGACAATGAGGAGGATTTTGCAAAGGACACAAAGCTGTGCGCCGCCATTCTGACTGGTCCCCAGGATACCGAAGATGGCAGCGAGGTCTGCATCCTGCCGAGTGGCGAGGAGGTCAACTTCTATCAGGTGATCCCCCTCTACCGGGATGAATTGGAATATAAGCTGGCCCATGACGCGGACGCCCTGCTGGGCAAAATGAACGGCATCAGCTTTGTGGTGGAGCCTGATCGTCAGGATGCTATCACCCGTGGCACCCTTTCCAATGATGATTTTGACGGTGAGATGGACGATGCCTCCTATCATATCGAGAGCATTGAGGAGAAGGAACTGCCAATTGACCCCATCAACGCTTATAACCACATGGCCATCTACCTGCGCTGGTGCATGGAGCACGAACTGATGGGCGAGGACTTCCTGAAAGAACACGGCGAAGTGGTCAAACAGGTCAAAGCCGACCCTGCCAGCGTAGACCTGAGGGCATTCATCCAAGATGAGCTGGACGGCTGCCTGTTCTCTGTGCTGTTCAATCAGCAAGGTCGCGCCTTTGCCGGCTATTACTACGGAGAGGGCGACAGTCCCTACTATCCCGCCGACATTGACGACAATGCCCTCCGCTTCTTCGGCCCGGAACGGTATCACTCCAATGAGTTCCAGCAGGAGGCATACCTGTTCATCCCCTTTGACGAGGACTACTATCAGGCTATGGCAGAGGTGATCGGGGAACGGTTTGAAAACTGGCAGGGACAGGACTTCGACGAGGACACGCTGGAGCCTTCCGAGGTTGCTCAGGCCATCATGGAGTATCTGGACTGCGAGTGTACCTATTTCCCATCCATGGCAGATGATGACCCCATCATGTCGGCATACAGCTACGCCCAGCGGCTGGGGGTACGGGAGGGCTTTGTTCCCGTACTTATCCAGGCGGATGATGAAACGCTGTTGGAATGTCTGGTAATGAACGCCGACCCGGAGCATGATGCGGACTGCTATGAATTTGACCTCAAAACGGTAGAGGAGTACCGGAAGAAGATGCTCTCCGCTCCTGTTAAGGACGGAAAGGCGATTTTGGAGGAATTGACCGGCCAGCGCAAGGAAGAAGCCGAGGACGATGATCTGGACTGGGAGGCGGAAGTCCTGGGCGAGATGGAGGGCGGCTATGACAATGACCGCTTCTCCTGCTATTGGGATTCGGATAGCCACATGACCTATCCGCTCATTCTGGCCAAAATTCCGGTCAAGAACCCCTGGGAGATCTTCGCCTACCTGCCCTTTGGAAACTGGAACGAGTGTCCCGACACGCCGGAGCTGATGGCGGTGGCAAAATACTGGTTTGAGCAGCATGGTGCCATCCCCGCCGCTATGAGCCACGATGAGTTGGAGTTCCTGCTCCCAGCCCCTGTTTCCCAGAAGAAGGCCATTGAGGTCGCCACAGAGCAGTACGGCTTCTGCCCGGACATCGTGGATCAGGAGCAGGATGACCCCACTGTGGGCAATCTGGCGGATGTGCTGCGGCAGTCCACCGTCTGGTACTTCTGGTGGGATTGAGTAACATCACGGGAGGAGAAAGGCATGAACAAATCAAATCAACATAGCTTGCCCCAGTCGTTAGAAGTGGCCATCGCACTATGGGAGCAACACCTGAATGAATTTGCCGTTCTCCTCTCGGATGCCATCCCTTCCTTAAAGAACACAGACTGGATTATAGAGAAAAAGCGAGTGTTTGTTTGTGGCTCAGATGGTTCCAAGAAAAGAAGGCGAACCGCAAGCGGGCCCTCTTACCATTCTGGCGTTTCGCTGAACCGCTCTGATACAGAACAGATCTGGAATCACTTTCAGGCGTTTGCGGGAGCCATTGGCCTGGATGAGGTGGAGCGGATTCCTGCCAATGAGCAGGAACTGGGACGGTATGATTTCCGAGCGTCCAACAGCCAGACAGCGGATAGTTTCACTTGCCTGATCTATCTGCCGGGCGAGTGGAATCAGGCTGGGGTCCATATCTCTGTATTTATCGGGCCGAGATACCGGGATGCGGATTTGCATGAGACATAAGGAGCACCTATGATGAGAATATGGAGGGGGCACAATGAACTTTAGCGAAGCAATGCAAATGCTTGGAACCAAGTTGCAAGGAAAGTACGGGCATTTAGGATTCAAGTATAAAAAATCCGACAAAACACTTACGAGGCACAGTAAAAATTTCACCTATATGATTGCGTTTTCCTCATTCGGCGGGAACACAAAGGATAGCATAAGCATAGAGGTTTGCTATATAATCAACACCCGTCCATACGACCCTTATGGTTATGCCAAACCAGACGCCAACACACAACCACTGTTTTACAGTTTGAGAGACAATGAAATATATCTTGATATAGGAAATGAAGAAAAAATTGACATTGCCTTTGAGGTTGTTTGTCAATGGATGGATAAAATACTGATTCCAAAAATGAATGAGCTTTGTGCTACCGAGTAATGTGGAAGTGATGGCGGAGAAAGAGCGTGGACACCTATGAACACAGAATCATTGACAGCAAAGCTCCTGGACCTGGTCGAAGGCCGGGAAACACCAGAAAGTTGGCGGAACTGGTGGGACGAGCATGAGCCGGAACTGGAAACCCTGCTGAGTCGGGGCGAATTTCTGAAGCTAAAGCCCTGCCGGCATGGTTTCCAGTGGGTCCCGGTGTTTGGCAGCCAAAAGGGAGCCATCGCCATTCTGGAAAAGAGCGGCACAGCATTTGAGGCCAGCAATCTCTACCAGGAGCGGTATCTGGCGGAGCTGGATGCGTTCTGCAAGGAGCAGAAGCGAGTGCAGCGGGAAAAGCAAAAGGAATTCAAGGCCAGCCACCCAGAACTATTTGGCCGATACCCCAAGTTCTCCAAGGCGTTGGCAAAGGTGCTGGACCCCTCTGATGAGATCAAGCCCGCCACCACGGAGGAGCAAATCGGGAATCAAGAAAGCGTGATGGACTTCACGCTCCCGGCCCAGGTGCGGGAGTTTTTCCTGCTGACCGCAGGCATCAATGTATTCACAGGCGTAATCGTTGAACTCTCTGGAACATTTAATTTGACCATCCACGGAGAGCGGTATTGCGTGCTGGGCGAGTTCTGGAAAGAAGCGGACGGCGACCAGCTCCTGCTCCGCCCCGGAGAGGAAACCATCTGGTACTACGCCCATGAGCAGGACAAGGTCAAGCGACTCTGCAATGATATGACAGAACTGCTGGAGAAGAAATTGGCGAGGTATCTCAATGAGCAATAAAAACAGCGCAGCAGTTGGGGGCTGAACCGTAAATGAGTGAAGGAAAAATGACATTAGAAGAAATGTTCCGTGATCTCTATGATAAATATGGTAACGATTTTAACTGGTATATGATCCCCTTCGCACAGGCGGACGGGGCATTTGTTGCAGAACTAAACAAAGAAATAGGACAAGACCACTTCTTATACGGCAAAAAAATCTTGGCGGTTGCGAAGTGTGAATCCAATGATGATGTGTTATATGTTCTCAGAAACGGAAC
>OGIY01000881.1_pt1 | contig 12942 bp, 14 predicted proteins | sample 1571931 | NCBI WGS metagenome assembly OGIY01 (sample SAMEA2582110, study PRJEB24529) | metagenome | biome: Human gut stool | place: China | collected 2011
GAAAGTACGGTGTTCTTCAATGAAAAAGGTGAAATACTGAAATAATATATTTTGCATCTCTTTGAATAACAGCTTCTGTGTAGTAACAGTAGCTGTTATTTATTTTCAGATATTTGGAGATTTCGAAAAATTGAATATTTGTAATCGGTTGAGTTCAAGATGATGTAAGATAAAGGGTTTGAACAGAAAAGCGCTTTATTGATATCATTGTCTTGCCAAATGATGAAAGATCCGTAAAAGGGAATTTCTGAATATGCCGGTTTTTCTCCATAACAGGCTGGACAACTTCCATTGCCAGCTGTTTACAGATAGAATTTTTCCGGATGGACGTACTATGAACTGAAGCTTTCCTATCACATCGGTAACGGAGCACTGTTCCATGGCTGTGAAAGAGCCATCCCCTTGTATTGTTAGTAACATTCCCTCTCTTTTGATAATACGATGTAGTAGATATTTCCCATTATACTTGAAAAGTACTACATCCATAGGTCGAAGTTCTTCATTCATACAGGGGTACAGTATGACCTTATCCTGTCTGTTACGTAACAAGGGAAACATAGAATATCCTTTTAGTCGGAATTGGACGGAATGTCCCGTGGCAATTTCTGTTTCTATCCAGGAGAAGAACTGATCATTAGGAATTTGTTTCATATCTCAACTTGAAAAATAGTCCGACAAGATAGTAATGCTGCTTCTTTATTCGGTAAGCATGACAGGTGATAGAATGGGATTTCCGAAAGTAATTTTCCAATGAAGTCGCTCACATGACTGTATAAATTATTGTCATAGGCAAATTCAGGCGGGCAGGAGGGGTGGATTGCTCCATAGGCATGTAGCACGGATAGTTTTGTTATTCGATTGTATGGAGCTTGCGACAGACGTACGCATGCCTTCAGTTCATGACGTTCGGACTTGTAGCAGGGGGTTTTTCCGCTCCATGGGCTACCATATGCCCATACAGTACCGTTCTCTACCCGAAGTATTGGGCTGTCGTCGTTCAGCAGTGTTGCATTTTTTATATGCTGATTCCAAAGATGTGTATGGGTACTTTTTCCTGTACCACTTTCTCCAAGAAACAATACAGCTTTGTCTTGGTAAATGATGCAGCTGCTGTGTATGGCTACCGTGTCATAGGGTAGTGTCATTAATCCATATCCGACCCACAAAGCAAAACGATACAAGCGTACGGACAGGTTGCCGTGTAGCCATAACTGTTTTTCTTTCTCTTTGTGCCATAAATGCAAGGCATCTTCTTCCTTAGGTTTTAGTGTCAGTATGAAACAGTCGTCTCTTCGCCCGAAAGTACCGGTGACATCTTCATACTTGAAGGTGTATTGTACACTGTCCATTATTGGCACATCGGCGCTTTTCAAAAAGACAAACAGAGCGTCTTTCTGCTGAACTTCAAAAGGTTTGAATCCTGCGATGCCTTCTGTCACTGTGCAGAGTTCTTTTCCTGACACCATGAAGCGGTGCCCGGCCACTTGATATATTTTATTCATGTTCATTTTTTATAGTAATAATACGTTCGCAATAGGTCAGAGAACTTTCCCGGTGGGCGATGGAAAGTATCGTCAGCCCTTTATATTTTTCTTTCAATTGGCAGAGGGTTTCGTTTATCTCCTTTTCTGTCACATTATCAAGTGCCGATGTCGCCTCGTCCAACAGCAGGACTTCCACCCGTTTGTAAAGTGCACGGGCAATTCCGATACGCTGCCTTTGCCCCCCCGAGAGTCTTCCACCTGCTTCACCGAGCAGGGTGTGTATGCCATCCGGCAATGCTTCTGCCCATCTGCTCAGACTGACCTGCTCCAGTATTTCCTTCACTCTGTCGTAATCAATTTTTTTGCGTCCTAGAGCAATATTTTCAGCCAGCGTACCGTTGAATATAAAAACCTCTTGGGGAACGTAGCCGAGCCGTTTCATCCATGAGGAGCGTGTTGTCCCATTCAGAAGTATGCCGTCAATCCATATTTCTCCTGAGTTCGGTTCCAGCAGACCTGCAAGAAGGTTGAACAAAGTAGACTTTCCCACACCGCTGGAGCCTTTGAAACCGACATGCTCACCTTTGCAAATACGGCAGTTGAATTTCTCCAACACCGCCCCACTACCAGGATAGGCGTATGCAAGCTCCTTGACGGTTATCTCCTTCTCAAACGGCATCTCTTCAGAATACGTACTGACCGCCTCTACCGGTCTTGACAGTCCTTCCTCTATCGTGTTCAAGCAATATGCTGTGTTCTGTATCTGCGTCCATCCCGTCAACAAGGTACGGAGGGCGGGAAGCAGACGAAATGCTGCAATGGCAAAAACTCCTACCACCATCTTTACGTCCCCCTCTCCGAAAGCCACCAGCAGACCAAGTCCAATAATAACTGACAGTTCGGAAAGGAACAGCGGCAGTCCGAGTATGGTATCGAGCTTCATGCGATTACTGCTTATTCTGTCCAAACCTTTAAGAAAAGCGGTCTGAGAAATAGGAAAAGCATTGTTCACCTCCAATTCCATGTATCCCCCGAACGTATCCATGACGGTTCTCGACTGTTTTCGTTTAGCAAGCATATCGTCTTCGCCGTATTTTCTTACCCGCTTCTTCACCACGAGGAGATAGGCACACATGAACGGAAGGAACGAGGCATATAGCAGTAATACCGACATACCGTCGAACACAAGCATGGCTACCGTCACCAGTATTATCAGCAGCGCATCTCCCGCCATACGGTAAATGGAGGATAACAGGCTGTGGCTGAATGAATAGCATACGACATTGACCTCGTACGCCAACCTGTTGCAGCCACGCTCTCGGATAAAAAGCAGTCCGCGGCGGTAATACGCGGAGAACAGCGAAAAGCTCAGCCTCCGATAGAGAGAGAGCAGACACTTATCCTGATAACGGGTGGCAACGGTTATCAGCACGCTCTTGACAACAATGATCCCTATAGCTAAAAGACAAAACAGCAAGGCTGCCCGTCGGTTCTCACCACCTTTCAATAAAATATAGAGTACAGGCAGCAGGGCTGCCAGAGAAACGAAATCAAGCAATGCGGAGAAGAACACCGTTCCTGCCATCTTCCATACTTTTCTGCGCTCTTCAGGCTGTAATAAATAATATATTCTTTTCAGTGTTGTCATATCGGATGCTTATCGGAATATGGTTTCTGGCCTGTAGATGTGTGAAATGATGGACTTGAGTATTTTCTTGCATACAGGCTCGTTCAATACTTCCTTTTTGATACCTGACAAATACTTGAAACGTTTGATTTTATAGATGATAATATTAATTTTCCCTTGTACTGGTATTTCTTTTCCATATTTTGGCTGTAATATCTCTTTAATTATTTCTTGTGCCAGTTTCTTTGGCTCATCAGTTGTTGGAATATTCGTTCCCAGTAGTTCGTTGGATAACAGGGTCAGTGCTGAGACAAAACGTAGGAAACGGCGGTCTGTAACGCCTGCCGGCATACACAAACCATAGCTTTTCAGCAGGCACGCCCAATCGCAGAGATGGTGCAACGCTAGACCGCTCCCGTAATGCTGAGCTGCATGGAAAGCGATGAACAGCGTGTTGAAAAGCGGTGAGGGGGTGAGCACCTGCCCGCCTTCCAATGCCGTTAGTCGCGGGTCCATATGTTCTTTCAACACCTTTTCCGCTTGTACGGCTACTTGGTAACTTTCCACGTTCAGAAAAGTTTTGTGGTTCTCTATCGGAACACCTTTGTAGTAAAATACGCTGTGCTTGGGAGAATGTTTCGTATCTACGTTTATATTCTTCTGCCGAATCAGACTGTTCGCCAATCGGTTCGCTTTCTCGTCGCTCATTCGATTCTTGTCCGCCGAATAGGTATAGATGTCTATATCGCCTCCCTCCCGGTGGGTGGGAACGGGGTAGAGTGTGGAAAATCCAATGCCTTTCAGTTGCATGACGGCTATACCATGTTGGGCATAGAAGTGGGAGAGTTCATTGATTGTCCTGCAATAGTGAAGATATCTCTTTTCATATGCTTCTACGGCTACGGCCCATGCTAGCTTTACAGAAAGAGGCGGTTGTAGTTCCACAGGGAGTTTCATCACACCGTCCCATGCCAGCGCCATTACTCCTTGACTTACAGCCAAACGGTAGCATTGCTTCCATTCTTCGTTGGTGCTGTCCTTAAAGAGGGCAGTTTCTGTTTTCTGTTCGTGCAGTGAAGCGCGAAGCAAGGCAAAGAGCATCCGCTCGTGTCTGTAATGTGTGATTCCTTTCATTCTATCACCTTGCATTTTTTCAGTGCCTCCACCCAGACTGTGGCATCCTTTAATGCTTGTTGTCCGTCTATTCCGTAAGTATCCGTCAGAACTTTCGCAGTGTCTTCGAGGGTAAACTCTTTGTCGCTCAGTTGTTCATACAGCCGACGTGCGGATTTATTCAAGGAGATGATGCGGGTAAGGTCGGCTCCAGTATGCCCCTGATTCACGATGATGGTTTCTCCGGCCATTTCGCGGAGCTTGAAGTTCGGATTGATTCTCATGTTTTATGATTTTTTAGAGAAAGGAAAACCGTTCCGATACCTTGTCGGACGAAACGGTCTTCTATATTTGACATTTATTGTTGCTCAACAATTATTTCTTGCTAACTACATAAATTTTGTCAGCACCTGAACAATCATGCACATCCGTAGTAACCTTTCCATCGCATATCACTTGATAGCCTTCTGCCACAAAATTGGCATTGGGGTCTTCACAAAGGTGGTTGCTTGGATTAAAGTTCTTGAATGAACCGCCATATACATTGATTTTAGCAGTATTTCTATCTGCATCTTTCAAGTTCAGCACCCAATAACCTCTGTCATTATAACCGCCGGACTCGTAAGTGCCACCGTAGATATTGACTACTGCATTATCTTTTGCATAAATCAAATCATACTGACCATTTTTCTTTTGGTAGTTCTTATAGCTACCTCCATACAAATTGACTATACTCGTACCATAGGCTGAGATTACCTCGCGGTAGCCATCATTTGTTGATTCTGTAGTACATTCCAACTTACCCTCGCCTTTGATATTGAGAGTACCGGCTTTCACAACAAATCCTTCTGTTTCCCAACCATTATTATTAATTTCCGTCTTATTGACAATATTATGACCATTCAGATTGACGGTTGTCGTAGCTCCAGCCTTCGTCAAGGTCACAGCCTTTTGGATTTCAATATCTTTGTTAAGTTCAATATTTACATTGCCGTCTTCAGCGATGTAATCAGTTGCGCTCAAATCGGAGAACGTGCCACCAGTAACCGACACTGCGATATTATGCTTTGCTCCATCTTTAGGCTTTGCAATTCCTACCGATTTGCCTTCGGCAATAAATGTGCCACCAGTAATGTTGACTGTACAATCGCCATAAGTATTTTGATTGCCAGTACCTATGTTAATTACAGCATATCCCATAGTTCCCGTACCGTCACCCCATTGGCCGGAATCTCCTGTACCTTCTCCAATGAGCTTAGCCTGGTCATTAATGTTCAATGTGCCGCTACGCATACCTATTGCACCACAAGCACCCTTGATGGTTCCACCGGAAATAGTGGTAGTACCGGCTTGCGGCAAATAGACAGCATAGTCTGCCACAGAAATCAATTCTCCACCCGTAATGTTAATGATAGAATTCTGTGTCTGGTGATTACCGTTACCTGAAACTGCATACCAACCGGCTTCAATCTTACCACCTTCAATAGTAAGGTCAGCACCATCCCAGAGTGCAATACCGAATTGTCCCTTACTTACCGGATCGGTACGTACAGCACTGATGTAACCACCTTTCATTGTCATTTTGGCATCCTCACCACTTACACAAATAATACCGGTAGTATAGGGGGTGCCATAATCTTTTGTAGCTTTGATAGTACCATTGCTAGCATTGTCTTGCAAAGTAAAAGTACCGTTTACTGTAATATTACCATTGTTCGCAGCCTCCAGAGTCTTGCCATTTAAATTGAGTGTCACCTCTTTGCCGTTCGGAACCGTCATTTTATATTCCGCGATATTCATATCCCGCTGCAGGGTGTAAGTACCGCCTTCGGCAAAAATCTTCTTCATATCAGCAATAGCAGCATCCGCTATTTTGAACTTTTTAGGCAATGGATTCGGCAATGTGTATTGGTCGGTTTCATGATATAAATAAACAACAGTGTAACCATTATCGTGAACCAATTGTTCTATCGTAGCACCCGCCTTCAAACGCACATTACCTTGCTTCACTGTCAGCTTTTTAACAGTCACATTTTCACCGATTATCAATGTGTTTTTGGCTGTTTCTGCGACAACCTCGCCATAAGTAACCATACCCGCATTACCGGCAAGAGTAACAGTTGTATTCGGCATTGTTATAGTTACATTCAACGGTTCAAACTCAGCAGTTTCATTGTTGGGAATTGATAAGGTGAAGTTATCAACGGAATTGTTCGTAGAACCTGAACTATTCGCGTCTGAAACCGTAAGGGATGCTCCGCTCACAACTTTTTCCAATGAAAGGCTTTTGGTTGTTTCAGTGATGCCACCTGAGGCGGTAGGAATAGAAATGCTTTGATTTGAACTGATTTCTCCGGTAACCGTTACCGCATCGTTGCTTTCTAGTTTTGTTGCAGCGTCATTTAAATCAGAAGATGATACAGGTACGGTAGCATCAATGTTTTCGGTATTCAACTCTATTTTTTTCAAACCGCAACGGTCAATTTGATAAGTTCCTGCCATCGTGTTGATCTTATCTGTTGAACTACCGTTTTCTGCTACTTTTATACGTATATCATATGTACCAGTAGGAACGGGTACGTAAAATACACCGGAAGTTCCTTCTGATGCATTGTTGAAAGTAATGGTTACTGTATTGTTGTTGTCGGCAGCTTCTGTAGAACTAAGTGTAGGAGTCCCATTATTTAAATCTGCTGTAAATGGACCTGTGATTTTTTTATTGGCAATAAGAGATAATGTTCCTGCCGCTACAGGCATTTTTGAGATTTTGATACAAAAGACTCCGCCTAGATGTTTCATCTGAACACTGCTTTCTGCGATACTTCCCCACATGGCAGGATTAAAACTGTTGCCTTGGCCTTGTTGTTCGGAAAAGTAATCCGTATCCACTTTACTATAAGCGTATGATTCCGGGAAATTGTAGGTTAAGGTAGAATTGTTTATAGAATGAGCCTCGTTATATGGATATACTGCATATCCTTGGATTTCTCCGGTTATTGAGCCGGAAAAAGTACCGTTTGCAGTTCCACTACCTTTTTGTAGTTCGAGTGATGAAAACTTTGTAGTACTGTTAGAGGTTGTGACACCCAAGTGGTCATTTTCTGACCAATAGAATTTACCGTTTTGGTCAAATCCTGCACGTGTACTTGAATAGTTTCCTTCTACTGTAGCACTCAGCATACCTTTTGTAATATTGGAGCCCAGTTCTTCTTCATTGCTACAAGCCGTAATCAAAATAGCGGCTATAGTCATATTGATTAAAGACTGAATTTTCATTTTGTGCAAATAATTAATTTTACAATGAACTTGATTTACATATAAATAGCTTTTAGGATTTTTAGCTCCATTGACCGTCCTCACCTCCAAAACTTGTTGCAAATCCTTTTTCCACTTCCACTTCTACGATCTCCACCTGTGGAGCTTCATAGTTTTCAATAAAATTTTTCTTTTCCATAATAAAACTTTTTGTTAGTTATACAATAGTGTGTATCAAATGTTTAAACTGATGATATTTGATTTTTTTCATTGAAGATAAGGTTTATTATGGGAGCAAATATAGTAAAAATATTGCAAAATATACAGAATTTTGCAAAAAAATGACAATTCGGTTTATTTACTAGGAAACTGTTATGGTTTTACTTCGGAAAACCTGTTTGTGCTTCTTGTTTTTTTTCTCTTTTCAGAGTTTATCTGTTTCATATTGTTTATATATTGGTATTAAGCTGTTATTATTTTAAATATAGCTGATATCCAGTATAAAAAACGGTTGCGAATAAATATTAGCAACCGTCCTGTCATATATGTGTGTTTTGTTATTCATTATGATTATGGCATTGATGATGCTCATGCGATGAACAACCTATACCTGAATCTGCTATTTTTCCGTTCAGATAGTCCGTTGCGACATTCAAAATATTTCCGGAACATCCTCTTATCACTTTAATATGGTGGGCTGTAAGTACATTCAAAGCACCTTGTCCCATATTTCCAGCCAGCATGACACTGACCCCCATACCTTCCAGTTCACCGGCTATATTGGACTTGCAGCCACATCCTTGTGGCGACGGAATGGTTTCACTGCTCAGAATCTGGTTGTCTTGTCCTACTGTCAGAATTGTATAATACTCACAATGACCGAAATGGTTATCAATTACATTGTCTCTGGTAGGAATTGCAATTTTCATCATAATCTTATTCTTATTAATGTTAATATTACTGGTGTGGATGTCTTCGGAAAGACATACCGGACATACTGTCTTACGGATTTTGAGTGCCGGATTGATATTGTTGAACAAGAAACCACATGATCCGCAGCGGAACCATTCACTGTTGGTATATGACACGCCTCCTTCTATCATTATTGCGGCACCACAGACGAATGCCTTGGCTATCTTTTGCCTTGCACTGGTATATATTCGGCTGAGGGTAGGGCGTGACACACCCATTGAGATGGAGGCTTCCTGCTGGGTTTTCATTTCATAATCACACAGGCGTATTGTTTCATATTCTTCGAAATGCAGGAATATTGTTTCTTCACAACTATTGTTGGAAATGACAGGTCTGAATCCGGCAACAGAAGGCATATTGTTAACTTTGCGTATATTTTTTGGACGTGGTGACATTGCATGTTTATTGTTTCTTTCTGCAAAGATAATGAACAAATGTTCAAAATAAAAAAATATGGAATTTTTTTAAGTTACAAATAAAAATACACCCCCACTTTCGCAAGTAAAGGTGTATAAATCACAAATATATATGTATGTTTTAATGAAAAAGATGCCATTATTCATCACGAACGATAGCATCTGGACATTTTTTATCAGTAAACGCTTTTACTGATTTAGAATAATGTTTAATTCAATATAGATGTTACAAAGTTATATATAAATTTTGTTTTGACAAAACAATTCTGAAATGCGGTATTGAAAAAGGCAGGATTCGCCAATCCTGCCCAATTCCATACACAAATCTTTTTATTAATTAAAATACCTCACGGCATTCAAAAATTAATAAATGAAAAAAACATTATTAATTGTCATAGCAAAGCTATAACAAATATTTAAAAAAGAATCATTATATGAAAAAAAGAACAGAATAAACGATATATAGACCAACAAACATTTAAAATAATATTGTAATACAAAAGTCATTGATACAAATCCTTCTGGGAGAACTGATTGGGATTGCAACATCAAATAAAAGCGGGTTGATGAGTCCTAAACTTTACTGTGCAATCCCAAACTCTTATGTTGTTAATGGCGCAACAGAATTAAAAGGTAAATATGTGAAGATAATTTCAGTGAATGATTGGAGCGGATCTATTATTAATGTTAAAGTATCAAATTATGGAAACGGATCATATTTTTATATCATACTATGTTTAGCAACCAACAATATTGGTCGATGGGTTTCAGGAAAACTTATTGCTGGTAATATTAGCGGTTTTTCTTTTTATAGGGTTGATAAATCAATTTACATGTTTATACCTGATTCTATACAGGATCTATATGTAACTTTAGATGCTTCAATGGGTAATGTAAGCTATGGGGAAGAATATGAAAACACTATAGACTTATCAAATCCTATAACTATATCTTGACATAATAGTCTCTCAACTCTCGACCTGGGAGGACTTTTGCAAAATGGAAACTATATAAGGATGGCAGAAGGTAAAGGATCTGCAACCTTACATAGGATTGATTTTACAAGGGATTTAAATTTGGTAGTTAAGATTGTTGGTGAAGGTAATTCGGAAATAGTAGATGACTACTCTATTGTCTGCGGACATGGCGGTGGTAATAATTTATGTATTACGCATAATTCTGGTCCGTCATCAATAAGAATGTATAGAGATAATGATTACAATTACTATGTTTACGTGAGCGGGTGGGGATACGCTGTAGCATATTTTGCCAACCGCATACCGATGAATAATACCATTTCAGCAACTAAAGTAGATATAGATATTAGTACGCTCACACAGGTAGGAATTTAGACAAGAATTTCTGCCTGTTGGCGACCTGGGAGGACTTCTGCCGATTGCTAATGACGAGAGGGATGGATTGATTAGTAAAAATTGGTTTATTTCTAGAGAGGTCTTGAATATAGAATCGTATGAAGATACCACCATATTAGACGACCTAGAAAAATGTGGTTTTTATTCCATTGTACCAGAAATTGGATCATGGGGTACTCTTTTAATCTTTTATAATGGTTCTGGAGGAAGGGGCGGGTGTGTACAAATATTATGTACCATTGATGATATTACTCCCAATTATCAGATTAGAATGAAAAGAGGAAACGATGCTCGTAATTGGACTTCTTGGAAAAAAATTGTGATAGAATAATGCCATTTTTCAGACCTGGGAGGACTGATTGGTACGGCTACGGCTAGCAAAAACGGATTGGTGCCTTATTATGCCGGAGGGGTTTTGTCTTTTCAGTATGGTGTTAAGGTCAGTTTGGGAAGTATATATAGACCATTTACTTGTACAATATCAACTTACGAGAATGCAGCTAATACATTTATTATTGCTCATATAAACATAACAGGTGGCAGTTGTGCAAAAGCTTTATCTCGTGTAGGTACTGTTAAGATTAAATATAGTGCATCAACTAAAAATATTTATATTTATAACACAACTGGGGATCCGATAGCATTGCAGAGGCTACTTAACAGTGTTGGTAGAGAAGTGACAGGATTTTCCCAAATTTCTTCAGAGCCGACCGAATCTGATTTAGTAGATATACCAATCAACGCATTATGATTTACTGACTGGTTTAAATGGAGAAAATTTAACGGAACGGAGCTTTAAACTCCCTTCTGGGAGGACTGTTACAGGTTTCTTCTGTTGGAGAAATTGATTTAAAACCTAATGTTAATGTAAGCATGAAGTTACGAGAAGGCATATACGCATTTTACGATAACTATGCGATCTCTGGCTTCATTCTAACAGTTTCAGACAATATTTATACTGATAGAAGTAAGATTATTGCAGGCGAAAAATCAGCCAGTTTATCTATTGAGTTTGGTTCAAATGGTGTAACTTTTCAGTCTAATGCTGGCCGAAAACTTCATTATAGGCTATTAGCATATTATAAGTAATTTGTCGTATCGGGTGACACCGGCTTGTACCGGACCACCCGTTTTTTTATCATGTTAAAGAAACAGTTTTCCAATCATTAAAACCATTCTCATTCATAGTCCTTAATTTAACAACTGTATCTTTTGATACATTAGATACAATCTGCAATCCATACCCACCATTTGCAAACACAACGAGCATTCCCCAACCTGTTGGCGTATTTTCTCCATTGGCATTGATAAGCTGATATATGCCATTTTTGGTAACTGAATTTAAATCTGTATCATCATTTATAACTTCTCCCGCCATGAATGGAAACAGCTTCAAATTAGTGAACAGTCCTCCCAGATCGGGGCTATGGCTTATTTTATGTAAAAGAAATGATTCTCCACGCTGACTTTACAAAATTATTGATATTACCTTTTCTAGTGGATATTTCTGTGCTGTCTATGTTTGGATAGAACACTTGTGTTATTTGATCACTGTCATTAAAAACGACAAGTGTTCCCCAATAAGTGCTAGGTCCATCAATCATGTTGTCTTGTATCTTATAATAGCCAGTTTCGATCAAATCATTATAACTCCTATTTGTCATTATCCCTCTAAGCATAAATGGGAATAACCCCAAACTATTCATCAGTTCTCCCAGGTCGTTCCATGAAGAATATCTATGTTATAATTGTTACTTTAATTTTAGCCCATTTATTGAAAGTAGTTCCATTGTTACCAATAGACCGAATATATATGTATGGATCTGCATTAAAATTGTCAGGAACAAAATACTGAGATCCAAAAAAGCCAGAGTTTGCCACAAGTAACGTTCCAAACTTATATGCTCCTGTAGGGAAGTTATTGGTTGTGGAATCGTCCACATTATAAGCTCCGGCTATAGCTGTGTTGCAGTCTTTTATTGCAAACCGTCTTCTTATCCAGGTATCATTTATCCCGATGAGTTCTCCCAGTTCGGGTTTCGAATAGATTTTATGTCAATTATTACTGTGAATTATTATCTTAGGATCTTCCCAAGTTGAAACGTCTGGATAATTCCTTTTTCTAAATATTAATGTTCCGTCTATTGCTATTCCGAAGAGGAAAACAGCATCTTCTAATTGTTTTATAATCAATCCTTGAACGACATTACCGTAGAATCCTTCTCCAGCAAAAGCATTGAAATTGGAAACGAAAGGTTGAATTGTTTTTATAGGCATTTCATTTACAAAATCCGTAAATTCACTCCATGAGGAAAACGATTTTGTTCCCTTCGGATTTCCCAAAAGTTCTCCCAGCTCTTTGTTTAGATAAAATCCATGTTAAAAAGAGAGTACACGAATCGTAACTATAAGGTCATAATTTATAGCAGTTATCATAATCTGATTATCCTTTAGTGATATAGATATAATTTTATCAGCACTAGAGAATATCTTCGTAACAATGCCGGTAGAATCAACATAAATCATCATTTCTCCGTCATTATGGCTGACATATACGAATTCATTGGTAGGAGCACCTATACTAAATGATACTCCTGGCCGTATTGTTTCATAATATTCAGTTCTTTTTATTCCATTTGTTGGCAGAAGTTCTCCCAGGTCGTTCCATGAAGAATATCTATGTTATAATTGTTACTTTAATT
>OGIY01000882.1_pt1 | contig 12929 bp, 9 predicted proteins | sample 1571931 | NCBI WGS metagenome assembly OGIY01 (sample SAMEA2582110, study PRJEB24529) | metagenome | biome: Human gut stool | place: China | collected 2011
TGGAGGAATAAGAGATGAGCGATAAAGTATATACCGTACAAGATTATAAATCAGGCCAGCCCCGCTGGTGTCCGGGATGCGGTGACCACGCTTTCCTGAATTCACTGCATAAGGCTATGGCCGAATTGGGAACAGCTCCGCATGATATTGCCGTAATTTCGGGTATCGGTTGCTCTTCCCGTCTGCCTTACTATGTAAATACGTATGGCTTCCACACTATACACGGACGTGCAGCTGCTATTGCAACAGGAGCCAAAGTAGCTAATCCCAATTTGACTATCTGGCAGATTTCCGGTGACGGTGATGGCCTGGCAATCGGTGGTAACCACTTCATCCACGCTGTCCGCCGTAACATTGACTTGAATATGATTCTGCTGAACAACCGCATTTACGGTTTGACCAAGGGACAATATTCACCGACTTCCGAACGTGGATTTGTCAGTAAATCATCTCCTTACGGAACAGTAGAAGACCCATTCCATCCGGCAGAACTTGCTTTCGGCGCACGTGGACGTTTCTTTGCACGCTGTATCGCTGTAGACGGTGCCGCTTCCGTAGAAGTATTGAAAGCAGCAGCCACTCATAAAGGTGCTTCGGTTGTCGAAGTTCTGCAAAACTGTGTTATTTTCAACGACGGAACTCATGCCAGCGTTGCAACCAAAGAAGGACGTGCCAAGAACGCGATCTATCTGGAACATGGTAAACCGATGTTGTTCGGTGAAAACAAAGAATTCGGATTAATGCAGGAAGGTTTCGGACTGAAAGTAGTGAAACTCGGTGAAAACGGTATCACAGAAAAAGATATTCTTATCCACGATGCACACTGCCAGGACAATACACTTCAACTGAAACTGGCCTTGATGGAAGGTCCCGACTTCCCGATTGCACTCGGTGTAATCCGCGATGTAGATGCTCCGACCTACAATGATGCAGTTACAGAACAAATCGAAGAAATCAAAGGCAAAAAGAAATACCACAATTTCCAAGAGCTGTTGATGACTAATGATACTTGGGAAGTGAAGTAAATTCATAATTTATCTAATAACAAAGGCGTAGAGTGAGAACTGGTTCTCTTTCTACGCCTTTATTTATTATCCACCATAATTCAGCCATTCTGCCGATCAAACTATGTACGAACTCTCTTGAGATGAGCAGAGTAATTCCCCTACCGCCATATGGAATTTGAAATTCATAAAATATATCCTTTTATTCTATTGATAGATATCCGTTCCAAATGCCCAACCCAAATAATTTGCCTCCAGCACCTTATCTACTTTATCAAACACGACTGTGAATGGATGCTTCAAGTTACAATGAAGATTAGTTATTTGCTTCTCATTTGCTTTGACCTTCAGTTTATTTCCTTGCTTTTCAATAATACAGTTGTATCCGACAACCGAGCCGTCCGGACGTTCTACAATAAAGGCGTTAGTAAGCATAGATTCAGCAATACACTTGAATACTTCGTGCACATCGTTATCCTGTGTATTAATTGCCTGCCAATCACTAACCATATTCACATATTGTTCACCTATAATAAATTCGCGTGTATCATAGAGTTCAGGATGTGGATTTCCAAAACTCAATGAATCTTGTGTCACATGTGTATCAGCACTGCAAGCCTGTTTTACTTTCAGATACGGATCTACAACAAATGCCCAGCGAAGATTTCCTGTACGATAATCAATCAGATGAGAAAAAGCTCCCATCGCATTATAAGTTTCTTTCAACCAGCGTTCTTCACCTGTCAGCAGATAAGCATAATAGGTAGCGTAACCACGCCAGCCGCTCCAACCGTGAGGAGAGTTGAACATATTCGGCAACATCTGCACGTCATATTGTGCTTCCCAATAACGCATGGTTCCACCCCTCCGACGGGCATCGGGAACTCGCAGTTGGGTAAGACAGTCATGACTCTCCAGAATTTGTAACATAGCGTCTGTATAATGTTTACGCACCTTTTCGTCTTTCTGCATCAATCCCAGCATTCCAATCTGAAGTGCAGAACAGGAAATCATTCCATCCTCAAAAGTAAGTTCTCCTTCTGTTTCAAAGTCACCTTGTGAAGCAACCAACTGGTCGATAGCACGTTTGGCAGATTGATAATGGCGCTCCGCCGCCTCTGCCCATACAGTATTCTTCTTGCCTAACTCACGTTCGACCAAAGTAAGTTCCAGCATACTTTTCGCTACATAGATAACGCTGGTATAAATAATATGATGATTGACATAGGCACCATCTTCACGTTGCCAATTGTTCATCAACCAGTCTGCCAAACGAGAAGCCTTCTGTAAGTCGGCTATATCACCATAAGCTTGATATTTGTCTACTAACAAACCTATTGTCCCCGAAGTATTCTGTATGCGTGAAGCGTAGTACTTAGGCTCCATCTTTTGTTGATCATGTAACAAGCCGAATAAATAATCAAAGCGATCACGTAAAGCTTTATCCAGTTGTTTATCCGGAAAATATTGAGCAGCAATAAAAGAAGAATGGAAGCCATACCAACTTTCTATGTGTGAAGTAGCTTTCTGGTGATATTTCAAAGCATTCCGACGTGCCTGTTCCATAGTCCATTTCCAGTCATGATGTACTGAAAGAATACCTTCTGTTTCTTTTCCATTGTCCCTGACACGTACTGTATACAACCCGACATCCGGCAGTACACACGACACTTGCTTTACTCCCTCTCCCTGTGTCCGGATATTGACCTTCAACTCCTGCCCTTTATCATCCAACACTTTGATATCTTTAGAACCAGACAGTACTTCAAAAGATGCGGTTTCTCCCGGAACATAAGTCGTCCGATCAATAGAGATCATCGGTATGCCAGTCGCCTTATGTATAACGTGTTCAAATTCCCCCAACGGATTTATATCCATGAGCACAATAGTCCAGCTCTTGATCTCCCCTTGTTTCAGCATCCACAAATCTTGTGGATTGCGTTCGGGCAAAGGTAATGCATTCATCAAATCCAGATTTAATGACTCTATCCGGTGCCCCATAAACCAATGTGGAGGTGGATCTTGATAACCCAGATTGTAAGCCACACTCCATGAAGCTACAGGCTGTGGCGATACAATTCCCAAAACGTGTCCTGCAGGGGTTTGCAGATAACCGTAGAAGTGCGTCTTTTCATTGCGCATCAGCGTTGGGAAATATTTTCCAAACCAGTCCGGATACTTATCCATATAAGTATCGATTCCCAATTTCAGTCCCGCCTTTGTCGGTTGAAAAGGTACATTCCCTTTGTTTTCAAGAGTAACTTTCAAAGCCGGCTGCCCTTTCCATGACTGATACGTTAGACGGCACTCCACCTGGTCTATCGTGCTCCGATAAGAAAGATATCCGTCAGGTATCCAAGCTGCGGTAGTTTCTTTGCCACTGATTTCAGCATAAAAAGAAGGACCACAGTTACCTTGCCCAGAACGAAAGAAAGGAATGGTGTCATTACCTTTCTTATCCTTAAAGATAATCTGTTCCAGATAGCCCTTGTCTGAAATGCGAGCTTCCCATCCGGTATGTTTCCATACGGTAGACTGAGAAAAGGCACCCATACTACATAATAAGCTTCCTAGCAGGAAATAATTTTTTATCATTTATATATCAGTTTTTTTGTGTTTTGTATAGTAAATCACACTTCCCCTATATAAGGGAATTAAGGGAAAGTGTGATATGTATATGTCTGTTTATGGCAACTCAATTACCAATTAGGATTCTGTACCAATTTCGGATTCTTGTTCAAATATTCCTGCTGAATCGGATAGAGGTAGCCTTCTTCTTTAAATACGAATGGCATCATGTCTGCCTTAACTTCCTTATTAAATTCTTCAGCTGTTGTACCGTAAACATTCAAGGCAGGCATACCACCTTCCATTCCGCTCCATGCCTCTTTAGCAATCTTCCAACGACGGTAATCCCAAAACATTTGCCCTTCAAACATGAACTCTACTGTTTTCTCACGACGCACTGCTTCTATTAACTCTTCCGGTGTTGCATTCGGATGGGTTTCCTCTATGCCACCCAATCCGGCACGTTTGCGAATAAGATTAAAGTACTCCGCTCCCTTTCCATCCAGTTTTCCATAGTAATTAACATATGCCTCAGCATATCCTAAATACAACTCAGCCAAACGGACAATAGGGAACGGATAAGCTGCTACATTATTGTTACCATCCTGAATTGTAGTTTTCGGATTTACTAATTTCTTGATAGCATATCCCCCATAAAGTTGGTCGCTTGCATTATCTTTTGCACCATGCGCTTCTTCGGGATTGTAATAACTACTACCTGTTTTTCCCTGAAACCTCATCTTGATAGTAATAGTATCAAGACCATTCGCGTTACTGATTTCATATGGTCCACGGTCATATCCCAAGTCGGCATAGAAACGCGGCTCACGATGATCGTTCAATTTCAAAGTTATTCCTTCTCCGCGTGTATCATCATCCAGAATAGTAGTCTGAAAACGATTTTCATAGTCATACGTCGGGTCTTGGTCAATCGGAAGACCATTTTCGGTATAGAATCGTTCTACCATTGTCAGAGACGGACCATATCCTCCTCCAAAAGAAAGATAAGGAATGGATTTATTCTGTATGCTATACATTTCTTCCAAGCGGGTATTTGCCCAAAGTACCTCCTTAGTTCCGTTCTTGTCCAGGTATGTAAGACGCAGCTGTCTTTGGATAGGATCTTTCGGATACGGATAGGTGGCTGTACCAATGGCATCATCGCCAACGTAATATAATCTGTATCCGTGATCTTCTGCAAAGTTTATTGCTTCCAAAGCTGCATCGGCAGCTACTTTATATTTCTCTTTACTATATGTTTGAGACATCAATAAGGTGCCGTCATTGTTGGCAAAGTCACTGTAATATTCCGAGTTTCCATTGAATAGAGGAGAAGCAGCATAAAGCAACAATCGGGCCCTCAGCGCTTTGGCAGCTACACTAGTTGCCAGTCCGTAAGAAGATCCCATACGTTCCGTAGGCAATTTCTCCGATACGATTCTGAATTGTTCTGATACCCAGTCCACACATTCGTCATAAGGAGAACGGGCTGCCATCTTGTCATAAGGTGTATTCATATCCGGTAATTCTTTTACCAAGATGATAGGACCATAATGCTGCATCAATACCGAATGATAATAAGCAATCAGAAAATCCGCCTGATTGGCGAAATCATTAATCTTATCATCACTCAATCCCGGAACGGACGCAATATTCTTCTTCAACAGATAACATTGCCGTATACCTTTATACATATTACTGTATGTCGCATCCACATTGCCGATATTTCCTGAAGTATATCCTCCCTGAAAATATAGTTTAATAGGTTCTCCGTTGAAACAGCTTACTATTTCATCTCCTGCATATCCGATAAAAGTATGCGAATTCTGATAAGCAGGCATAAAGGAATAACAGGAATACAGATAGTTCAATGCAGCTTGTTCCGAAGCAAATGCATCTTCTTCATTGGCTGTTTCATTCGGCACAATATCCAGATAATCACATGAGCCCAAGAGACAGCCGGCAAATACGAACGATAACAAAATATTATATATCTTTTTCATTTTATTCAAATTAGCGGTTATTATTAATAGTCATCTGAAAACCAAAGTTGAAAACACGTTGCGTAGGATATTTCAAACCATTACCTCCTCCTTGTTCCGGGTCCAGTGCTTGAATGGCGAGAAAGTCGCCAGGTTCATGCCACTGACATAGAAACGCATATTCTTGTATGTATAACCTATTTCTGCGTTCTTCAACTTGATAAATGCAGCGTTGCGCAGCCAATAGTCAGAGCGTTGAGTGTTGTTTACACTCGTGTCCCTGGTCAGACGAGGATAAGTGGCGTTGATATTCTGATTGTCGGGAGACCAGCGATCGTCAGCAATCCAAGTCAGGACATTACGCAAACTGTTGTCTCCGAACGGATGAAAATCACTCATAACCAATGAAACCTTTGCAACTCCCTGGAAGAAGAAAGAGAAATCAAGATTCTTCCAGCGTATAGAAGGGCCGAAACCATATACAATCTCCGGAACGGTAGGATTCTTCGCCCATACCCAGTCAGAAATATCCACGATATCATCATCATAACCATAAAGTTTGGAGATATTCACATACTTGATATCACCGGCACTAAGATTTCCTCCGATCTGCTGGTTAGAGTTTTTCACATCATCCGGATCTTTGAAAAGACCGTCGGAAATCATAATACTAGGAATATTTGCACTCTGCCCTACTTTTGACTGGAAAGCATATTTCGGAGATTCATCGTATTTTGTAATCTCATTATGAGCATACGTAAATGTCCCTTTGAAACTGATAAACCAGTCCTTACCTATTTTCTTATTGAAATCTGCCGCAAAGTCGAAGCCTTGATTCTTCATGGCTGCCAAGTTTCCGAACACCTTTGTTCCTGCTGTTCCCAGATATTGAGGAATCGTACCTCTCTCCTGAAATATATCAGTACGGGTTTCGTGGAAATAGTCCATTGTCAGGTTCAATGAATTAAACAACTGCAAATCCAAACCTACATTGACTTTCTTACCCACTTCCCAAGTAACCTCCGGATTACCATAACGGGAATATACAGGACCTTTATAAGTTATATCACCGTCCAGCCCGGTAGTATATCCGGTACCTGTCAGGTTGATTGTCGGCATATACACAAAACGTGCCCCACCAATATTGTCATTACCAACAAGCCCCCACGAAGCACGAATCTTCATGTTAGAGAAAACATTCTTCAAAGGTTCAAAGAACGCTTCCTCACTGATGTTATATCCCACTGCAATAGAAGGGAAGAATCCCCAACGGTGTCCTTTGGCAAAATTCTCGGAACCATTGTAACCCATATTCACTTCCGCCAGATATTTCCCGTCGTAAGCATACGAAAGACGGGCAGCAACACCTTGTTTACGTTTGGGAAGTGCAGCAATCAAGTCGCCACTGAATAATTGAGTCACCAGTTCATCCTGATTATAGATAAACATGGCATTCACATCATGCTTTCCAAATGTACGGTTGTAGTCCATGATAGCCTGGAAATAGAATCGGCGGTCGCCCGAGTTGGCAACACCCGGTTTCAAGTCCGTAGATACTTCTCCACCGCTTTCATTCTGAAGTCTGGTGACAAAAGAATACACTCCATTATCATCTACCGAGAAATCCTGTAAATGGTATTTGTTCCAACCTGCGGAAGCACTGTTAGTAGTACTTGACCAGTTCTTGAAAGAGGCCAATGCCTTAAATCTAAGTCCCTCGGTAATAAAATTCAGTTTCTGCTCAAACTCCAATGCCGCCACTACCGTGCTCCGGAAATTATCCTGATAGCCGGACGCAAGCTGTGCCACCGGATTCTGTTGCTGTCCCGGTTTCAAGCGGTCATTCACACCCCACTTGATATGTGTAGTAACACCGTCGTCAGGGAAATAGATCGGAGCTTCCACCGGACTTGTATTGATAGCTCCCGCAAACAGATCGTTCATACTGATGTTGGGTTGCTTCGTTTTTCTCAGCTGCACATTCAAGCGCAAAGAAAGACGTGAATCCTTACCCAAATATGCATTAATGTTATTCTGAAATGAATAACGCATCACATTAATGTTATTATTATAGGAGAAAAAGTCTTTGGAACGATTCTTAATCATACCTGTCTCGTGATTGACCGTGACACTTGAGAAATAATCCACTCGTTTGCCGCCTCCCCGGATATTAACATTGAAATTCTGGTTAAATGCCTGATCCTTAAAAAGCTCGTCATACCAGTTGACATTCGGATAAGCATACGGATTTAATCCAGCACGCGTTCCGGCAATTTCTTCTGCCGAATAGGGAGATTCGGTAGAGCCGCCGTTCAACAAAGATTCATTGAACAAATCCATGTAAGTGGCTCCGTCGACAAACTTCGGCTTACTTGTCGGACTTGTCCTTCCACACGGAAATTGATAATCGGTTTATCAATATTACGACCGGATTTAGTGGTAATAATCATAACGCCATTAGCCCCACGGGTACCGTACATTGCCGTAGCAGTAGCGTCTTTCAAAATAGAGAAGCCGTCAATGATTTCCGGGTCAAGATTATCCAAATCACCGGAGGATATTTCCACTCCGTCCAATATAATCAGCGGATTGGTTGCTCCGTTCATTGTAGAAATACCGCGAATATAAAAATCCGATCCATCCGCTCCCGGTTGTCCGGTACGCTGAACAGCAATAACACCAGCCAATCGTCCGGCAAAAGAATTGGAAAGAGAAGCCGAAGGAACCTGCAGTTCCGCCGGGCGGATTGCCTGTACGGAACCTACCATACTAGCCTTTTTTTGTCCGCTGCCATAAGCAGTGACCACCACTTCTTCCAACTGCTTTGCATCTTCCACAAGTTCTACAAGAAGTACCTTGCCGTTGACCACTTTCACTTCCTTGGTTTCATATCCGATATATGAAATGACAAGCACATCTCCGGGAGTGGCCTTAATCGTAAACTTTCCGTCCATATCGGTAATCACTCCGCTGTTCACGTCTTTTACCCGTACAGTTGCTCCTACCACCGATTCTCCGGACCTCGCATCTACTACACCTCCTACAATCTCTACTTTTTTCTGCTGTGTGCTTGCTGCCTTCTTTTCCAATTTCAAGATGATATCATCTCCCATAATTACATAACTGATACCACTTCCGGCAAATACTTCTTTCAACACATCCGAGATTTCTCCTTCACAATCCAGATTTTTACCCGGTAATGCATCAAGGTCACTCGGATTGAAGAAAAACTTAAAATTAGAACTGGATTCGATAATCTTAATGGCTTGTCTCAAAGTTATCGACTGTCCTTTTACTGTCACTCTCCCTTGCGCAGCACTCAACGTCAAAGGGAAAAATAAGATTAATAACACGATAAGCCTCAAATGCCATCGACTACACATACTTTCTTTCATGATTACAATTTAAAATTAAACAAAGTTTTTCATACACATAGATTTTGCAAAATCAATAAATTCTCTAGTTTATAATACAATATACTCAAACCGGCTCTTTCATTTTCCTTAACTTTACGCCAATTCGGGATTCATGCATTATATATTAAATACATCTAACCCATTTCTACCCCTTACTCAAATCTGCATTTTATTATTTTTTTTTCGAAAAGATGTGTTTTTGAATTATTCTTCATATCTTCGCTCTTTGAAATCCTCATTAAATCATAAGATGAATGACCAAGAAGCAATAGTATTACTAAAATCAGACAGCCACGAAGCTTTTGAGTACTTGTATAAAGTATATGGCGGACAAGTATATAATTTTAGTAAACTATATATCAATTCATCTGAAGATATTAAAGAAGTAGTACAGGAAGTGTTTGTCAAGCTATGGGAAGCACGTTCTTTTCTAAGAGAAGATGAGAACTTCAGAGGATTTTTATTTATCGTCACCCGGAATCTTATCTTTAACCGCCAGAAAAAAACATTTAATGAAAACTTCTATAAACTGTCTGTTTTAAGTGCTTACGAGCAGTCGAACATTGAGTCCTACAATATAGAAGAAGAATTGCAGGCTAAAGAATTAAACAATTATATTGACAAGATTATTGAAGAACTTCCACCGAAGCAACAGGAGATATTTATTTTGAGCAGAAAAGAAAACCTAAGTCATAAAGAGATTGCCGAATTGCTGAATATCAGCGAGCGAACAGTAGAGGTTCATATAGCCAGAGCTATCCGGCACATTAAATCCCGGCTGGAATACCTGATCGCCCTCCTGGGAGTAATGGACTTACTTAATTGAAATAGGTCGGCTACCATTCTTTTATTTCTTATTTTGAGCAATACGGTTATTGCCGGCCTGCGACTTCACAATTATTCCACTTCCGTTCTTGCTACATTTAATACATTCCTTCCGCAATTTCCTTTCTTTCAGGTCAAAGATCAGATTCGGATTAAAATGTTGTCCGTTGATACGGGTTTCAAAATGCACGTGTTCGGTGGTAGCACGACCGGTACGACCGGTCAGTCCGATAGGTTGCCCGGCTTTTACGACATCACCGCTCCGAACCAGATTCTTACAGTTATGGCTATAAATGGTTTCCAGCCCGTTCGCATGACGGATTACTACCAAATTTCCGTATGCATAATAAGGTTTCGACATCCGTACCACCCCGTCAAAAGCAGCACGAATCGTATCATTAGCACAAGTCTTGATATCTGCCCCCGAATGTCCCCCACGAGTACCATAAGCAGAAATGACCTTACCACCCGGCAGAGGGAAAGCATATTCATGCTCCTTCAACGAGTCCAAATGCAAGTATATATGATTACCTTTAGCAAACAATCCGGGAGTAGCCACACGGATATGGTTTACCTCCCTGAAAGAAAAAGAGGATTTGTCTTGTGCGTTCGCAATCATCGGTAAGAATAAGACGAATAATAGTATGAGAATGTCTTTCATGTATTTTTTCGTTTTCAATCAGAATACTCCCCTGATTATTCAAAAAAGATAAGTTCGCTGCTATCTGATTCTGCATATTCGTTCAGCAATGACTGAATCATCTCAGCAGCTTCTTTCAGGCCTTTTTTTCCATTATAACCATTGACGATTGCTAAAATATGGGTAGTACCGAGATTCATTTTAGTCCGTTCGTTATCACTGGTAGGCGTACCGATACCACCCGACGCATCACGATAAACAGGCAATCCTTCGATATTCAACACACCCTTTCCGATACCTTCAAACGGTTCCCCTGCTTTGCCGATACCCAATTCAAGATATGCGCCTTGTATTTTATCCGCGTCAAAACCACCGATAGAATGTCCCGTCCGAAGAGAAACTAAGTTGATGAGATCTACCAGAGTATCAATCTGGTACAGAGGAATTCCGCGCATCAGGCGACGACGCAAAGCTTCCGCTGACGGACGGTAACGTCCGGGATCTTTACCACAACGTTTGTAGGCTTCACGGGTGGCAGCTATGACAGGCTGATGTTTGATGTCTTCTATCTGTGTAGTAGTAGTCAGTTCTTCGGTGAAAGCATTGATTTCCTTCCAAAGTCCTTCGCAGTAAGCAGTATTCTTCACTGCGGCATATACGGCTGCTCCGGCAAAGACCGGACAAGCATCTTTGATCTCCTGTGATACTTTTATTTCAAACATAACTTATTATAAACCAATCATCGGCATTCCAACAATTACAAATGCCGATTATTACTTTCTAATCATTATTCCCGACAAAATACGGCCGGAGTCAATCCCCAGTCTACGCGCAGAGAAAAAATCATCTTGATGAATATAGGTACAGATACCGGCTACTTCAATCTGCCCGGCAGGAATTCCGGCATAAAGCAATTCACTCCGGTTGGCTTCCCACAGATCAATATGGTGTTTGCCTGTCTTCCTCTTTTTTGTAGAGATAATGGACATATCAAAACCACTTTCTTTGAATGCTTCATAAACCTCATCACCTACTTCAAATGATTCGAGTGAAATACTTGGACCGATGCAGGCCACTACGTCAGCACCCCGGGTTCCGAAATTCCGGCTCATGTGTTCCATTACACTACTGACAATATGCTGCACCGTGCCTTTCCAACCGGCGTGAACGGCAGCCACCACTTGCAGCCTTCTGTCATATAGTAACACGGGTACACAATCCGCAGTCGTAACACAAACACAATATCCCGGCACATTGGTAATCAAGGCATCAATGCCTCTCAAAAGTGTTCGTCTCACTTCTAATGACTCCTTAAAGAACGATTCGTCAACGACCAGACTCGCACTACCATGCTTTTGCTCCGGAATAACTAATTCTTTAATTTGATGTCCCGTTATCTGAAATAACTTATTCTGATTACAATTCACATTGATACATGAATCCTTGGTATAAGGCGAGCAATTAAATGAGCCATATGTTCCCTCACTGACACCTCCATGACGTGTTGTAACAAAATGAGCTACTTCGGGGTATACCGTCAATGACTTATACCCCTTCAGCTCTTTATCTTTTGTGAGTGAAATCATTTTTCCTCCCAATCCTCTTCTTCGTATTCGTAATCAATGTCCTCATCGTCATCATCCGCTTCCTCCTCATATTCATAGATGATGTCTTCATCTTCACCCATGTCTTTGAGTTCCTGTTGCAGACGGGTTACATCTTTCGGACGGTGAACAATGTCTTCTATCTTGTTGCTTTCCTTATTCAGTTCCTCCCACAGAATATCTTTCAATACGGAGATTCCCAAACCGGAAACAGAAGAGATGAACACGTGCGGAACACCCGCGGGCAATGTCGGTTCTATCTCGTCCATTAGCTCCTGGTCGAGCATATCGCTCTTTGTTATAGCCAGCACACGTTGTTTATCCAGCATTTCGGGATTAAAAGTACTCAACTCATTCAGTAGGATTTCATATTCCTTGCGGATATCATCACTATCCGCAGGAACCATAAACAGCAATAATGAGTTTCGTTCGATATGGCGCAAAAAACGTAATCCCAGTCCCTTACCCTGACTCGCTCCTTCGATAATCCCCGGTATATCCGCCATTACGAATGATTTACCGTCACGATAGGAAACGATGCCCAAGTTCGGTTCGAGCGTAGTAAACGGATAGTCGGCAATCTTCGGTTTCGCAGCCGAAATAGCGGAAAGAAGCGTAGACTTTCCCGCATTCGGAAAACCTACCAGACCAACGTCTGCCAGGAGCTTCAGCTCCATGATAACTGTCATTTCCTGCATTGGCTCGCCCGGCTGCGCAAAACGCGGCGCCTGACGGGTTGCCGTCTTGAAATGCCAGTTGCCCTGACCACCGCGACCGCCTCTCAACAAAATTACTTCCTGCCCGTCTTCGGTCACGTCACAAAGGTATTCCCCCGTTTCGGCGTTATACACCACCGTCCCGCAGGGAACTTCTATTATTTTATCAGCACC
>OGIY01000894.1_pt1 | contig 12748 bp, 9 predicted proteins | sample 1571931 | NCBI WGS metagenome assembly OGIY01 (sample SAMEA2582110, study PRJEB24529) | metagenome | biome: Human gut stool | place: China | collected 2011
ACTGGAGAACGGACAAATCGTGTTGACGCCGATTACGGCTGAGTCCCCCAATAACTGTGCTCAGAACGGGTATATGGAATACAAGTATCTGGATGGCACTTATCGGTATAAGGAATACGAGTCCGCCGTAAAGGCTAAGAACCTCGTTCCCTATACAGATGCAGATGGAAAGTGTCTTACCCTTGAAACGGGACATACCGTTTATATCCGCAATACGCAGAATCTCAGCAATACTCCTTCTGCTTCGGACAGTGACTCCGATAGTACCGAACCCGGCACAGGAAAAGAAATCACTATCACAGATGAGTATGTAGAAAGCAGTTCCGGGTATATCGATGAGAATGGCAACTATGTAGAGACTCCCGCCTCGACCGATACCGGCAATAATGCTGCTCTGTATTCTGATGGAACATTACAGAAATGCATCGTGTCTGGTGAAGAAGTCTATGACATCGATAACCTTACCAACGAAATCGAATACCCTACAGATTTCGCACAGCTTCGCAAGGAAGGTTCCTGCGAGCGCATCTACATCTACAAGACGAAAGAAAGCTACGACCAGGCTGTCAAGAACCGCAAGAACGGGCAGGCTATCCTGCAAGGAAAGATGGATGCGCCGATTCGCTGCGTGATTCTTAATGGGTCTTTGGTCCCGGACCTCAAATACACCATCAACAGTGACGGGCGCATGTGCGTTTCCCTGCGGGCATTGTCAGAAGCCTTCGATTCAAATACGGACTATGATACGACAGCGCATCTCCTGGCTGTCCCTGAAACCTTTGGCGAGTGTGCGTTCATTCCGGCAAAGGGAGCGCTTTACAATATCAGCCAGTATTTCAATGTAAACAACTCGAACAATACCTTTGATTTTATCAGCACAAAGCCACCGGAGATTTGGACGGATACATTCGCACTTCCGACTGCGGATGATGTCGTGATGCCGGTCTCTGATATTTCGAGAATCCTCGGCTGGGAGTTCTCCTACACCGATAATATCCTGAATGTTGTCACGGACTCTCTCGATGACACCAAAGAAGAAAATCTGCTGCTCATTGAAACGCAGACATCCACGGAAAGCGTTGATTTGGATGACTGGGATGCCGCTGACAGCAGCGCCGAAACAGAAAGTGAGGGACAGTAATAAATGACGAAGTGGAACGAACTGAAAGTGAAGATTCAGATGCTTTCAAAAGGTGAGCAGCTGATTCTTCTGTTTATCTGCGCGTTTGTCGTTGCGCTGTTTCCGGGTGGGTACATTGCCGCTCTGATGGCAGGGGAGTGGGAGTCCGGATTCTTCCGTAAACTGGTCCTTGCCCTGACGACTGGATACGGAATCATCTCTACGCTTATCTTTGCCGCAGCAATCACCTTTATTGTCGTTATCCTTTCCAAGAAGAACACAGACCTCAATTCTGCAAGAGAAGTCGATGACCGTGGCATGATTACTTCAAATGCCGGTACATACGGTACTGCCGGATGGATGAGCGAGAGCCAAGCTAAGAAAGTCTATGAGGTGGGTCCCGTTGAGGATGTGACGGGCACGATTCTCGGTCAGTTCACGCAGGACGGCGAAGAGGTCATTGCGTTGCCGTTTGAGCCGACCGGAAACCGGAACCTCATCCTTATTGGACCTCCCGGTTCTGGTAAATCTTTCGGTTATGTTCGTACCGCTGTGTTCCAGTCGATTGTTCGCGGTGAATCGGTAGTCGTTACGGACCCGAAAGGCGAAATCCACAATGATATGCGGAAATTGCTGGAATCCAGGGGCTATGAGGTGAAGGTGTTCAACCTCATCAACCTTGACCTTTCTAATGCTTGGGACTGCGTACAGGAAATCTACGACCCTATTACGGGTAACATCGATGACCAGCGTGTCATTGCGTTCTGTAAAACCGTTATCACGAACACGGGCGGCGGCGGTAAAGCAGACCCGTTCTGGGAGAGTTCCGAGGAGAACCTGTTCCGTGTTGCCGTTTCCTACTGCGCGTTTATGCGTGAGACTACGCTCATTAAAATCTACGAGCGCCGTACCAAAGAACTCTTAACGCAGCTGCCGTTCATTTCTGAGGATGACGGGAAAGCATTGGTGGAGGTGGTGAAGAACCCTGAATCCGCGATGTTTGACCGCCGCAAAGTCGTAGAGTATCTGGCAAAAGAATTCTATGGCGAAGAGGAAGGCGAGAAGAAACTGCAGAGTTGGGAAGAGGATGCACCGACCTGTAATATCTCCGATATCTATAACGCTCTGATGCACAACGACCTGAACAGCTGGGAAGAAAATTTCAAGAATGTCCCGCTGAACCATCCGGCTGCTTCTGCATGGGCTGTATTTAAAGGTATGGGCGAGCGTGTTCAGCCGAACATCGTCGGCGGCTTGAATACTCGGTTACAGCTGTTCATGACCTATAAAGTCCGCCGTGTTATCAGTAATGATGATATTCGATTGGCAGATATCGGTGCGAAAAAGACGGCACTGTTCCTTATCATTTCCGATGACAATGCTTCGATGCAGCTTCTTTCGTCTCTTCTGCTCAGTTTCCTGTTCAAGGACCTGAAAGAGGCATTTGACGCTGTTGGCGGTGAAGGGCGTATTCCCGTCAATGTCGTGGCGGACGAGTTGGCGAATACCGGCGTCTGGCCGAACTTTGAAAAGACTATCGCTACGGCTCGTTCTCGTAAAATCGCAGTTTCGTTGATTCTGCAGAGTTTGCCGCAGTTGACGCAGTTGTACGGTGAAGAAAACGCAGAAACCATCATTGGCTGCTATACGATGCTGGTCCTTGGCTGTAACGATAAGTATACGGCTGAGTATATCTCTGACAAGAGCGGTATCGTTACGATTCGTGCAAAGAGCGTCAGTGATTCGAGGGCAAACTCGACCGGCATTCGCGGTGTATATCAGGGCTATTCACTCAGCGAAGGTGATGGTAAACGCAACCTTATGAACCCTGATGAAGTACAGCATCTGGAAAAGGAAGAGATTCTGATTATGACGAATGGTCAGAATCTTCTGAAAGCAAAGCGGTTCGGGTTCATCCATCATCCACTGTTCAGTGACCCGCATTTCGTGCCTACTCGCTGGTCTGAACTTCCGAAAACCGTGGACCTGTATCCGAATGCTCGCAAACACGATGCGCTGGAATCTCTCGTGGGCGATATCCAGCGCCAGAAGGAAATCAATACGGAAATCACGCAGACGCGCACCGTAGAGAAAATGAATCCCCGCCTTACCAAAAACGACCTTGTCGGTGGGAACAAGAAACCCGGCAAGAAAAACGCTTTCGCAGAAAAATCCAAAAAGTAAATCACTCTTTACACCCTCCGGTCATCAATGTGTGGCCGGGGCTTTTCTTTTTTCCCCGATTCAGTAATGAGTCGGGAACCACACAAATCGGCAGCCTCCGCGTGGCGTGTGGTGGATATTGCCCGAATCCTGCTACGGGCAACGAATGTCGATAACATCATTTACTTCCTAAAAAGGAGACTAATACCATGAACGAGAACGAAATGAAGAACGCCACCATCGCCGACATCGACGAGGTGACCACCCCTGTTGCCGCTGCGGAGGACGCTGCTGCGCCCATTAAGGAGCCCGCTGCGCAAGGCGAAACCAATACCGCTGAGGTAGAGAACCTTGCTCCTGAGGCTGTCTCTGCCCCCGCTGACGATGGAATGGATGAGGAGGACGAGGATGTTCCTGCTGCTCAGGAACTGTCCCGCAGCTCCCGCCGTTTCAACGACGATGACTTGGAAATCGGCGATTTCATCGATGACGGCAACGACATGCTGAAGGTCGATATGCCGGAAGACCGCCGTGCCCGTGACCTTGCTGAGATGCGCCGCTGCGTGTTCGATAACAAGCGTACGCCGCGCCGCTTCCTGCAGGGCAGAGTCTTTGGCGTGCGTCCGGTCGGTTCCGGCAGTGCAGTCGTTGAGGTTACTCGCGGCACGCTGCGCATCATGATTCAGGCTGAGGACTTCTTCCATTTCAGCCAGATGAAGGGCATCGAGAACGATGATGACGCGACTCGTCAGCGCCGTTATCTGCGCAAGGCAAAGCTGATGAACGGCGCTATCATCAACTTCTGCCCCTACATGGAAGCAGAGTCTGAGGACGGTGAGGTTGTGTTTGCCGGTTCTCGTCAGGATGCAATGCAGATTCAGCGTAACCGCCACTTCTTCGGCCGCAATGCCGATGTCAAGAACGGTAGCCGCGCTGCTGCGTCTATCCTGTCCACCGGTCCCGACTATGTGATTGCGGAGGCTCTGGGTGTTGAGACCAGCATCGGTGCCGCTGCGCTGTCCGCATACGAGTACATCGACAATGTGGCTGAGAAGTACCATGTCGGTGACGGTATCCCTGTCGTGGTGGAGGACCTGCATGTCGATGCGGAGAACGGCACCGTGTCCCTGCGCCTGAACCGCGCTATTCTGGAGCGCCGTGCGAACCCCGCTATGAACATCCATAGCCTTGCTCGCGGCGGTGCTTACGGTGCGACCGTGACTTCCGTGAACGACCGCTTCTACCGCCTGATTGTCGATTCCGGCAATATCCAGGCGCGTGTGGCACTGACTTCTTCCGATGAGTTGCTGACTCGCGGTGACCGCGTGACCCTGTTGGTCTACGGCTACGATGAGAAGCGCAACTATGTCTGGGGCGCTTGCCACAAGGTCTAATTTTACCCCCGGCTGTCTCTTGATTCATTTCCGGCAGACAGCCGGATGCTGCGCATTGTACCTGCCTTCTCGCGGCGCGTGGCGAACAACTGCTTTATGCAGGCTAAAGGTACTGAAAAAATAACGATTCTGTAGTTGAGGTGAATGCTGTGTGTGAAAGTTGGAATATGCGCTCAGGCTTGTTCTATTCGCAACTGAATAACAGAGAACTGTTCATGGCCTGTACAGTGCATGGCGTAATGATGGAGGTATGTGTATCCGTGTTCTTAGACATGAAAGAACTGGATATGTGTGCCGTAGAAAAAAGCTGCCAAAAGAATGCAGCTGCCGTATTGCTGAATGTGTATGGGGACGGTGTTGTGGCAAGCGTCAGAAAGGCTGCATTGCTGGATACGGAACTGGCCGGAAATCAGAAGCTGGCACAGCATCTGTACCGGGATTGCCGAGATGTGATGCGCACTATCGTCCCGAAACCGGAGGAAATGTAAATCATGGCACGAGAAGAAAAGCAAGCAAACATCTATGCGATTCCCAAAAACTCCTTTGACACCGGATATGTTTTTGGCGGTCAGTTCAAGACTCGAAACTTTGTGGAAGGCGTTGTCGTAACATTGCCGTTCCTCGGAATCTTCCTGTATGGATGGGCAAAACTTGGATTGGACTTTGAAAGTACCGTTGCTTACTGCTTTATCCTGTGTGCGGCGGTTTTCGTCAGTGTCGTACATGGCGTGGGCGGAGACAGCTTGTTTGAGTTCATTGCCCGCGTAGTCAAGTTCCGGCAGAATCGCAGAATCTCCAAGTACAATCCCCGTATCAAGACGGAACTTGAACCGGATTACCTGCTCCATGACGATACGATGCTCCCGAAAGAAAAACTGAAACGGGCACTGGAAAACATCAAGAGCAAGGTCGTGGGCGGCAGCGATGAGCCTATCAGCGCCGATATTACGGACGATGACCTGCAGGTTTACTACGATGACGATGAGGATTTCGTTGAAAAACCCGATGAACTGAAATCGAAGGCTGAACTGAAAGCCGAGGCAAAACAGCGTGCGAAAGAGGAGAAGGAGTTCATCAAATCCCTGCCTCGGAATCAGCGCCGTATGGCCCGTGCTGAACTGGAACGCAAGCACAAGGAAGAAGCCGAGGCAGCTAAGAAACGCGAGGAAGAGCGGGAACGGATGATTCAGGAAGCAATCAAGCGCCGCCTCGAAAAGGCTGAGCGCGTTAAGGCAGCACAGATGCGTGCCCACTTGACGGCACTGGAACGCCAGCGTGTTCTTGAACAGGCACAGCCTGAGACTGTTGATTTGGAAGAACAGGCTGCTGGGGTGACTGAAACCGTTCTGGATGTCGTTCTGGACGAGCCTGCCGATACCGCTGTTGTCGAGCCGGTGCCGGATGCAGAGGTCTCGCAGGAAGATACTACGGCAGAGCGTCCTGCCCCTGAATTGACTGAGAAGGGTAGGGAAGTGTCCGACCAGTCCGATACGGTAGAAGACGTTCTTGAAGATATCGAACTGGACGATGATACTGACATCGAAGCTGGTACAAATCCGTCCGAAGTTCTCGATACATCCGATATACTCAATGTTGAGTTGGAAGAAGCTGTAGGAGTCGAAACCGATGCACAGCGTAAACCTTCCTTTGAGCCTAGAGTGGTTCGGAACGAGAATTATACAGAGCAGATTGTGAAGCCTGTGAAGGTAAAGCCGCAAATTCGTAGCAGCCGAGATATTTCTATCTTCGACGATGAGGAGTAACAGAGTATGTTCAGAAAGAAAGACAAGAATCAGGGGATTCCGGATGGTGTGGTAGGGAATAACCTGAAAAACGCGCGTCTGACTAAGAAGGAGCGCGAAGAGATTGCAACTACCGAGCGCAAGCGTATCCGCAAACAGATGGAAGCCGAAGCGGAACGCTATCAAATCATCAAAAGTACCCAGCGTATCATCCCGGTAGAGGATATCTTCAACGGTGTTATCATCACCAAAGACCATCGGTATGTGAAAGTCATGGAGTACCGTCCTATCAACTTCGCATACATGGACGCCGAGACCCAGAACCGCGTTATTTCGCTGTTCTACCAGACATTCAAGGCAGTGCCTTGTAATATCCAGTTCAAGACCTTTGCCCGTAAAGCAGATGTCGAGTCAACGATTTCCAATGTCACCCAGTATTACGAGCAGGAAACGAACCCTAAGCGCAAGAAGATGCTCAATGCCTATATCGGACTTCTTCGTAAAACGGCATTGTCTGTCGGCATTACCCGCCGCTTCTTTGTGGTCATTGAGTTCCAGAAAACTATCAGCAATGATGGGTCCCGGTTCGAGTTGGTCGTGGCAGACCTGAACGCGATGGCAGCGAATGTCCGCTCTCACATGGAACAGTGCGGGAATGTCTTCATCCCGGCACTCGGAAACCCTGACCGCAATGAGGATGCCGGTATCCATCAGCTGTTCTACCAGCTTCTGAATCGCCGCAAGAGCGAGACGGTAAGTTTCCATGACCATATGCAGCCTATCATCGACCGCTATTCGGAGGCGGAAATGCAGGGGGTTAAGACCTCCCTGCAGGCTCCTGAGTTGATTGCTCCCGAATGGATTGATTTCACGCATTACAACTATATCGTCATTGACGGTAAGTTCTATACCTTCGCCTACATCCCGTCTACCGGGTACAACCAGCGTGTATATGCTGGTTGGATTGCTACCTTCGTCAATGCCGGTGAAGGTATTGATGTCGATATGTTCTTTGAGCACATGTCCCGTGAAGCTGTATACAATAAAATCAGTACGCAGCTTCGTATGAGCCGTGCCAATGCAATGCACAGTCACGACACCGATTCTGACTACCATGCGCGTATGGAGAAGATTTCTTCCAGCGAATATATGCTGCGTGGTCTTTCTACAGGTGAAGATTTCTACTACATGTCTATGGTCATCACGGTCGTTGCTGATTCCGTGGATGAACTCGAATACAAGTACGATAACCTTGAAAAGCGCGTCAAGGGTCAGGGCATGAAGATTCGCCGCGCCAATTTCATGATGGAAGAGTGCTTCGAATCGGCACTGCTCCCGCTTGGTAAACTCAACAAGGATATCAAGCGCAAAGCACAGCGCAATGTCTTAACTTCTGGTGTGGCATCCTGCTCCCCGTTCATCTCCTTTGAGATGCAGGACCCCGATGGTATCATGATTGGCACGAACCGTGCAAACAACTCGCTTGTCACCATCGATATGTTCGATACGGATGTTCATGCGAATGCGAACGCTGTTATCCTTGGGTCTACCGGATACGGCAAGACCTTTACCGCACAGCTTTTTGCACTTCGCCTGTCTGAGATGGATACGCAGGTATTCATTATTTCCCCCCTGAAAGGCTTGGAGGACTACGGCGGCGGCTGTAAGGCTGTCGGCGGTCAGTTTATCTCGATGGACCCGTCTTCCGTAAACAGCATCAATATCATGGATATTCGCGTTCCGGATGATGAGGATGCCAAAAAGATGGACGACTACGAGACGACTGGCTCCTTGCTGACAAAGAAGATTCATACCGTGAAATCCTTCCTGCACCTTGTCGTTAAGGACATGACGCAGGAAGAAGAGCAGCTGATTGATACAAGCCTTTATAAGGTATATGGGCGTTTTGGTATCACCAACGACAACGATTCGATTTTCGACTTGGAAAATGGCGGATACAAGAAGATGCCGCTGCTCGAGGACTTGCAGAAAGAAATGCAGAATGTCCCTGAACTGCATCGTATCTGCAATATCCTCAATCCTCTGATTCGTGGTTCGATGGCTTGCTACAACCGTCCTACGAATGTGGACTTGAAAGCCAAATACATTGTATTCGACTTCAACGGCATGAAAGGTCCTACCCTTACGATGTCGATGTTTGTCGTTCTGGACTTCGTCTGGACGAAAATCAAGGAAGACCGCGCAAAGCGTAAGGCTGTCTTTATCGATGAGTGTTGGAAACTGATTGGTACAGACTCGAACGAGATGGCGGCAGAAGATGTCGTTGAGATTTTCCGTACGATTCGTGCTTACGGCGGTTCGGCATTCGCCATGACGCAGGACATTTCGCAGTTCTATGAATACAAGGGCGGCAAATACGGTAAAGCCGTTATCGGTAACGCCGACACCAAAATCATCATGCACTTGATTCCCTCCGAAGCAAAGGCTCTGCAAGCAGCTATTCAGCTTACCGATTCCGAGATGGAGAATGTCTCGAACCTCGGTCGTGGTCAGGGACTTGTTTGTTCCGGTGCCGCTAAGCTGTTCGTTGACTTCATCGCTGCTCCTTATGAGAAGCAGGAAATCACGACCGATGCCAAGAGCTTCTACCTGCAGGAAAAAGCACTTAAAGAGAAACAGCACAAAGAAGAGCAAGAACGGTTGGCGGCTGAGAAAGCCAACAGCAATACCGATGCGAACGATGATGACGCCGATTTGCTGAATGTTACCTTTTAAACGCAAAAATACAACGATACTCCGATACTAATAGATGAAAACAGCACTTTTGAGATATGCGATGGTCCGGTACAAATGAAATGTGCTGATTGGGCATATTTTAAAAGTGCTTTTTCTATTAAGAAAGCGCCGAAATGACACATTTCAGAAACGCTTGCTTTTCGCATAGTTACGCAATAAGTTCACAAACCAAATGCGCAAATGTGTAAATGACACATTTTGCCGAGAATGAAAGGAGACATTCTTATGTCTGAGGTCCACAACAACGACATCCGCGAATTGCTCGATGTCATCCCCGTGATTCCGCATAATCTTATGATGGAATACCTTACCAGACAGTACAACATGACCCCTAACAAGGCCCGTGAAGTCATCTACAACGCCTGCCGTAAAGGCTCAAATCGCCGCCCGGCATGTTATGTGACGAATGACGGACTTGCAAAAGCCGATTATGTTACGATGACCAGCCTGTACCGCAAACGCTGCCGCGCATTCCGTGTGGCATGCGAGTTTTTGCCGGAAGGGCGTCAGTTTTCGATTCCCTCTACCTGCCCGTGGCTGCTGAGTTTCTGCTTCGAGGGCAGTGTATACTATGTCTGTGAGTTCGAAAAGGGCAAGGAACTCATTGTGGCGGATATGATTCGCAATGCTGGGATTCGGGAGGATATGATGTCCGTGACTTCCCGTATCGCTATCATGCGCCCCGGCGTAAACCGTGAACTCCTCAATGGATGCGGGATTCGGTTCTTCTGTGTGGTGGATGACGACTATAACCTCGAAGTCACGGAACAGGTCCCTGACCAGGAGGTATGGGATGGCGTTCCCATCGTTAAGTGATTATAAACGATATATCGAAGAAAACGGAACAAACAAGACTGCGGTAACGGATACCTCAAAAATGACGCGGCAAACCCCTGCTGCTTATCAGGACAGTGCCGGATATGTAAAAAAGCGTATCGCTAAAGCAGCCGAAATTTTAAACGCTGTACCGGATGAATTGCCCTTGAATCGAGTCTCGGAAACGCCATTGAATGCCGCTTCCATTGAGCTTTTAAAAGCCGAGCGCTCGATTTTAAGGGCTTTTTCTGAGCCTGAAGACCCTGCACCATACCGAAAAATACCCGCAAAATCCGCCATTCCGGATGATTTCTGCGCGGTTTCTACCCCTGACCATGCCTTGATTTCCATTCGGTTCAAGGCATTCTTACCGCCGTATCACTACGAGTGGTACAGCCGGAAATCAAAGGAAAAAGACGGGATAAATCAGTATTACCTCGATGCTGAATTTGACTTCCTTACTGAGGCTGCTATCAAGAAATTCATGCTCGAAAACGGACCAGTAACGGTCCCGTCTGGACACTTGTATCTCATCTTTTTACGTGGCATTGCACCGAATTCTCCTACCGTAATTGATAACAATAACGTCTACACCGGAGCCATCACAAACGCCATCAGCAGGGCACTCTGGCATGGCGATGGATGGCAGCTGATGAGTTATCTGTACACCGCTAAATCCGACCAGAATGGCCCGTATCTTGATGTTATCCTATGTGAAAAATGCGACATCATGTACTGGCTCGAAGCGTAGCTGCGACACAACATTTTCCGGGGGTATAAAATACAACATTTTCAGGGGCGTAAATTAGCGCTCCTAAATTTGTTGTATTCTCTCCTCGATTTTCGGCGGGGTTATAGGGGTTTCCGCGCCCCTCTTGGTTCGTAATGCGGAATCTAAGGCACAAATCCAAGGTGACAAAATGACTAACGAGCAAAAACTCCTATCCTACCTCTACACTATTGACTCGATACAGCGGCGGCAACTTGTGATTGCCCTGTCTGACATGCCGTATCAGAGCCTGACGCTTGCCGTGCGAAACGCCGTAAAGCACGGATATGCGGAAGTGTTCCGCAAGGATGAATCGAACCATATTCGCATCTCACAGGACGGTGTCAAGTATATCCGTTCGGTAGCAAAAGACTCCCTCGACAGCGAGAAACGAGCCAATATGAAGCGCCGTTTTAAAGGCGAACAGGGCAGACGCTTGAACCGCGTTGAGACGACCTCGTGTATGTGCAGAGCGGCAGGAATCCCACTTGCCAAAGAAGTAGGTATCAGTCTGTCCGAACTGTTGATTACAGACACGCAGGACTACACACGGTTCATGAACGACTACTTCTACGATAAAGGCTTGCTATTCCTCTCGGACGAACTCTCTGCAACTATTAAGGCAACGCATACAGTCGGTGAAGAATACACCACAGGACGAAGCCGTCTGGTTGGCATCATCATCAACTGCAAAGGCATCTTCTTTATCTACTGCACTCTGGATAAGCTGATGCGCTGGATTGTCTCCTACGAACATCGCAGGGCGGATGTTATTACGAAAATCCTCAAAGACAGTGACGCCTCCAAACAGAATGCAGACTTCAACTATGTGTGCTCACTAATGTATATGAGCGTTATTATCGGCAAGACTTGCGCTATGATTCCCAAAATTATCACAGGCAACAAATACGGTAAAGCCGTAACGAATCCCGGCAAGAACGGCATTGCAGATAACCTGCTTACACTAACGAATCTCGAACAGGTCTATGCTCGTAACTATTTCGTGCCCACAAATACACTCGGCGTTGAACTCCTTTCCCGTACAGTCACGCTGACACGCGATGACCTTAACCAGATGATTGAAATGTGGCTCTCTGAAATGACAAACACTCATACATGCGTGGATGCCCGCGAATACACGGAAGCTTACATTGACGATGACAGCGAAAAGACACTCATCTTCCCAATCATTGAACTGGAAGAACTCGTCTACCAGAAAGCAGGCAGGGAAAAGTATCATATCGTCTGTGAACGCGGAACCCAAGATGGAATCAGCCGCACAATGGGAAATAAAGTCATCGATTTCAAAGACATGAATAACGAACCAATGCCCGCTCATAAATACGATGATGCTGGGATTCGGAGAGACGGCATCAATCCATTGACGCATTCGGGATACTGGGAGGAAGAGCCATGATAGCGATTCGCGTATGCCCTATCTGCAAGAAAGTCTTTGAGGGCAGAGTCGGAGTTCCGAAAGTCTACTGTGATGAATGCACGATGCTTGAAGATTTCGCGACTTCGGATGAGGCTAGGGAACAGTCATCTTGGTTTTTTGAGGATTCTGAGGATTCAGAAAAAGAAGATTCAGGAATGCATGAGACAGGGCAAGAGAAATTACTCGACCATCTAATAGACGAGTCCCGACTTCCCGCAGCACTCCGCCAAACGAAAGAGTCTCTTTTGTATCTCATTACCCCCAGAAAGAAATATTGACAGCAGTACCTAAACTATCCTTGCAACGCTTCCCGTCTCATCAACGAATTCCCTCAAACCTAATTTGTTTATTACGATTCCGTGAACATATAGGTGACAAGGTTGAGAAACAAGCAAATTTATGGTATAATGCAAATGAAAATAAAGCGTAGCTGCGATGCGTAGCTGCAAAAAGTGTACAGAAAAATCATTGCACGAACCGTAGGCACGAGAAGGTATCGGAATGAAAAAGAGAATCTTAGTTCCGTATATAGCGGCAACTCTCGCCATG
>OGIY01000908.1_pt1 | contig 12566 bp, 11 predicted proteins | sample 1571931 | NCBI WGS metagenome assembly OGIY01 (sample SAMEA2582110, study PRJEB24529) | metagenome | biome: Human gut stool | place: China | collected 2011
ATGGTGGGCAACGGCATCCCGAAGCTGGTGGAGCGCTTTTCGCCGGAAAATGCCCGCACGCCGGAGCAGCTGGCGGCCACGCTGGCTGAATTCACTGCCCGGTACGACGCCCACAAGGAGGACAAGACGGCCCCTTATCCCGGCATCCCGGAGCTGCTGGACGAGCTGCGGGCACAGGGTGTTCAGTGCGCAGTGTTCTCCAACAAGGCCGACCCGCTCTGCGGCAAGATCATCGCCCACTATTTCGGCACAGGCCGCTTTGCCGCTGTGCGCGGCAACAGGCCCGGCGTGCCCACCAAACCGAACCCCGCCGGGCTGTATGCGCTGATGGACGAGATCGGTGCAGACCGCTCTGCCACCCTTTTTGTGGGCGACAGCGATGTGGACATCCTCACCGGACACAATGCCGGACTGCCCGCCATGGGCGCGCTGTGGGGCTTCCGGGGCCGCGCAGAACTGACCGCTGCCGGTGCGGATGCACTGGCAGCGGTACCGGAGGATATTTTTACCTATATCCAGAAGGGTTGACGATTTAGAATGCCCTCCGTTTTACTCTGGGCATGTTTAGCAGAAAATTTATTTTTATTTGCAGCTCAGAAAAATCTGCGGATTTTTCTGAGCTGCTTTTTCATGGGGTAGGGTCGTGGCGGGAAGCGGCATCTGCTGCTGTCGGCCTGCGGCCGTCGCGCAGCGACTTCTGATTGGCGGAACCCCAAAAAGCGGTTAAGAGATCTTCACGCCGAACAGGCGGGAATCTCCAGCTTTTTGGGGTGGAGCCTACTGCTTTGGGATTATTAAGGGCGAGTAGCCCTTAATTCGTGCCTCCCGCGCTTCGAAAGTAGCGGGTGCTTTTCTGGTTCTCTTTTGGCACGCAAAAGAGAACATACCCGGCGGAGAACGACTTCATAAAAGCCACACAGCCTATCCCCTACTCGAATACGCTCTGCACGGGAAGCAACACGCAAAAAGGCGAGCCGCCCATTGGGCGGCTCGCCTGCTGTGTTCTTTGGGGAAACGTTATCAGCCCAGAGTGACTTCCTGGATCTTGGAGGAAGCGAACTCGAAGGGCCAGACAGTCTTCCACTCCTGATCCTGCACCTGTGCGATAGCAACAGAAGCGTAGGTGTTGTCACGGTAGTGCTTTGCGCCGCCGATCTCGTACTCGGGAGCGAACTCGATCTTGGAGTAGGGCAGAACGATCTTGCGGCCGCCCTCGAATGCACCGTCGATGGACAGCTCTGCCAGAGCGTCGCGGACAGCGGCGCCATCGGTGGAGCCGGCCTTCTCGATGGCGGTCTTGAACAGCCACACAACGGTGTAGGACTCAGCAGAGTGGCCGTTCATGTTGACATTGTAGACCTTCTTGAAGTCCTCGTTGATCTCCACGCCGTTGGTCAGGTCGGGGTTGAACTCGACAACAGAAGCCACGCCGTTTGCGGATGCGCCCAGGTTCGGGATGAAGGAAGGATCGGTGAAGCCGTTTGCCTTGGCAACGATCATCTTGGGCTTGTAGTTCTGCTCCTTCAGGGTCTGGACGAACAGAGTAGCGTCGCCGATGTAAGAGTCGCACAGAATGGCATCGGGATCAGCCTGCTTCAGGGCCAGGACCTGAGAGGACAGGTCGGTAGCGTTGGAGCTGTAGTCCACTTCGGCCACAACATCCAGACCGTAATCGGGTGCGAACAGGTTGACGCAGCGGATCAGCTCCTGACCGATGGCAGCCTTATCGGTGAAGATGGCGACCTTCTTGATCTCGTTGCCGGTCTGCTCCTTGGAGTCCTGCAGATACTTCAGCATATCTTCCACGTAGACGGAGTTCAGCGGGCACAGACGGAAGAAGTAATCGTAGTCCTTGTGATCCTCGTCGGTCAGACGGTCCAGCGTGGAGATAGCGGTGATCATGGGAATGCCGTACTGCTGGCAGACCTGAGCCACGACCTCGGTGACAACGGACATATGGCAGCCCATAATGACGTTGACGCCTTCCTGAGTGATCAGGCGCTCTGCCTCAGACTTACCGGTGGCTGCGTCGCCTGCGTGATCACCGCGGACAACTTCCAGCATCTGACCGTTCACGCCGCCTGCCTTGTTGATCTCGTCCACTGCGAAGTCGATGCCGCGCAGGATGTTCTCGCCGATGGCTGCGTTGCCGCCGGACATTGCGTAGATGGTACCGATCTTGATGGTATCACCGCTGGCTGCTGCAGTGCTGCCGGATGCTGCGGTGCTGGTAGATGCTGCAGTGCTGGTGGAAGCGGAAGAGCCGCCGCAGGCGGTCAGTGCAGCTGCGCTGCCCAGAACAGCGGATGCCTTCAGGAAGCTTCTGCGAGAGATCTTTTTCATAATTGTCCTCCAATTCTGTTTGTAAAAAACAGCTTGTTAATCCGAGATGCCCCGCCGCACCGTGTGAAGTAGTGCCCGCCGGACATCCAGTTTCCAAAATCAGATGCCGAGGTACGCCTTCTTGACGTGCTCGTTTGCCGAAAGCTCGGCGGCGGTTCCTTCCAGCGCCACGCGGCCATTCTCAATAACATAGCCGCGGTCAGCCGCTGCAAGGGCTTTGGTGATATCCTGCTCCACCAGCAGCACCGAGATGCCGTCATTCTTCACCATGGTCTTGGCCACTTCCAGAATGTCGTCCACGATGTTGGGGGCAAGGCCCAGACTGGGCTCGTCCAGGATCAGCAGCTTGGGCATACCGATCAGCGCACGGGCCACGGCCACCATCTGCTGCTCGCCGCCGGACAGGGTGCCGGCAGCCTGCTTTGCGCGCTCGCGCAGCTTGGGGAACCAGTTATAGCACTTTTCCAGATTTTCTGCAAAATGCGCCTTGGTCTCCTTATTGAATGCACCCAGCTCCAGATTTTCCAGCACGGTCATCTCGGTAAAGAGCTGACGGCCTTCCGGCACCTGCACGATGCCGCTGTCCAGAATAACGCGGGAGCTTTTGCCGGAGAGGTCCTCCCCGTTGAACTCCACCTTGCCGGAGCTGGCCTTGACCATGCCTGTGATGGTGCGCACCATGGTGGTCTTACCGGCACCGTTGGAGCCAAGGATGGCAACGATCTCGCCATCCTTCACCTCAAAGCCGATGTCCCACAGGATGTTCACAGAGCCGTAACCGGCGTTCAGACCTTCAACTTTAAGCACTTGCGCCCTCCTTTTTGGTGCCCAGATACACCTCCATGACGTAGGGATCGTTCATGACCTGCTCGGGCGTGCCCTCAGCGATCTTTTCGCCGTGGTGAAGGACAATGACCTTCTCGCACAGGCTCACGACCGCCTTCATGATGTGCTCGATGAGCAGGATGGTGACACCGGACTCGTTGATCTTGCGGATCAGCTGGATGGCCTCTTCGGTCTCAGCCGGGTTCAAGCCTGCCATGTTCTCGTCCAGAAACAGCACTTCGGGCTTGGTGGCAAGGGCGCGGGCCATTTCCAGACGCTTCTGGTCCGGCGTGCCCATGTCCTTGGAGATCACATGACGCTTTTCGTACAGGCCGGTGAAGTGCAGCACCTCCATGGCGCGCTCCTTGGCCTCTTTCTCGCTCTTTGCACCGGCGTGGCCGAAGTAGGCGGCGGCGGTGACGTTATCCAGAACGCTCAGGTTCTTCAGAGGTTTCATGATCTGGAAGGTGCGGGCGATCTTCATGTTGGTGTACTCATACGCCTTTTTGTTGGTGATGTCCTCACCATTGTAGAAGATCTTGCCTTCGGTGGGCGGGTAGTAGCCGCAGATCATGTTGAAGGTTGTGGATTTACCAGCACCGTTGGGGCCGATCATGCCGGTGATGGAGCCTTTCTCCACCGAGAAAGAAACATCATGCACGGCGGTCAGACCCTTGAACCGCTTGGTCAGGCCCTGGACTTCAATAATAGGCTTTTCTGCCATGATTACTTCCCTCCCTTGTCTGCCATCAGCTCATACTCTTCCAGCACGTCCAGAGACGGCTTTTTGAGGATCTTTTCATCGATGAAGGTCTTGACCTTCGAGTTCATGTACCAGCCCAGAATACCGGACGGACGGAAGCGGATGACCACGATCAGCACGATGGCATACATCAGCATGTTGATGCCGGGCAGGATGGCGGCAAAGTTTGCACGCAGCAGTTCGCTCAGCGGGATCATGATGAGGCCGCCGATCAGCGGGCCTTCGATGTAGGCAGCGCCGCCCACGACTGCCGGCAGCACGATCTCAGTGGACTTGGACTGGATCATGACATCGGGGTCGATGTAGCGGATATAGCTGACGTAGAAGAAGCCGACCAGACCGGCAATGATAGCCGAAATGACAACGGCAATGACCTTGTACTTGGTGGGGTTGATGCCGATGGCGGCGGCTGCGTCCTCATCCTCGCGGATGGTGCGCAGCGCAAAGCCCAGCTTGGAGCGGCCGATCTTCTTCATGATGAGGTAAACGCCCACCATCATGATGAAGCCGATGTAGTAGTACGGCACCTTGCTGGTAAAGCGGAACTGCGCAAAGGAGTCCTTGCCGAAGGGCAGGCCCACGCCGGATGCGCGGCCGAAAAACTCCGAGTTGATGATGAACTGACGGATGGACTCGGCAAACGCGATGGACACCAGCGTGAAGTAGGGGCCGCGCAGGATCAGGCTGGGGAAGAAGATGACACCGGCCACAACGCCCACAACGAGCATATCCAGCACAGCGGCCACCCAGGGGTTCATGCCCGTCTTTGTGACCACCAGACAGCACACATAGGCACCCAGACCCATGTAAGCGGCCAGACCCAGCGAGTTCTGGCCGGTGATGCCGCCCAGAATGTTCCATGCCATGGACAGGGTGGACATATAGAAGGTGAGAACGAAAATGTTGATGATGTAAGGTTTATCCACGACCAGCGGGATCGCTGCGAAGATGGCGACGATGATAGCCAGAACGATCGCCAGATTGCGGTGATAGGTTTTAACTGCTTTTCTGGTATCCATCTTATCGCCTCCTCAGAATCATGACCTGACGCACGACCAGAATGATGATGAAGGTGACGAACACGATCATATCACTGTAGGACGGGCTGATGAACAATGCACTCATCTGCTCCAGCAGGCCCAGGAAAATACCGGCGAAGAATGCGCCGGGGATGGAGCCCAGACCGCCCACGACCACGACGATCAGTGCGCGGAAGCCGAAGCTTGCGCCTGCGGTGGGATAGATGGTGTAGAACTGGGTCAGCAGAGAGCCGGCAATACCGGCCAGAGCAACGCCCAGACCATAGGTCAGGATGTAAATTTTCTTGACGTTGATGCCCACGACCTCGGCACCGATGGGATTCTGGGATACGGCGCGGATCTGCTTGCCGGTGGTGGAATACTTGAGGAAGGCAAACAGTGCAATGGCAACCACGATCAGGATCAGGAAGCTGACCAGACGCGGCAGCGCAATGGTGACCGGGCCAAGCGGGATATAGGTCTGCGAATAAGGGGTAATGATCTTATAATAGGTGGAACCAAAGATGACCAGAGCGCCGTTGGTGAGCAGCAGGCCCAGACCGACGGTGAGGAACAGCAGGTTCGTAAAGCTCTTGGTCTTGAGCGAAGGGGTGATCAGAGTGGACTGGATCAGCGCACCCAGACCGAACATGAGCACTGCGACGATGGGAAGGGCTACATAGGGGTCCACCCCAAAGTAGGTATACAGAACATAGGTGATGTACATGCCCACCATCAACATTTCGCCGTGGCAGAAGTTGACGATGTTCATAACACCGAAAATGATGTTCTGGCCCATACCCATCAGGGAGTAGAAACCGCCCAGCAGGATCCCGTTTACCAGTGCTTGCAAAAAGACTTCCATTGACATCCTCCCGTTCTAAGCATCAGGCGATGGGAGCAGATGATGCAAAAACTGCACGCTGCATCCGCCATCGGCCCGTACTCGTGATTGAAAACCGCCCTTGTGGACTCCATTTCCTCCCTTCTGCTCGTACAATTGGTATATCATCTGTCTTGTAACGTAAGTGCAGCCTGTATACAAGATATTATTTCTACCAAACTTTGTCATGAATTTATATGGAAAGTGCTAGGATATCCCAGAGTTTTTGGTGTGCAAGTCAATTTTCGCAGTTAAAAATGGAGGATTGATGTCTCATTGACATAATTTTGTTACGATTTCAGGCCGGAAATTTACGGAAAATGCAGAAAAACCCGGCAGAAGAGCACCTGAACGTGTTCCCCTGCCGGGCTTTTTATCCATAAATGGCATGTGGTATTCAAGATGAAGGCGCACCGCCGCCCTGTCCCGGGTTGTGGTTCCCAGCGTATGCTTCACGCCTTGGAGCGGCGTTCGCATTCCGCTGACCACGGCCCCAGCTTCGCTTCCCTGTACTCCCCTTTTTGTCGCTATGCGACATCTTCCCCCGACCGGGGGAAGTCTTTGCTCGCTGGCGGCGGTCAGCTCAGCTGCAATTCCCGTATGGGTCAAATTAAAAATCCCCCGAGCGAATGCAGCGGCAGCCACCATATTAGACATTCCTACAGGATGGGACCCGAACACTAAAAAAGAGCCCACTGGGCTCTTTTTTGCCGCCTGCGGGCGGCCGTGTTCCTTCGATTCCTCGTACGGGTTGCATGAAACAGCAACCACATTAGACATTCCTAGTCGTTGGGACCCGCGGGCTAACCAAAGCCCCACTGGGGCTTTGGTTGCGGTGCTGCGCACCGCCGCCCTGTTCGATTCCCGTGCGGGTCAAATTAAAAACGCCCTTGCGCAATGCGCAAAGGCGTTTTTATGACCCGTACGGGAATCGAACCCATGTTACAGCCGTGAAAGGGCCGTGTCTTAACCGCTTGACCAACGGGCCTTAGAAATACAGAGCTTCGCTAAAACCTCCGACTTCCATCGTCCACTACTGCAGACGACCGTCCCCCTAACCTTAGCGAAACTCTGTAAAAGTGGTAGCGGTAACTGGATTTGAACCGGTGACACTTCGGGTATGAACCGAATGCTCTAGCCAACTGAGCTATACCGCCATATTTATTTGTTGCACTTGAACAGTGCTTTATTATTATATCCAACAACCCCCGTTTTGTCAACAACTTTTTCAAAAAAATCTTCAATTTTTTCATTCTTTCTGATTTTATACGTCCGTACGCAAAAAGTCCCCGCCATCCTGTATGAATGGCAGGGACTTTCAACATTTCATTGGAGAATGGTGGAAAGCAGGCTTACTTCTTGTGGACAGGCACCATGACCTCGAGGCCGCCCATGTAGGGCTGCAGGACCTTGGGGATGGTGACGCTGCCGTCGGCCTGCAGATGGTTCTCGAGGAATGCGATGAGCATACGCGGAGGAGCCACGCAGGTGTTGTTCAGGGTGTGGGCCAGATAGGTCTTGCCGTCCTTGCCCTTCACGCGGATGTGCAGGCGGCGTGCCTGTGCATCGCCCAGGTTGGAGCAGGAGCAGACCTCAAAGTACTTCTGCTGGCGGGGGCTCCATGCCTCGATGTCGCAGCTCTTGACCTTCAGGTCAGCCAGGTCACCGGAGCAGCAGTTCAGCTGACGGACAGGGATCTCCATGCTGCGGAACAGCTCGACGGAGTTCTTCCAGAGCTTCTCGTACCAGTCGGCGCTCTCCTCGGGGCGGCAGACCACGATCATCTCCTGCTTCTCGAACTGGTGGATGCGGTAGATGCCGCGCTCCTCGATGCCGTGGGCGCCCTTCTCCTTGCGGAAGCAGGGGCTGTAGCTGGTCAGGGTCAGGGGCAGCTTGGCGCCGTCCAGCGTCTGGTCGATAAAGCGGCCGATCATGGTATGCTCGCTGGTGCCGATCAGGTACAGATCCTCACCCTCGATTTTGTACATCATAGCGTCCATTTCAGGGAAGGACATAACGCCCTTGACCACATCGCCGTGCATCATGAACGGGGGAATGACATAGGTAAAGCCCTTGTCGATCATGAAATCGCGGGCATAGGCCAGCACAGCCTCATGCAGGCGGGCAATGTCGCCGAGCAGGTAGTAGAAGCCGTTGCCGGAGACGCGGCCGGCGGCGTCGAGGTCGATGCCGTCGAAGCTCTCCATAATGTCAACATGGTACGGGATGGGATAGTCAGGCACAACCGGCTCGCCGAAGCGCTGGACCTCGACATTGTGGCTGTCATCGGGGCCGATGGGCACGCTGGGGTCGATCATCTGGGGGATGGTGTACATGATCTCCTGAATCTTGGCCTGCAGCTCGGTCTCCTTGGCCTCCAGCTCCTTCAGGCGGTCAGCCTGCGCGGTGACCTGCTTCTTGATTTCCTCGGCCTCGGCGGCCTTGCTGGGGTCCTTCTTGGCCTGACCCATCAGGGCGCCGATCTGCTTGGACAGCTTATTGCGGTTTGCGCGCAGGTCGCTGGCCTCGCCGATGGCGGCGCGGTACTCGGCGTCAAGCCGGATGACCTCATCGACGAGGGGCAGCTTGGCGTCCTGAAACTTCTTCTTGATGTTTTCCTTGACGGCGTCCGGGTTTTCACGGACAAAGCGAATGTCTAACATAATGGTACTCCTCTATTAAAATTTCAATAATAGATTATTTTTCAGGCTTCCCCTGAGGGGGAAGCTGCCGCCCGCAGGCGGCTGATGAGGGCAAAGTTCATCTTCATTGCCCGTCAGCGGGTCATTGTCGGGAACTCGCCCCTCATCCGGCCCGCGGCCACCTTCCCCCAAGGGGGAAGGCTTTGTATTGGCTGCTCACCCCTCCGGGTCATACATTCCCAGCAGGCTCACAAACTTTTGCAGCATATCATCGCTGTAAAAGTCGATCTTCAGCGAGCCCTTGCCGTCCTTGTAATCGACATGGACCTCGCTGCCGGTGACCTCCTTCAGCGCGGCCTCCACCTCGATGGCGCGCTTGGGGCGGGTGAAGTTATCCTTGACCTTGGGCGGCTTGGCGGGCTTGGCCAGCTTTTTGCAGAGCGCCTCGGTCTGGCGGACATTCAGGTTCTGCGCAATGTCCTCGGCGGCGGCCTGCCGCATCAGCTCCTCGCCGGGCAGCCCCAGCAGGACCTTGGCGTGGCCGAAGCTTAGCTTGCCCTCGCTGACCAGACGGCGCACATCCTCGGGCAGGGCCAGCAGGCGCAGGCTGTTCGCCACGGCACTGCGGCTTTTACCCAGCTTTTTGGCGGCGCTCTCCTGCGTCAGGCCGTACTTATCGATAAGCTGACGGCAGCCCTCGGCGACCTCGATGGGGTCCAGATCCTCGCGCTGCAGGTTCTCGATCAGGGCCAGCGCGGCGGCCTGTTCATCGGTGACATCCTTGATGATGACCGGGACCTCGACAAGGCCGGCCAGACGGGCGGCACGCCAGCGGCGCTCGCCCGCAATGATGATGTACCCGGGGCCGACCTTTTTGGGGCGGACGGCGATGGGCTGCAGCAGGCCGTTTTCCGCAATGCTGTCGGCAAGCTGGTTCAGGGCATCGTCGTCAAACCGTTTGCGGGGCTGCTCCGGGTCAGGCTCGATCTCGCGCAGCAGCAGGGTGGAACCGGACGCTTCACTTCCGGTATCGTCGGACAGATCGGCAAACAGACTGTCGAGCCCCTTGCCCAAGCCGCCCATCTTTTTCTTGGCCATCGGCGTCCCTCCTTATCGCTCATTGTTTGCTAAAAATTCCCGCGCCAGCTCCATATAAGCCTCGCAGCCCTTGCCGTTCGGCTCATAGAAGTTGATCGGCATACCGAAGCTGGGTGCCTCGCTCAGGCGCACGGTGCGGGGAATGACAGCCCGGTATACCTTGTCGCCAAAGTACTTTTTCACCTGCGCCACGACCTGCATCGTCAGGTTCAGCCGCCCGGAATACATTGTGAACAGCACGCCCTCAATGTCGAGGTGGCGGTTGTACTTCTGGCGCACGGTCTTTAGGGTGCCCATCAGCTCGCTCAGACCCTCCAGCGCGAAAAATTCGCACTGCATTGGGATCACAACGGTGTCCGCTGCACAGAGCGCATTGACGGTCAGCAGGTCGAGTGACGGTGCGCAGTCGATGAAGATGTAGTCATACAGCGGCACGACCGGTGCCAGCACCGTGCGCAGGCGCATCTCACGCCGGGCCACCGAGACCAGCTCAATAGGTGCGCCCGCCAGCTGCGTGTTGGAGGGCAGCACATCTGCGTTGTACTCGCTCTTGATGATGGCTTCGCGGACATCATCATCGTCGATCAGGCAGGTGTAGGTGTCGGCCTCGACCTTGTTTTTTGCGATGCCGTAGGCGGATGTCGTGTTTCCCTGCGGGTCCAGATCCACGATCAGGACCTTTTTGCCCAGCGCCGCCACACAGGCGCTCAGGTTGACGGCGGTCGTGGTCTTGCCAACGCCGCCCTTCTGGTTTGCTATTGCGATGACTTTTGCCACGCCGTACCTCCCCTGTTTTTTTGCAATTTTCAGCGGCAGAGGCCGCTTATATCTATTATAGCACAATGGTTTGCGATAAAAAAGGGGTCGAATACAAAAAGTACCCCCGGAATGTTCCACATGGAACATTCCGGGGGTAGGTTGGCTATAAAGGCAAAGCTGCAAAGCCCCTCAGGCCTCGTAAACTCGGCCAGCTCCCCCATAGGGGGCGCCTTTTTGCGCGGGCTTCGCCCGCGGGAAAAGCCTCCCCTTACAGGGGAGGTGGCCGAGCGAAGCAAGGCAGGAGGGGCGGCCTTGGCTCTACTGCCCTCTTTACCGGGCGACACCCTTACGCGCCCCTCATCCGGCCTTTGGCCACCTTCCCCCTAAGGGGGAAGGCTTTTCTTTCTCACAGCTTCACCGCAAACTCGCTGTCCTCCTTCTTGGGGTCGTTGTCCTGCTTGCCTGCCGTCCCGTCACTGCTCACGGGGATGCGCACGATGTACTCAAGGCAGCCGTCATGCTTGTCACAGTGCGTGGTGGCAGCTATCCCCTTTTGGGTCATCAGATCGACTGCGTGCTGCAGCGTGTTCACAAAGAACCGTACATCCCGCACCATCGGGATCGTGCGGCGGCAGGGGCTGGGGCTGCCCGGGGCCGCCAGCATCTGGTCCACCAGCCTGTCGGCCTGCCGCACGCTCAGCTTGTCGCGGGCCATCTTCTCCAGCGCCGGGGTGCGGCGGCTCTCCGGCAGGCGCAGCGCTGCGCGGGCATGGCGCTCACTCAGGTGGTTGGCCGTGCAAAGCTGCTGCTGCTCGGCAGTCAGGGTCAAAAGGCGCAGCTTGTTGGCCAGCGCGGGCTGGCTCAGTCCCAGACGGCGGGCCGCCTCGGCCTGGGTGCAGCCCCACAGTCGGATGACCTCCTTGATGCCGCGCGCCGTGTCAAACGGGTCCAGCTGGCTGCGCTGCAGATTTTCGAGAAGTCCCAGCGCGGCGGATTCGCTGTCGTCATAGTCGGCAAGGATGGCGGGGACCTTTTCCAGCTTGGCCAGCCGGCAGGCACGCAGGCGGCGCTCCCCTGCCACAAGCTGATATTTGCGGATGCCGACCCGCCGCACGCTGATGGGCTGCAGCAGCCCGTTCTGCAAGATGCTGACCGCCAGCGCAGCGATCTCCGGCTCATCAAAGGCAGTGCGCGCCTGATAGGGTGACGGCTCAATGCAATCCACAGGCAGCATCAGGATGCGTCCCTGCTTCTGTATATCATTCTTCGGCAATTTCGTTTCCTCCCCTTGGGTTTCCTGCGTGCCTGCCGCAAGTCTGCGTGCGGGACATGCCCGGCCCCTGCAAAGGCGGCCCACAAAAATATGCTATGCTTTTTCTACAAAAAGCATAGCATATTTTATACGCCCGGGAAAGAAAAATCGTTCGCCCGGTTATTCTGTTTTTCGCGCTGTTACAACGGTTTTTCCACCGTTTCGGGGGTAAACGGTCGGAGTCTGCGATATTTTTCTGCAGAATACCAGCCCGCGCGCGCTGCCGTCCGGCAGGGTGAACTGGCGCGTCTCTGCATACTGGCCGCCCAGCTTTTTCAGCGCATTGGCGGCGGCCTTTGCCTCGGTGTCTGCCTCAGGGCCCTTCATGGCGATGAAGCTGCCGCCGACCTTTACAAGCGGCAGGCAGTACTCGCTCAGCACCGGCAGCGCCGCCACTGCGCGGGCGGATGCGACATCAAACTGCTCCCGCCAGATTTTGCGGGCGGCCTCCTCGGCGCGCTCCTTGGCAAATTCCACGCCGGTCAGCCCCAGCTCGGCGCAGGCGTATTTCAAAAAATCCACCCGCTTGCCGGTCGGCTCCATCAGGGTCAGTGCCAAATCAGGCTTGTAGATCTTGGCCACGATGCCGGGAAAGCCCGCGCCGGTGCCTACATCCACCAGCTTGCCCTGCACCTCTGGCTGGGCCGCAAACAACAGACTGTCCGCAAAGTGGCGGTCCTCAATGCCCTCAGGGCTGGTGATGGCGGTAAGGTTGACCTTTTCGTTATAGCTGACGAGCAGCTCGGCGTATTTGTCCAGCAGCTCCAGCTGGGTACCGGTCAATTCAATGTTCCATGTGGAACATTTGGTTGCTAACCTGTTTTTATCAATCATAATTTTTCCTTACTATTGCACTGTAGGGGCGGGGCTCTGCTCCGCCCGTGGCCGTTTGTCGTGTATCTTATTTTTCCGGAAAGTGAGC
>OGIY01000944.1_pt1 | contig 12005 bp, 8 predicted proteins | sample 1571931 | NCBI WGS metagenome assembly OGIY01 (sample SAMEA2582110, study PRJEB24529) | metagenome | biome: Human gut stool | place: China | collected 2011
GTGCTGCAACATATTTACTGTGAGGCTTTTGCCGAAACGGCGCGGACGAATAAAGAAGAAAAACTTGTCCGCCTCTTCTATCATGGGTATAAACCGGGTTTTGTCTACATAATAACAGTCGTCGCGGCGGATTACTGCAAAGTTCATCATGCCGTATGGGATACGTTTCCTGTCCGGTGCTATATATTTTTCCATAACTTATACCTTATTTTAGGAACTTTCTTTGAACATAAACAAAGGTACGGGCTTTTTGTTACTTCTCCAAACAAACATTCCATAACTTCTCGCTATCTTTGCACTCTATTAAAAAACATCACCACCACTATGGAATTGAAGCATGGATATTACCATCTGATTGCGATACTTGTAGTTGCTATCTGGGGATTGACTTTCATATCAACCAAAGTATTGATTAATCACGGACTGACCCCTCAGGAGATATTCTTCTATCGTTTTCTTATTGCTTATCTGGGCATTTGGGTGATTTCTCCCAAACGTCTGTTACGAGTAACTGGAAAGACGAACTTTGGTTGATGGCAGGAGGTTTCTTCGGTGGTTCACTCTATTTCTTTACAGAGAATACAGCTTTGGGAATTACGCAAGCATCCAATGTCGCTTTCATCATTTGCACAGCTCCCTTGCTTACTACCATTCTCTCCCTTCTCTTTTATAAGAGTGAAAAAGCCACCAAAGGTTTGATTTATGGTTCCATATTAGCTTTAATCGGAGTGGGACTGGTGGTCTTTAACGGCAGTTTTGTACTTAAATTATCTCCGGTAGGGGATTTGCTTACTTTACTTGCTGCCCTGTCGTGGGCATTTTATAGTTTGGTGATAAAGAAAATGACAGGGCGTTACCCCACAGTATTTATCACCCGCAAAATATTCTTTTATGGAGTATTGACCATACTTCCCGCCTTTCTTCTTCATCCGCTGCAACCGGATTTTGATGTGCTTCTGCAACCGCTCGTATTGTCCAATCTCTTGTTCCTGGCAGTCCTGGCTTCTTTGATCTGCTATATTCTTTGGAATGTGGTTTTGAAACAGCTGGGAACGATGCGGGCCTCCAATTATATCTATTTGAATCCGTTGGTGACGATGGTGGCTTCGGTGCTCATTCTCCACGAACAAATCACATGGATTACGTTAATGGGGGCGGCTTGCATCATATTAGGGGTTTATCTGGCGGAAAAGAAGTAGGATCATTCCATCTTTTATCTGCCGGGAAACTTAGAACAAATATTGATATTGTGTACCCAAGAACTTCCGGATTTGTTTCAGCGCTTTCGTGATTTGTGCCTCTACTGTCTTGACAGATATATCCATTGACTCCGCGATTTCCTGATTTGTCAGATTCTTCGTGCGGCTTTGCAGAAATACCTCACGACATTTTTCGGGAAGTGACAGGATAGCCTCCTGAATTAAATTATTCAGTTCTTCTGTTTCCAGTGAATCGGTGATGCTTACTTGCGGAGTGTCCTGTCCGTTGATATCGTCCAGTGAGACAGTAGCCTTTCTGTCCCGTATAGCGTTCAGACACCTGTTTTTGGCAGCCTGAAAAAGATAAGCTTTGAAAGTAAGCCTGATTTCAAGTTTTTTTCTGTTTTCCCATACGGACGCAAAGATGTCACTTGCTATATCTTCCGCTTCTTGTGTATCTCCTAAATACAAATACATAAAGCGGCAAAGAGCAGTGAAATAAGTATCGAAGACGTACTTGAACGCCTGCTTATCACCATTCTTTATCAATTGCAAAAGGAACATATCGTCCATAGTGTTTGTAATTAGGTTAGTGAGACGTTGCAAAGTTAAAGAATATTTTTTTAGTAGAAACTAAAAAAATGCTTTTCTGAATAAGGGTATGATTCGTTTTTTGTGTCTTAGTATCGGTAACAGTTAAAAACGACAGCGAAGCATGAAAAAAGAAATACCTTGGGAGTTAATCATTTCCGACCTGAAACAAGACATCTCCGATGCTGATAAAAAGCACTTGGAGGAGTGGGTGTCTATCGATGAGAACCGGAAGGTGTATGAAGAACTTCGAGGAGTTTGGGAAAAGGTGCGTGCTAAAGTTATCAATTATACGCCGGACGTAGATTTCTACTGGAAAGAGTTGATGCAGCGCATGGAGGAGTGTGAGGAGGCTGAACGGAGACAAGCTGAAGATATGGAAAGGTCTGAAGATAAAGTTGAAGTGAATCTCAAAGATAAGGAACAACCTGTTCGTTTGTGGGCTTTCCCCCGTTTTCAACGCTATGTTGCGGCTGCCTGCGTAGTTGTGGCTGTCTTCCTTTCCGTTTCTTTATATATAGGTATAAAGATCGGTCAGCCGGAAATGGCGCAACAAACCTATTCCAATTGGGGAGGTAAATCGGAAGTAGCTTTGCCGGACGGGTCGAATGTATGGATTCATTCGGCTACTTCGCTTACTTATAATACGAATTATTATTCGAAAAACAGAAATGTCCGGTTGAATGGAGAGGCTTACTTTGATGTGGCCCACGATAAGGAGCATCCTTTCGTCGTTGAAACCGAAGGAATGAAAATCACCGTACACGGTACAAAATTCAATGTAGAATCCTTTCCCGGTTCGGAAAATACATTTGTCAGCCTGAAAGAAGGTTCGGTGTCGTTGGAGACGAAAGCGGAAACCCGTTTTCTGCATCCGGGAGAAGTCGGTACTTTCAACAAGCGTAACGGACGGCTTCAAATAGAAAAAGGAGATATCGAGTTGGCTGTCTCGTGGGCAAGCAATCAGATTGTATTTAAAAACAGGCCGTTGGATGAGATTTGCCCTCTTCTGTCCAAATGGTATAATGTGAAGATAAATCTGTCTCCGGAATTGCAGGAACAGTACAGATACACATTCACCTTGCGGCACGAACCGTTGGAAGAAATCATGCGAATCATGTCGCGCATTCATCCTATCAACTATGAATTTAATGATGAGAATATGTTGACAATTTTGCCGAAGCAGAAACAATAAGTGGTAACACACAATGCAAATATCCGAGTTCAATATCGGTAAAATGATTTTTTTGACAAATAAGTAAGAGAGAAAGGCGAGCCTATGATATAATGAAGATATAGAATAAATAAGGGGGAAGTTCCGCTTCCTGCTTTCCCCCCTACCAAATCAAGTTTTTTATTAACCGAAGAAAGTGAGTGAACATTAAAATCTGACCCATTTTAATGCAGCCTCCTTACAGTTAACTTTTAATATCGCAAAAATATGAATTTAAAAAAGCATTTTGCACTTTTAACGCTATTATTTTTTAGCGTTGTACTTTCTGCACAAGTAAAAGAGAAGATGATAACGATAAGCTTCTCGAAAATTCCATTGTCCGAAGCTATGGCACGCATTGAGAAAACCAGCGGCTATACCTTCTTTTATGATGCAACACAAGTAAATGTGAAACAGGAAGTCAGCCTGAACGTGAAACAGGTTCCTGTATCCAAAGCGGTAGGAGAAATGCTGAAAGGCATTGACCTGTCATTTGAAGTGACCAGCACACAGATTGCCTTGTTCCCCCAAAAGAGTACTCCGGCACAGACGGGCAAGGCGACTACAATCATCGGTAAAGTTGTAGACGAGAACGGAGAGCCCATTATCGGAGCTAACGTTTTGGTAGCCGGCACAACGACCGGTGTGATTACCGATATTGACGGTAACTACAAACTGGAAGCGCCTTTCGGATCTTCGCTTCAGATCTCGTATATCGGTTATACGACTCAGACAGTGAAAGCCGGGCAGAAGTCTATCATCAAAATGAAGGAAGACTCCAAGACACTGGAGGAGGTCGTAGTGGTAGGTTACGGTGTAATGAAGAAGAAAGACCTGACCGGAGCCGTGGCATCCTTGAAAGCCAGCGACCTTGAAAAAGAACAACCGAAAACTGTTCAGGATATGCTCCGCACGGGTGTGGCCGGACTTTCGGTAGGTATCGAAACCGACACGAAGGGTAACACCAGCATGATGGTGCGTGGTAAAAACAACCTGCGTGCAACGAGTACGGATAAATCTTCCCTTGAACCTCTGATTGTATTGGACGGAGTAATCTATTCGGGACAGATGACCGACATCAATCCTAACGACATTGAGCAGATAGACGTATTGAAAGACGCCAGTTCCACAGCCGTTTATGGTGCGAAGGCAGCCAATGGCGTTGTGCTGATTACTACCAAGAAAGGAACAAGTTCAACGAAACCGATTATCAATTTCAGTGGTACATGGGGACTTTCAATGGTGAACTCTTTGCCGGAAGTATACGAAGGAGAGGATTTCATCAATTTCCGCCGGGATGTGGAAGTTAGCAAGAATCCTTCAAAAGCAGCTACCGGATATTTCGACAATCCGGCACACATGTCCAATGCGGACTTGGCAAACTGGATGGGAAACGATAAAGGCGACCCGACAAGTATCTGGCTGACACGTCTCGAATTTACCAATACGGAGGTCAACAACTATTTGGCCGGACGTCTTGTAGACTGGCGCGATGTCATTTATCAGGATGTAGCGTTACGTCAGGATTACACGGTCAGCGTGGCAGGAAAGAAAGACGAAATGTCTTATTATTCATCTATCAACTACCTGAAAAACGAGAGTAACGTGCGTGGCGGAGGATACAGTGCTATCCGTGCACGTATCAACCTGGAGAATAAGATACAGAGCTTCCTTACTTACGGTGTGAACGCACAGTTTACTTCACGTGATGAGGGATATATCAGTAGTTCATCCGGCAATTACACTACTCTTTCACCTTTCGGAAGCCTTTACGAAGACGATGGAGTGACTTTGAAACAATACCCTACCGGTAACAATAACCAGAGCAACCCGTTGCTTGCTCCGACTTTCCAGAATAAACGCAATGACATCGAGAACTTGAATGCAGCTCTTTATCTGAAAATCACCCTCCCTTTGGGCTTTTCTATCCAGACTACTTATTCTCCGCGTTTTGAATGGACAAACTATCTTTTCCATAAGGCAGCCGCTTCTCCCGACTCCGGTTCGCAGAACGGCCGTGTGGAACGTACGCATACGAAGGATTTCTATTGGCAATGGGATAATATGCTGAAGTGGAACAAGACATTCGGCAAGCACGCTTTTGACTTTACTTTCCTTGCCAACTGGGAGAAGTTCCAGCGTTGGCATGATGAAATGACGAATGAAAACTTCCTGCCTACCGACGAACTGGGTTATGGAGGTATCGGTTTCGGTACCAGCCCTAACGTATCCAGTGATGATGTCTACCGTACAGGAGACGCCTTTATGGGACGTCTGCACTATGTATACGACCAGCGTTACCTGATTACCGCCACTGTACGTCGTGACGGATATTCGGCTTTCGGTCTTGCCAACCCGCGTGCCACTTTTCCGGCTATCGCATTGGGTTGGGTGTTCTCTGAAGAGAAATTCCTGCACCGTCCGGATTGGTTCGAATATGGTAAACTGCGTCTCTCATGGGGTAAGAACGGTAACCGTGCCGTAGGTACTTATGCTGCATTCATGCAGTTGGCCCCGCGCAAATACATTTATGTGGATCCGGCAACCGGCAGTCTGGTGACCGCCAACACTTTCTACGCTTCTACCATGGCTAATCCCAACCTGAAATGGGAATCAACGACTTCATGGAATATCGGTACGGACCTGACTTTCCTGAAAGGCAGACTGAGCGCGAACCTGGATGTATATAAGAAGATTACGACCGACCTGCTTGTCAGCCGTGAGTTGCCCAGCCTGATCGGTTACAGCTCCGTGATGTCTAATATCGGTGAGGTACAGAATACCGGTGTCGAGCTTTCACTGAACTCTACCAACATCAGAATGGATAAGCTTACATGGCGTACTTCTTTCAGCCTGGCTTATAACAAGAACAAGATAACTCACCTGTACGGAATCATGGAAGATGTGAAAGATGCGGACGGTAACGTTATCGGCCAGCGTGAAGCGGACGATATCAAGAACAAGCGTTTCATCGGACACGATATTGATGAAATCTGGGATTACAAGGTAGTGGGAATCTGGCAGGAAGAAGAACGTGAAGAAGCTGCCAAATACGGTCAGCAGCCGGGTGACGTTCATCTGCTGGATAAAGACATGAACTACAAATATGACAATACGGATAAGGAATTCCAGGGAACTACGATGCCGCGTCTGCGTTGGAGTATGCGTAATGATTTCACGTTGTTCAAGAACTTCAATATCTCGTTCAATATGTACTCCTATATCGGACATAAAAAGACATTGGGACGTTTTACCAACGACAATGCTTTGCTGAACGTGACGAACCAGATTAAACGTGACTACTGGACGCCGGAAAACCGTAACAATGAATATCCGCGTCTGGCCAACAAGAAGCCGGCAGGCGTTTCATATGCCATTTACAAGAACGCTTCTTTCCTGCGTTTTGATAATATCTCAATCGGATATACTTTCCCGAAGAAGCTGATAGAGCCGCTGCGGATTCAGAACCTGAACGTCAATGCTACGATGAAGAATGCAGGTTATATCTCCGGTTGGCCCGGTTACGACCCGGAAAACAGTGATGCAAATACCCCGAGAGTAATTTATTTTGGTATTAACTTGACTTTATAATATCTACAGACTGATGAAACTAAATAATAAGAAAACAGGCATTGCCTGCATGATTGGAGTAGCTGTATTAGCAAGTAGTTGTTCGGATTGGCTGGACCCGAAGCCACTTTCATTCTATACGCCGGAGATCTCTTTTGCGGATTACAACGGCCTGAAGACCGGAACGGATATGTTGAACCGTGACGTCCGTTACTTTGATTTTTATCCCACATCGGGTTCTGCCGACCCTTGTATCCTTTCCGAATATTTCTTTTCGGATATAAGTGTCAACGGACGTACTGACGCGGCAAACTCTCCACAGGATCTTGTTCGACAGATTACTCCCAGTGCTTCTCTGACAGGAAATGCAAGTCAGATTAATAACTATTGGACCTATCTGTATAAAGGTATTAAAGACGCCAATACATTGCTGACCCGTTCGGAAACGGCAGAGTTTGACAATGAAGACCAACGTAAGGAAATTGAAGGATTGGCATGTTTCCATCGTGCTTATCGTTATTACCGTCTGGTGAATCAGTATGGGGATATACCGTTCATCACAGAAGAAATCACCGGGCCACGTTATGATTTTTATTCAACGAAGCGTGAAGCAATCTTGCGGTATCTGAAAAACGATTTGGACCGTACGGCTCCTTATCTGAAAAACAACGTTTATATCGGTATGGTGACTCAGGCTGCGGCTTATCACTTACTGACAAAGATCAATCTTGCATTGGGCGAATTTGACGATGCAATCGAATCAGCCAATAACGTCATTAATGACGGAGTGCACTATCTAATGACAGAGCGTTTCGGTGTTGACAAGAATGACGCTACCAAGAATGTGATTTGGGACTTGCATCAGTCTGAGAATAAATCCTTGCCTGAAAACAAAGAAGTACTTTACATGGTGCTCGACCGTTATGATGCCGGTGAGGATATTCGTTCGGCAGCCGGACTGGAAATCAAACGGCAGGTGCTTCCCTGGTTTGCAAAAGACGGCGAGATTAAAACTCCCGACGGCAAAAACGGATTTACCGATAACGATGCAAAGAAAAATCCCTATCTTGAGCAATATGGTCGTGGAGTATGTACAGCACGTTCTACCTGGTATCATACGCACATGATCTGGACACTGGATGACACAGATCTTCGTCATGCTCCGGGCAACTGGATAGAAATGACCGACCTGACCTACAATAATCCTGAACTCAAAGGTACGGAATGGTACGGACAACCGGTTCGCTTTAAAGACGATAAAGGAAACATCCTGGTAAACGATACCATTCGTGACTGGGTGGGGTGGCCGCATTATAAGACCAACGTTGCCGACCAGAAAGATAAATGGTGGCGCGGTGGTTGGGCCGACTGGTATATTTTCCGTATTGCCGAAACGTATCTGTTACGTGCTGAGGCATACATTTGGAAGGGGGATGCAACCAGCCTCCAGAAAGCTGCCGATGACGTGAACAAGGTACGCCGCAGAGCGGGAGCCGATGAACTTGATGCTGACCAGATGACTATCCGTACGATTCTGGACGAACGTGCCCGCGAACTGTATTACGAAGAACCGCGTAAGACGGAGTTGACCCGTATCGCATTTATCTATGCTAAAACCGGCAAGGCGGACGATAAGGGACGTACCTACCGTATGGATAATTTCTCCGAGAAAAACTTCTTCTACGACCACATTATGGATGTAACGGATTTCTATAACAAAGGGGTGAAAACGCCGATTGGAAATGAATATACCATTGCTCCCCACAATGTATTGTGGCCGATTGCATTGAATGCTATTTCGACAAATGTGCAGGGACATATCAATCAGACACCGGGATATGCCGGTTCGGAAAACAATATCGAGCCGTTGGACATTGACTTCAGCAAGTAACGTTTTCTTAATGGTATAACGTACCATTAACTTCCTGTTTATTGGGCATATATATCCACCACGCTGGGCATATATGCCCAATATGTTGAATCTATATATCCACCATGGTGGATATATATTTCCAATAAATCCCTCAATTATATCCGATATTTGGCGTATATTTGTACTTTGTCGGGTATTGGAACCAAAAAACTACCGAACTTTCATAATTTTTTAAACGATAAACGAATGAATCTAAGAACAAAAATCGGGGTCGTAGCAGTGCTGCTGTCTACCCTCACCGTGCAAGCACAAAACATTCCTTTCCGTAAAGCGGAAATAAAAGAAACGATGAAGAAAGTTGCCGACTGGCAAATAGCCAACCCCAACAAGGGCGCCGAACATGGTGACCTGAGCTGGACAAACGCCGTACTATATGTCGGTATGCTCGACTGGGCGGAATTGGCGGAACGTGAAGACGGTAACAAGGATTATTTTAAATGGCTCACCCGTATCGGAAGCCGTAACGGCTGGCAGCCGGACAAGCGAATGTATCATGCCGACGACATCGCTGTTTCACAACTCTTTATCGACCTTTACCGGAAATATAAGAACAAATATATGCTCAATCCTACCATTGCCCGCACGGATTGGGTGATGAAGAACCCGCCGACGGACGATTTCAAACTGGATTATCGCAAACCTGAGACACTGGAACGCTGGACTTGGTGTGACGCCCTCTTTATGGCTCCTCCGGTCTACACTAAATTATACGTCCTGACGGGTGATAAAAAGTATATCAAATTCATGAACCGCGAATACAAAGCTACGTATGACCACCTTTTCGACAAGGAAGAGAATCTTTTCTATCGCGACTGGCGGTATTTTGACCAACGCGAGGCCAACGGCCGGAAGGTTTTCTGGGGACGCGGCAACGGCTGGGTGCTCGGCGGGCTGGCGGAGATATTGAAAGAACTGCCTGCAAAGGACAAGAACCGGAAGTTTTACGAAGAACTGTTCGTGAAGCTCTGTACCCGTGTCGCTAAATTGCAGAATGCGGACGGATTCTGGCATGCAAGTCTGCTCGATCCGGCTTCTTACCCGTCACCCGAAACAAGCTGTACCACGTTTATTGTCTATGCTTTGGCTTACGGAATCAACGAGGGACTGCTGGACAAGTATACTTTCCTTCCTATACTGGTAAAAGGCTGGAATGCACAGGTTTCTGCTGTCGATGCAGACGGTAAATTAGGTTATGTACAGCCTATCGGGGCCGATCCGAAGAAGGTGACGCGGAATATGACTGAAGTATATGGCGTGGGTGCTTTTTTAATGGGCGGATGTGAGATTTATAAAATGGCCAGATAAACAAGAACTCATAATCTAATGGTAAAAAATATGATTGTATTTCTGCTCCTGTTACTGGGAGCAGTTATGAATGATACGTCCGCACGTGATGTCATTTCTTTCAATACCGGCTGGCAATTTAAGAAAGGGCCGTTTTCTACGGACCCTATGCGTGCTTCCGCACAATGGGACGGTAAGTGGGAGGAAGTGACAATTCCCCATACCTGGAATGCGAAAGATATGCAAGTGAAAGCTGATGCATTCTACGAAGGTGTAGGTTATTACAGAAAGAAACAGTTTTTCGGAAATGAGTTGGCGGGTAAACGTGTATTCTTGCGTTTTGAAGGAGTAGGGGCTTGCACAGAAGTCTATGTCAACGGAAAGTTGGTGGGAACGCATAAAGGCGGGTATAGTGCCTTCGCTTTCGAGATAGGCACTGCCTTGAAACTGGGAGCTGAGAACGAGATTATCGTGAAGGCTGACAATACGGCCCGTCCCGATGTGATTCCTGTCAATCACAGTTTGTTTGGGGTGTATGGCGGTATTTACCGTCCCGTATGGTTGATTACTACGGAGCAGAATAATATCACAGTGACCGATTGCGCCTCTCCCGGTGTGTACATCACTCAGAAGAATGTATCAAGACGTTCGGCGGATATAACTGTTAAAGTAAAGCTGGATAATGGTAGTCTGGCTCCTGCGCAGCTTGTTCTGGAGAACAGTATTTATACGCAGGAAGGGAAAAAGGTGGTTTCCCAACGTCTGCCGCTTGAGTTGACTCCGCAAGGAACACAAAGCTATGTATCAACATTCAAACTAAAGAATCCTCATCTCTGGCAAGGTAGGGAGGACCCTTATCTTTACAAAGTAGTCTCCCGTCTGTTGGCAAATGGTGAGGTGATTGACGAGGTCACGCAGCTTTTGGGTGTTCGTCATTACGAAATTGTTGCCGGAAAAGGTTTCTATCTTAATGGAGAGAAATATCCGATGTATGGTGTTACCCGTCATCAGGACTGGTGGGGCCTGGGGAGTGCACTGACCAACCGTGAACATGATTTTGACCTGGCTCAAATTATGGATGTCGGTGCCACGACCGTGCGTTTTGCTCATTATCAGCAGTCGGAATATCTTTATTCGCGTTGTGATACATTGGGCTTGATTATCTGGGCGGAAATCCCCTTTGTCAACCGGGTGACAGGCTACGAATCGGAGAATGCGCAGACACAACTCCGCGAACTGATTCGTCAGAGTTTCAATCATCCCTCCATTTATGTGTGGGGGTTGCACAATGAGGTTTATCAGCCTCACGAATACACAGCGTCATTGACTCAATCTCTTCACGATCTGGCGAAGACGGAAGATCCTGACCGCTACACGGTTGCCGTGAACGGTTACGGTCATGCCAATCATCCGGTGAATCAGAATACAGATATACAAGGCATGAACCGTTATTTCGGCTGGTACGAAAAGAAAGTGCAGGACATCAAACCGTGGGTGGAAGGACTCGAAAAAGACTATCCCTGGCAGAAATTGATGTTGACCGAATATGGAGCCGATGCCAACCTTGACCATCAGACGGAGTATTTGGGCGATGCGTTGAACTGGGGAAAGCCTTATTATCCGGAAACTTTCCAGACCAAGACGCATGAATATCAGTGGAGTGTGATAGCTGAGCATCCCTATATTATTGCTTCTTATCTATGGAACATGTTCGACTTTGCCGTGCCTATGTGGAGCCGTGGCGGTGTGCCTGCCCGGAACCTGAAAGGGCTGATGACCTTTGACCGGAAAATAAAGAAGGACTCTTACTACTGGTATAAAGCGAACTGGAGCAAGTCTCCCGTACTCTATCTGACGCAACGACGTAACACGGACCGCGAACGGAAGCAGACTTCCGTCACTGTTTATTCAAATATCGGAACTCCCAAAGTTTACTTGAACGGCAAAGAACTGACAGGCATTCGTAAGGGCTATACGGATGTACATTATATCTTCGACCAGGTGACACTTGAAAAAGGAAAAAACAAAATCAAGGCTGTTGCGGTATATAATGGAAAAGAATACGTTGACGAGATCGAATGGGATTATCAGAGTGAAAAGAAACGTGATGCGGATGCGCACGAAAACAAAAATGAACATGCCGGGTGGTAAAACCCGGCTTATGGACATAAAAAAAGGAGCAACGCCTTGCTCCAACCTTTGTTAACCTTAAATC
>OGIY01000949.1_pt1 | contig 11972 bp, 21 predicted proteins | sample 1571931 | NCBI WGS metagenome assembly OGIY01 (sample SAMEA2582110, study PRJEB24529) | metagenome | biome: Human gut stool | place: China | collected 2011
GATACGTCTCAGAATCGCTTCGTCGCAGACGGCCTGTACGCTATCCAGTACTCGAACTCCATCTTCATCAAGCGCGTTCAGATTCACCCCGGTGGTAAGGTTGAGCTAATTTCTGACAACCCCAAATACAGACCGATTCAACTTGAGTCATGCGAAACAATTGAAATCGTCGGCAGAGCCGTTCTTTGCTTCAATGTGCGCGAACTCTAACGCGCGATAACAATTCGCTCCGCCCAATCCCGCCTTGTGCGGGATTTTTTTTGTCCGTCAAAACAGCATTTGATCCATGTCAACTTTCTCGCCATTTTTGGTAATCTGACACTACCACCGTTGGTACCCCCGTGGTACCATGACAGTACCAAATGAGGAGCGTATTACGTTCCACTTGGTACCCAAGCCGCAAGGCTTGGCGTCGATGGGAAGGGCATCGAATCTCGGCGCTTAGCTGTGTCGGGGACCGCCTGAGAAGCGTCTACGCCGTTGGCTAGAAGGGTCTAGCGACGCGCAGTACAGCTCAGAACGGTAGTCGCAAAGGTCGCGCATGAAAAGTGAGCGGACGGCTGGAGGGCATCTTCCAGTGCGGTTGGGATGGGGACCACCTGAAAGCGACGGATGCTCGCCCCACGAGCTAGATCAGGATCAGCTGAAACGAAGCAGAGGATGTACGTCCCGAGCGGCCTGAGCGCAGACGATGCGTAGCCGCGACCTGATCGAAAGCCGATCTAAGCCCTTTCCACAGAGAGGGCTTAGGTGGGTTTTCGAAAGGAGAACAGCATGACAGAACGTACAGACGACGAGCTACTCGAAGAGTTGGTTCTTGAAGTAGTAACAGAAGAGCTTTTTAGAGAAAACGGAAACGCTGACCACTGGATGCGTGAAGCGCTTGAAGGCTGCCGAACTTCCAGTGGCCAGAGGATTCTTAGAGAAGCTTATGTCGCTTGGCTAGAAGTTGAAGAACCTCAACGTCTTGACGGTAAGCGAACTCTCCTGCGAAAGATACTAGACCGCAGTTCACAGGATCCATCTGAATCGGCTTTAGATTCATTTGTCCGGCTACAGCAACGGCCGTAAACGACACGATGCTGTACGGATTGATTTGGGCTTCCTCAAGCGCCTTAACGCGGCTTTCTAAATCGGAGACCCTTTGCACCAATCGCTGAACTTCATATAGCTCCATATTCCCTCCTTTGGGAGTTGGTTAAACAAACGTCGAAACTGCTAGATCCCGACGTCTTTAGCTTACGCCCAAAAGGAGGGAGCCGATTCAAGCGCCTTCGCTTCCCACTCAACCGAATACCGAGTCACCGACTTGCGAGGGTGCTTGAACCAGCTTTCACAAGAAAGGACGGCCACGCGGTTTACATCCGCACCTACAGCGGGTAAGATGAGGCTACCTTATACGACGAGCCCCGATTTCAGGGATGGAACATCATGACTAAGTTAAACACATCGCTCATGACGAATTTCATGAAGGGCGTGTGCGATGGGTTGGCAGCTCCTTTTGTAGCCTTGAACCCGCCTCGTGTGCGAACGAAAATTGATCGTCGCCTGTTCGAGACGTCTTACCGCTCACCGGCAGAAGACATGATCAACATTAAAAGAGACTTCGATAAAGCTGTAGCCTATGCAAGAAAAGAGCTCGACGCAGCCAGAACGGATTACCGACAGTAAAGCCAATGTGCCGGACGTCCAGACAGAGGCTCAAACTCAGCTAATCGCGGCAAAATCCGAAACCTTTGAGGGACCTTTGCCTCACCCGGACATTTTGGCGCGGTACGAGAATATTCTCCCTGGCATCGCAGACAGAATCGTCAGAATGGCCGAGGCCGAACAAAATGCTCGACACTCTGCCATCGATCAGGATGCCAAAAACAAATCCACTCTTGTTGACATAGCAGCTAAAGAAAGCGCTGGCGCTCTAGAGGCTCAGAAAAAAGGCCAGAACATCGGTCTGGCCATATCTCTTGTTTGCGTTCTATGCGCCATCGTCTGCGCACTCATGGACAAACCAACAATCGTAACGTGCGCATTCTTGGCCGTCCCAACAGCATCGCTCATCGGTTCATTTATGCCAAAACTATGGCGTAACGATGTAAAAGACGAAAGGTGATAGATAGGACATTAGACCTCACACCCTAAACACATTATTCAGCCCTCGGCAACCGCCGGGGGCTTTTTTATTGCCTGAACATCATGCAAAAAATCAAAGACTTTGAGACCTTCGCCGCCGGGTACTTCCTCGGCCTCGGCATCAAGAAGCCGACCGCCGAAGACATTTGCCGGCTCAGCCTTGATTGCAGAGCGTTCGCCGCTGCGCTCAGCTTCTACATGTTCACAGACCCCTATGTACTGGCGAAGAGCACGACGAAAGGCAAGTACGAGGCGGTCGCGAAGAACATCCAGTGCTTCATAGAGGCACTTCCGTAACGACTTCGAGGGCAACGGCATGACGCAGATATGTGCCGATCTGGCGGCTCACTAGGCCAGATCCCAAAGCCGGGGCATCTGCAGACGAGAGGCTTTTGCGTTCACCCCGGCTCCCTCGACCCTTTCAACAGAAGGCATTCACGTGCCGCCGGCCACTTCATTGTGGCGCTCTCCTTCGGCAGCATCTGAATGCCTTTTCTTTTCCATTCCACACGGAGAGAAAGCTATGTCTCTTCTCGATTTCTTCACCGGACGCAGCGCCGACGAGCTCGTCCAGTACGAGCCAACGTCCGAAGACACCATCACGTTCGGACTTCGCCTGTTCACGGTCGGCGGCCTCGCAGCCATCGCCATCCCCATTCTCGCCTTGAGGTACTTCGCATGAGCAACGGTTTTTACTTCGGCATGGGCGGCGTCCCGTCGGTGTACGACGAGTATCCCGACGAGCAGCCGATTCTCGTCGACGGGTACGAGCTCGATCTCGACACACTGACCGCCGGAGGCGAGCTCGTCACAATCGAAGAGTTCACCGAAGCAGCCAACGACGCGGGTCTCGACAAGGACGTTATCGCGGACTGCCTCGAGGAGCTTCGCGTGCTCTGGCAGGAGCGTGAAGAGGAGGAGGCCGAATGAGCTTCACAGACCCGGTTCGAATCATCGACCACATCCCCCAGGATTTCGACATGAAACGAATTACTCGAAAGCGACCACTCAAACAGCGGCGCGCAGCAAAGCAGGCTCGGCATCCAGTCGAGCCTTTTTCTTGCGAGCGCCCCGGACGCATCTGGACGCTCATCAGCTTCATCGGCGCGCTGGCAATCGTCGCCGGAGCGCTCATTACTGGACACTGGGAGAGATAAATGGACACTTTCAAAGACTTCGCGCTTGAGCTGCACGAAAAGGGCATCAAGGCAACGATGGACAACGCCAGAACGTTCGTCCTTAGCAACTACGACCGCGTGCTTCCTGCCTACTGGCTAAACCCCGACGCGCGAATCAAAGCGCTCTACGCGCTAATGGAGACGCGCTACGTGGACGACTTCGAGTCGTCTCTCAAGGCGACGCTCACGCTCAGCTCGGAGCTCGACCGAGCCCTAGAGCATGCGACCTCAATGCTCTACGGCGAGATGCTCGAACTCGAGTACGACGAGTGCCACAAGATGGAGGAGTAAGCATGACGATCACTTCACTTGAGCCGCTCGTGCTGCCGATGCCCGAGCCGGAGGACGAGGACGACTTCGACCCATACCCCGAATACGCCACGCGAGACGAGTTCGAACGGGCGCAGTGGTTCGGCGAACGTGCAAAGCGTCCCGAGCCGATCTACGACAAGTCGCTCGAAGACTTCTACGCCATCGGCGACGACGGCGAAATCCCTTTCTAAGGAAATGAAATGAGCTATGCATGCCTTGTCCTCGGGGAATCTGGCACGGGCAAAACCTGTTCACTCAGAAACCTCGACCCAAAAAACACACTTTTGATCCAACCTGTGCGCAAGCCGCTGCCCTTCCGCTCTACCGGGTGGAAAGAGATCAAAGCGAAAGGCGACGGGAACAACATCCTCGTGTGCGCAGATCCACAACAGATCATCAAGTGCATGCACGCGAGTCCGTTCGACGTGATTGTGATTGATGACTTTCAATATATCCTTCTCAGCCTTTACATGAACCGCCGTTCTGAAAAGTCCTACGAGAAATTCTCAGAACTCGCAGGAGTTGGATACGACGTGGTACGTGCCGCGTCTGAGCTGGCGAACAACAAACGCGTCTACATCCTTGGCCACACGACTACCGACGACTTCGGACGCGTCCACCTTAAGACCATCGGAAAGATGCTGGACAGCGTCGTGGTGCTTGAGGGGTTCTTCACAACAGTGCTACGAGCGCAAGTCGATCCTGCCGCAGGACGGTTTTATTTCAGTACCAGAAACGACGGACACGATACGGTCAAAGCACCTGTCGGAATGTTTGAGGCCGCTGAAATAGATAACGACCTAGCTGCTATCGACGAAATTATCAAAGAGTATTACGGAATTACTAACAACAAGGAAAACGAAGAATGATCACTACCTTCACCATGAACCGCAAGTCCGCGGAAAAAGTTGCCGGCTTCAACGGCATCGACAAGTCCGGCAAGTACGTCGGCACCCTCACACAGGTCGAAGTGGCCGAAAGCAAGGCGGGCGCGACTTACGTTGAGTTCGCATTCAAGGCGCTCCGTTGGACCGAGTGCGGAGAGACCGCCGAAGAGCGCGGCGAGAAGATGGCCTTTATCCGCCTCTTCGTCTCCTCTCGCAACGGCGATCGCACCTTCGGGGCCGACATCATGGACGCGCTGCTTGCCGTGCTCAAGCTCGATAAGGTTGAGGCTACGCAAGCGCAGGTCTTTAACCGCGACGGCACGAAGCGGCCTGGCTATCGCATCGGCGCACTCGAGGGCCAGACCATCGGCCTGCTCCTCCAGCGCGAGAACCGCGAGTATGAGCACGAGGGGCAAATCAAGACGACCTACCAGATGAACATCGTCACGCCGTTCCATCAGGTTACCGGGCAGAACGCGAAGGAAGTCCTGAACAACCTCGAGGCCAAGGCGGTCGAGGCTAAGTTCAAGAACCTGAAGGACAAGGAAGCCAAGCCCGTCACGCCGTCGGCACCGGTTGCGCACCCCTACGACGACGCTCCGCTTGACGACAACCCGTTCTGACCATTTTCGTGACGCTACGAAAAAGCTTGTAGCCCTCGGCGAAAGCCAGGGGCTTCGCTTTGACAACGCGCCTGTGTTTCGGGTATGCTTCTCGTGTCGACACCGCAACGGTGCGACACGGGCTTGGCGGCCCGAACTGTTGGGCGGATAGCCGCCTGTCGTTTGATAGAGCGGCATTTTTATTGGCTATCCGCAAGGGAGTCCAACTTCTGGCCCCCCTTTCGCAAGTCTCCATTTATGGGACGGACTTGCGGGGCATCGAGAGATGCGCCGGGTACCTAACAGCCGGTCCGCCAACCCGCAAGTCCTGCCCACCATCTTGGCGGATGGTATGCAGGGGTTACAACCTGTTAGGAGACAGCAATGTCAATCGTTATCTCTAACGCCTTCAAAGTCATCGAAGGTCGCCCAGTCACGTCCAGCCGTATCGTCGCGGAATACTTCGGCAAACAGCATCATCACGTCGTTCGCGACATCCGCTCCCTCATCGAGCAAAAACCTTCTCTAGAAGCATCCGCCAATTTTGGCGAATGGTCTGAAGAGGTCGAGATTGGCTCTGGTGCGAAGCGCACCGTCACTGGCTACTGGATGGATCAGAAAGGCTTCTGCATCCTCGCCATGGGGTTCACCGGCGCGAAGGCCCTCGAATTCAAGTGCGCGTTCTACGATGAGTTCGAACGCATGAAGAACGAGCTCGAGGCACCGACCACGATCACGCCCGCAGAGCAGCGAGCCATCCAGCGCGAAGTGGCCATCCGTGCACACAAGACCTCATCGAACTACCAGACGATCTACCGCGCCATCAAGGCACACTACCAGATCGCACGCTACGACCAACTGCCGCGCACTCAGCTCGAAGACTGCCTCGACTTCATCAGAGAGGTTGAGCTCGATGTCCCCGAGGTGCCGCACACCACGAGCCCCGACGGCGGCTGCCCTCACTGTGGCCTGCACCCCATTCCCGCGGGGTCGATCGTCCTCTCCGCGCGTGAGGCCGAGAACCTGCGGACTTTCGTCTACTACTGGCGATATCTCTTCCGAGAAGACCTCGAGACCGTCCTCAAGCTGATGCGACTCCTCCAGTCGCCCTTCGCGCCTCGCTTCTACGAAGCCGTGACAAGCATGAACATTGGCTCCATCGAGGCCCTGCTCGAGCGCAACGGCTATAGCGTGAAGCAGTTGTCCTGCTATCGCGCACTGACGGCTAGCTAAGCAATAGCCATCATCCAACCATTTTCTCAATCGGCCCTGCCCTAACCGGCAGGGCTTTTTCATAGGTACGCAAAATGAAACTCTACGAAATCTCAGACGCAATCCGCGCCGCACTCGACCACATCGACGTGGATCCCGAGACTGGCGAAATCCTCAATGCGGACAACCTCCACGCCGTCGAGGCCGCAGCCAACGACAAGATCGAGGCCACGGCGCTCTACCTCCGCGAGCTCGATGCCGAAGCCAAAGCCGCCAAGGACGAAGCCGACCGCATGATCGCCCGCGTCAAGTCGATGCAGAAGCGATCCGACTACCTCAAGTCCATGCTCCTCGAGGCCCTGCACGCGACTGGCAAGGTCAAGACCGCACGCGTGACCGTCTCGATCCGCACGACGCAGGCCGTCGAAGTCTCTGAAGGCGCAAACTTGCCCGAGGCCTACACGACCGTCAAGACGACCGTAAGTCCGAACAAGATCGCCATCAAGCAGGCACTGCTCGACGGCGTCGAGGTTCCTGGCTGCCACTTGGAGGCACGCGAGAGCGTGAGCATCCGATGAGCCACAACGGATATATCGGCGTGAGGGCCGACAAGGCCCTCGCGATCATCGGCGAAAAAGGCCCGCTGCGTATGTCTTCGCTGCTCGACGCGCTCGGGATAAGGACGAAAGTCGCAGCGTCGTTCAAGGCTACGGTGCAAAAGCTCGTCAACGCGGGGATTATGTCCGTCACGGACGATCATGACACGCTTGTGAGTCTGACTGACCAGAAGTACGCAGACCCCGCAGTCGCCCTTGACGAGTACCGTGCATACAACTCAGAGAAGAAAGCCGAGAAGAAGACAGAGACAGAGACCAAGGCCGTGATAATTCCTCCGGTTAAGCGATCGATGATCGAGGAAATCGCCTTTGGCATGGCAGAACAAGGAGTAAAAGCATGAAGATCAAGCTTAAGAAGCTAGACCCTAACGCCAAGATGCCAACACGTGGGACGAAATACGCCGCAGGCTTCAACCTGTATGCGGCGGAAGAGTTCGACGCGCCAATTTTTGAAGAGCAGACGATTCGCATCAAGACGGGGCTCGCATTTGAAATCCCTGAAGGATACGTTGGCGTGGTGTACAGCCGCTCCAGCACCGCCCTCAAGGGCCTCATCATCACGCCCTTGCTTGTGGATGCTGACTACCGCGGGCCCGTCTACATCACGGTGAAGAATGCATCGGGCCGGCCGTACATCGTTCATAACGGCGACCGCATTGCCCAGATGCGCATCGAAAAGCTCATTGGCACTGAGTTCGAGTGGGCTGACGAGCTGAGCGAGACCGAGCGCGGCGCGGGTGGCTACGGCAGTACTGGACGCTGAGGAGTAAAAGCATGAACTACAGACTGAAAGACCGCGAGCTCCAACAGAAGCTTGACGAGCTTAGCGACGGAGACTTCTCCAAGCAGCTTGCGCTTAACTACAAGCGCATCTGTTCCGACCTCGAGTTTCTGATGCAGATCACTCTTTGGTTCTGCAAAAAGGAGGGCCCGCTCCACGCGTTAGTGATAACGCCCGACATGGTCGAAAAGGTTGAGGAGGACGATGAAGAATGAAAACCCCACGGTTTGAACTGAAAGACTTTCGTCTTAATGAGATTCTCTCAATGCTCACTACGTACAACGGTCCGAGCCTGTCGGAAGAACTCAATAGAGTTTGGACTGGCGAAGCGAGGACCGTCAAATTCGGCAATCGCTTTTCTGTCGATCTCACCCCCGAAGACGTCAAGGAAAACCCGGAGTTTCGTCCGAACGAATGGAACCCAACGCAGTCTTGGAACATCCCCAAAAACGTCGACCTGATGTTTTCGATTCAGGAAAAAGAATCAGGGAAAGAAATCGCACGATTGCGTGGCCACTTCGACGGTGAGAATTTCAGAAGACCAAGCGGAGAGCCCATGTACGCATTTTGCCGTGGATTTCATGCAACAAAGTACAAATCGCTCATCAAGTGTTGGCCTGATGATCAAAAAAGCGAGTGGATCTCTGGGGACTTTTTAGCTCGAGTGGCTGAATTTGATCGTCTACTTGTAGAAGAAATGGAGGAGTACGAGAAATGCCTGTCAAGATGAAAAAGGAAATCCGCAAGCGCGTCGCTTGCCACATCGGTACGACGCAAGAAGAGATGTGCAAGGCAGAGGCGGAGTGCGACGGAGAGTTGTGCCTGTACCCAGTAGACGCCAAAGGTACGCTGGGAGGCTTCTAGACGCCAAAGGTACGCTGGGAGGCTTCTACCTCCTCCACGTCCCCGTCAAGGGCAAGATTGCGCCAACGCTCTTTCCGACTGAGTACTTCGTCAAACAGAAGGAGGACGAGGAATGACAAAAGATGGAAAGATCGAATGGGTTCGGTACGACGAAAAGGATGAAGCGACGCACCCGCGCCCCGGCCAAGAACTGCTCATCATGGCTCTGAAGACCGGCAAGCCCGTCTTCATCCCGCGCGCATACTTCGGGCTATACGACGACCGCTTCTACGAAGCCAAGAGCGTTCGAGGCAATACCGTTTGCAAGCGCGTCGAGTACAAAGTCGAGGACTTCGACGACATCGCATGGGCTTATCTTGACATTCCGTCGTGGTGGGTCAGAAAGGAGGACAAGGAATGACCGAAACCGAAATCGTTGTTCAAGACATCCGCCGAGAGCTACGATGGTCGTTTCGCGATCAGTCAATCGCCAACCTGCTCGCACTCGCCAAGCGGCTCATCGACAACAAGGACACGGCCAGCATCGCAGACGCGGTCAGGAAGTACACGGCAGTGCTTTCCGCCGCGAGGCAGAGCGCAAACCCTGCCGCCCTTGACCGCGTGAAGCTCTCCGCGTACATGCTCACAACCGCACTGCGTGACTGGGAGGCGGCGCGATAGAGCTGAACGAAATTGCAGTTATTAGAAATTTTCTAATAACTGCCTCCGACGTGGAAAGTACAACACAAATTGGCAAACGCCCTCGGCTCACAGTCGGGGGCTTTTTCATATCTACACACTCATGCCAGTAAGCAAAAAACCTAGGAAGAAAGGACAGCGAGCGAGAGACCTCGCCGTCAGAAAGAAGTTCGTGCGAAGTCAGCTCAAGGATGCGGACGATGCGCGTAGGGCCATCGCAAGCCTCGACGAGATGAAGCTCGAAGCCAGGCGCGCGTTCGTTGCGCTTCGCAAGATGGAACAGAGAGGAGGAGAGAGATGATCTGGATGACCAAAGTCGAACTAGCGCAGTACCTCAAGAAGTCGACCCGAACCGTCGAAAGGTGGGTAGTGCAGCAGAAACTGCCGCCCGGTTGGAGACGGGCAGACGGCTTCATGTACTGGCGCAAAGATCTCGTCGACCAATGGCTCGAGGACTGTGAGCCATACGCGAAGAGATGCCAGAAGCTCTTGAAGCTGAGAAGCGCGATGCTTTAAAATTCACCAGTGGGATTGAGAACCAAAAGCCGAGCAGTCATGCTGTTCGGGGCTCTTTTTTTGCCTCTCTTTATGGCTCTGCTTATGGTTCCGCAAAGCTCTTGCCACTTTTCCCTGCCGTACAGGGAACTCTGGCGGAAGCGGTGGGATTCGAACCCACGAAGGGTTGCCCCTCGCTGGTTTTCAAGTTTTACGGAGGCTGCTTGTAACTAGCTTTCCGCTACTTTGTTTAGCCCGCCGCGCCTTTGCAAAACAACGACTTATCGTCGTTGCATGTTTTGTGTAGCTTGTCGTAACTTAGCCTAGATTGCTAAATATACGCTAAAACAGCGTCTAGGAGAAGGGCTATGCCGAAGCTAACGAAGACTTTCATCGACAAGGTGCAACCGCCCGCCGAGGGCTACGCGATTCACTGGGACGACTCGCTCAAGGGGTACGGGCTACGGGTCACCGCTGCGGGCAAGCGGGTGTTCATTGCGCAGGGGCGCGTCAGGGGCAAGGCCGGGTGCGTCACGATTGGTCCTTATGGGCTATACACGGAAGAACTGGCGCGCAACGGACTGACCGACAGCAGCGGCACGATTATCACGAAAGGCGCGCGCCACATCCTGCAAGCCATGAGCGACGGTATCGACCCGCGCGACGCGAAGAAAGCGGACGAGGCAGCCAAGGTGACATTGCGGCAGGTCGCTGACGCTTACATGGGGCGACCGGGTAAGCTGCAGGACAGCAGCAAGAGCGAGATTGAGCGGCATGTGACCACAACCTTCAAGGCGTGGGAACACAAGCCCATCACTAGCATCACCGAGGACGACTGCCGCAAGCGCTACCGCGAAATTCTGACGAAGGGGCTTCGTGGCAACCGTGAGGGCGGTTCGCCTGGTCAAGCCAATCAGGCGTTCAGCGTGTTGCGCGCCCTCATCAACTATGCCGGTCGGCAGTACAAGAAGCAGGATGGCATGCCGCTAGTCCTGCACAACCCTGTCGCGGTGCTGAAAGACGATTGGGCCGAGCTAGACCCGCGCGATTCGAGCATCCCGCTTCCGAAGGTCGGCGCGGTGTGGCACATGCTCACGCAGGCACGCGCCAACGCCTACAACCGTGATACGTGGTCAAGCATCGACCTTGTGATGTTCCTCATGCTGACCGGCGCACGCAAGGAAGAAGCAGCGGCACTGACATGGGATCGGGTCAATCTTGATGAATGCTGGTGGCACATACCCGACCCCAAGAATCGTCGGCCTGTCTGGCTGCCGTTATCTGCGCAGGCGGTCGAACTGCTCAAGACCCGCCAGCGGATAGAGGGCAACCCGCATGTCTTCCCATCATGGGGCAAGAGTGGCCACATCAAAGACCCGCGCGACACCATGAAGAAGGTCAGCGAGACCGCAGGCACGCACTTGTCGCCGCATGACCTCCGTCGCACCTTCGCTGACATTGGATATGCCGAGTGCGGCGTCGATCTCTCCAAGGTCAAGCAACTGCTGAACCACAAGCCTCACGGCGTCACGGAGAAGCACTACCTGAAGACATCAAAGCTGCAATATCTACTCCCCGAGGTGCAGCGGGTAGCTAATTGGATAGAGAAGCAGGGCAAGCTCGCGGAGGCAATCGCCAAGGGTGAAAACGTGGTGTCGCTCCGTGCTTGATTTACGGGCTTGCCCCGAAATATCAAAGCAATACATCACGTTGCAAAGGCTGCACAAGCTCAGTAAAGTAGCAGCCAACACACCTCGCCTTTCCGTCACTTCGCGCAATGCGTCGGGACGCGATCAACGAAAAGTGCTGCATGGGCAGACGGCGGGCAACTGGCATCGGTAACGCGATGCAGTTCGCCTACCGACTGCCCTTTTTGCATCTGCACGTCGGTGGGCTTGCTGAGAGGCACTGCCCATGCAAACCAAAAGCCTGTCCTTCGAGCAGCTTTGCGAACTGTTCAACTACACCCCGAAGAATCGCCCCCTGAGCAGCCGCGAAGCAGCGGAGATTCTGCACTTCCAGCCCAACACGCTTGAGCAGAAGCGCCTAGCGGGCACTGGTCCCCGCTACTTCCAGCCCGACGGCTGTCGCCGCGTCTATTACTCCGAACGCGACGTTCTTTTCTGGCTCGCCTCCGGCGCACGCACCAGCACCAGCCAGCGCCCCGACCACGTTGCAATGACCCGCGCGCCGTGGCTGTCCGCCGAACAGCAAAC
>OGIY01000974.1_pt1 | contig 11708 bp, 7 predicted proteins | sample 1571931 | NCBI WGS metagenome assembly OGIY01 (sample SAMEA2582110, study PRJEB24529) | metagenome | biome: Human gut stool | place: China | collected 2011
GATATTCAACCGGGGAAATGGGATACGGCTGTGGGCGGACATATTGATTTGGGCGAAAGCGTAGAAATCGCCCTAAAGAGAGAAGTCCGTGAAGAATTGGGCATCACAGACTTCACCCCCGAGCTTCTCACCAGTTATGTTTTTGAATCCAGCCGGGAAAAAGAGCTTGTTTTTGTCCACAAAACCGTTTATGAGGAAGAAATCCATCCCAGCGACGAACTGGACGGTGGACGATTTTGGAAGATCGAAGAAATAAAAGAAAATCTGGGTAAAGGAATCTTCACTCCCAACTTCGAAGAAGAGCTGAAAAAAGTATCCCTTATTCCTTCTCTATCCAAGTAATAATCTTTTCAGAGAACGGACTTTCTTTCGGAGACACAACTCCCGCCCAATGTCCGTTCTCATCAATCATAAACTTCTGAAAGTTCCACTGAACCGGTGCGTTTTCTTTCCCATTCTGTTTTTTCTCCGTCAACCATTGGTAAAGAGGAGCCATATCTTTTCCTTTAACGGAAATCTTAGCCATCATCGGAAAAGTAATATCATAGTTCAAAGAACAGAACTTGGCTATTTCCTCATTACTACCCGGTTCTTGTCCCATAAAGTTATTCGCCGGAAAACCGATAATAACAAAGTCTTTTTCTTTATATTTCTCATATAGTTTCTCCAGTTGAGCATACTGGGGCGTCAGCCCACACTTAGATGCCACGTTGACTACCAACACTTTCTTACCTTTCAGTGAAGAAAGAGGAAAGTCCTTACCATCAATAGTTTTCACTGCGCTTCCGAAGAAATTGCAAACAACAGGCTTACCATCATCAAGACGAATGTTTTCATGCTGAATATACATTTAGTTTGTTTTTATATTAAACGAGTAAACTGAAAGAAATGTTTGTTCAGCAGTGAAACAAGAACTATGATTTTACATCTTTCAATTCCCAAATCCGTCACTTCACCCCACAATCTTTCCGCTTCATTTATTCTTAGTGATAACGGATGAAGATAGGCAGTAATTTTGTACTGTGAAATAATAATACAACGAAAGTCATGTTTACAGCTATTGTACGTTTTTCAATCAAGAAGAAACTATTTGTAGGACTCACTACTCTCTTCCTGTTTATCGGAGGTATCTATGCGATGCTGACACTACCTATTGATGCCGTGCCCGACATTACCAATAATCAGGTACAAATAGTGACCGTATCCCCTACACTCGCACCACAAGAGGTGGAACAACTCATCACTATGCCTATCGAAATAGCGATGAGCAATATTATGAATGTCGAAGATATCCGTTCTGTCAGCCGCTTCGGGCTATCGGTCGTAACGGTCGTTTTTAAAGAAAGTGTCCCCACACTCGATGCACGGCAGTTGATAAATGAACAAATACAAAGCGTAACAAGCGAAATTCCCTCCGAGCTCGGAACACCGGAGATGATGCCCATCACCACCGGTCTGGGAGAGATTTACCAGTATATATTGAAGGTAGCTCCCGGATATGAGAAGAAATATGACGCAATGGAACTCCGCACCATTCAAGATTGGATGGTGAAACGTCAGTTGTCCGGTATCCCCGGTATAGTAGAAATCAATAGTTTCGGCGGTTACCTGAAACAATATGAAGTAGCCGTCGACCCGGACGCCCTGTTTTCTTTGAATATCACTATCGGCGAGGTGTTCGAAGCACTTAGCAGCAACAACCAAAATACCGGCGGAAGCTACATTGAGAAGATAAAGAACGCCTACTATATCCGGTCGGAAGGTATGATTACCCGCATCAAGGATATTGAACAGATTGTAGTGACCAACCGAAATGGGATTCCGGTACATATCAGTGATGTAGGAGTTGTCCGCTTCGGTTCTCCAAAGCGTTTCGGTGCCATGACAAAGGATGGTGAGGGCGAGTGTGTCGGCGGAATTGCCATGATGCTGAAAGGTGCCAACGCAAATGTAGTGACTCAAGAACTCGAAAAACGGGTAGAAAAAATACAGCAGCTATTACCCGAAGGAGTCAGTATAGAACCTTACTTGAACCGTTCGGAACTGGTAAACCGGAACATCTCTACGGTTGTCAACAACCTGATTGAAGGAGCGGTTATCGTCTTCCTTGTACTCATCCTCTTCCTCGGCAACCTCCGTGCCGGACTGATTGTCGCATCCGTCATCCCGCTGGCAATGCTCTTCGCTTTTATCATGATGCGTGTATTCAATGTCACCGCCAATCTAATGAGTCTCGGTGCCATTGACTTTGGTATTGTAGTAGATGGCTCTATCGTTATATTGGAAGGTATCCTCGCCCACATTTACGGAAAACAATTCCGAGGCCGCACACTGACCCGCAAAGAGATGGACAAAGAAGTGGAAAAAGGAGCTTCTGGCGTTGCACGTTCGGCCACTTTTGCAGTGTTGATTATCCTTATCGTCTTCTTCCCCATCCTTACATTGAACGGGATTGAAGGGAAATACTTCACCCCCATGGCTAAAACACTTGTGTTCTGCATTATCGGAGCCTTAATTCTCTCACTGACTTATGTTCCTATGATGGCCTCCCTCTTTCTGAAGCATACCATTGTTGTGAAACCCACCCTTGCCGACCGCTTCTTCGAGAAACTGAACAAGATCTACCAGCACACCCTGCGTGCCTGTCTTCGTTACAAATGGCGTACCGTCATCGTAGCCTTCTCTGCGCTGATCGGTTCACTTTTTCTCTTTACCCGCCTGGGAGCAGAATTCATTCCTACTTTGGACGAAGGAGATTTTGCCATGCAAATGACACTACCCGCAGGAAGTTCGCTGACCGAAAGTATCGAAGTATCCCGCTTGGCAGAGAAAGCATTAATGGATAAATTCCCTGAAATCAAACATGTTGTAGCCAAAATAGGAACGGCGGAAGTTCCCACTGACCCGATGGCAGTGGAAGATGCCGATGTGATGATTATCATGAAACCATTCAAAGAATGGACAAGTGCCGGAAGCCGTGCAGAAATGGTGGATAAAATGAAAGACGCACTTGCTCCGCTCTCCGAACGTGCCGAATTCAATTTCTCGCAACCGATACAGCTTCGTTTCAACGAGCTGATGACGGGAGCAAAAGCAGATATTGCCATCAAATTATATGGAGAAGACACGCACGAATTATATGAAAGAGCCAAAGAAGCAGCTACCTTTGTAGAAAAAGTGCCGGGAGCAGCGGATGTCATCGTTGAGCAAACGATGGGATTACCTCAATTGGTAGTGAAATACAACCGTGGCAAAATAGCCCGTTACGGCATCAACATACAAGAGCTTAACACCATTATCCGAACTGCCTATGCCGGAGAGTCAACAGGTGTAATCTTTGAAAATGAACGGAGATTCGATCTCGTGGTACGGCTTGACCAGGAGAAAGTGGCCGACTTGAATCTTGATAAGTTATTTGTACGCACTTCGGAAGGAATTCAAATCCCTGTTGGAGAGGTAGCAAGCATCGACCTTGTCAGTGGGCCACTGCAAATCAACCGGGATGCAACCAAACGGCGCATCGTCATCGGTGTCAATGTGCGTGACGCAGACATCCAGCAAGTTGTCGCCAATATTCAAGAGACACTGGACAAGAACATCAAACTGAAGCCGGGATATTACTTCGAATACGGCGGCCAGTTCGAAAACTTGCAAAATGCCATCAATACCTTACTGGTAGTCATCCCCGTGGCATTAATGCTTATTCTGTTGATTCTGTTCTTCGCATTCAAGAACATCACCTATACCCTGATGGTATTCTCAACCGTCCCCCTATCGCTCATCGGTGGTATCGCCGCACTTTGGCTACGCGGGCTCCCGTTTAGCATATCGGCCGGAGTAGGATTCATCGCTTTGTTCGGGGTGGCAGTATTGAATGGTATCCTGATGGTAAATCACTTCAACGAACTTCGTAAACAAAATACCTATTCCATGACTACAAACCAGATTATCAAAAGAGGGACTCCACACTTGCTCCGTCCTGTATTCCTGACAGGACTGGTTGCATCTCTGGGATTCGTCCCGATGGCAATAGCCACTTCAGCCGGCGCAGAAGTACAACGTCCGCTGGCAACAGTGGTCATCGGTGGCTTGATTATTTCTACCGTACTGACTTTACTCATCATTCCGGTGTTTTACAAAATTGTAAATTCATTTGCTACCTGGAGACGTCCGGGAATCAAACTGCGCTGGCCTTTCGGGGGATTGTGTCTCCTGTTCTTGTTTCTTCCCGCGTTCGTTTCCGCTCAACAGACACAAACAGTCAGTCTCGAACAGGCGATAGAAATAGCCAAACAAAATCATCCTCGCCTGAAAATAGCCAATAATGCTATTCAACAAGCCAAAGCCACTCGCGGAGAAGTGATAGAAGCAACGCCTACCTCGTTCAGCTATTCCTGGGGTCAACTTAACGGAGAAAACAAAAAAGACAAGGAACTGGCTTTCGAGCAAAGTCTGGGCTCCCTTCTAACGCCATTCTACAAGAATGCGTTAGTCAACCGTCAGGTAAAAACGAACACCTATTATCGGCAGATGGTAGAGAAAGAAATCACAGCAGAAGTGAAAAGGGCGTGGGCCTACTATCAATATGCCACTAATCTCTGTTCAATGTATCGGGATCAGGATAAAATGGCAGAAGAGCTGCAGCGCATCGGAGAATTACGATACCAACAAGGAGAGATTACCTTGCTAGAAAAAAATATGATGACCACCATAGCTGCCGATCTGCATAACCGCTGGTTCCAAGCAAAAGAAGAAGAGAAAATGGCATTGGCACGTTTCCAATGGAGTTGCTACTCCAACGATCCCATTGTTCCGGTAGATTCCACTTTATCCTTATTCTATACCGGCATTTCGGATGGAAACCTGTCGGGAGCACATACTGCTTACTTTCAAAGCCAGGCAGATGAAGCGAAAGCAATGCTCCGTGTAGAGCAGAGCCATTTCTTTCCTGAAATCAGTGTGGGGTATACACGTCAGGACATTCTCCCACTTAAGAATCTGAATGCCTGGATGATCGGAGTTTCTTTCCCCATCTACTTCCTACCACAAAAGAGCAAAGTGAAGCAGGCACGGCTAACTGCCACTTCAGCGCAAATACAGGCAGACGCCAACATCCGGGAGTTAAGAAATAAGACACTCGAACTGGAAGCATCCCTCCGCAGATATAACGAGAGTTTACGATATTATACCTCATCGGCCTTGAAAGAAGCGGACGAACTGACAAAAGCAGCCAACCTGCAATTGCAGCAGAGCGAAACAGGCATTGCCGAATATATACAGTCAATTACCACCGCCAGAGAGATCCGCAGAGGCTATATTGAAACAGTCTACCAATACAATATTGCTGCACTGGAATATGAACTTTTCAAGTAGGTGGAAGATCGAGACATTGAATGACATACATCACCCAGAATAATTATTATAAAACATAAGATATGAAAAAGATAGTTTATCCCATCCTTTTACTAGTTCTAACGGCTTGCAAAGGAAACCAGCAAACTACAAATAACGAATCCGCCGCAATTCCCGTTACCGAAACGATAGCAGATACCATCGCACAACCCGAAGTGGATGCCATCACTTCAGCTACCTCAAAACCTAATCAGGTTTCGTTCAACGGACGAATCGTTCTTCCTCCTCAACGTCAGGCAACCGTTGCTTTAACCATGGGAGGCATTGTAAAAAAGGCTTCTCTGCTTCCAGGGCAATTGGTGGCTGCAAACAGTGTAATCGCCACGTTAGAGAATCCGGAGTTCATCACCCTGCAACAAACTTATCTGGACAGCCACGCACAAACCGAATATCTCTTAGCTGAATACGAACGGCAAAAAAATCTGTCTGCCGAACAAGCAGCTTCTCAAAAGAAATTCCAGCAAAGTAAAGCGGACTTTCTCTCCATGAAGAGTCGCCAGGACGCCGCTGCTGCACAACTTTCTCTTTTAGGCGTTCAAACAGAGGCATTACTTAAGAACGGAATACAATCGCTACTGGAAGTCAAAGCCCCCATTAGTGGTTACGCCGCTAATGTAGCGATGAACATTGGCAAATATATCAATCCGGGAGAAGCACTTTGCGAACTTATCGATAAAAGCAGCCCGATGCTTTGCCTGACTACTTACGAGAAAGATCTTGCAGACATACAAGTCGGCAGCCCGGTACAGTTTCGTGTAAACGGAATGGGGACACAAACCTTTCACGGCATCGTGATTTCCATCGGACAAAAAGTAGACGAAACCAATCGTTCGCTCGAGGTATATGCTTCCATCAAGGAGGAAAATGTACAATTTCGCCCCGGTATGTATGTCACGGCACACATTCAGAAACAATAATTGACCAACTGTGACAACAGCATTGACATTTTATAACAGGTAACTCATAATTTACCACTATCTTTGTTGTATGATAGCCAAAGCAATAAAAAAAGATAAATATATACTTTCCACAGTCATCATCTCCTTAGCGGTTGCTGTACTGATTCATTTTCCTGAATCAGTATCTCTTTTCGACCGTTTCGAAAGTCATTCCTTATTCCCGGGGATGAAGTTTATAGATGTGGCAAACGAAATACTTTTTACCTTTCTGTCGCTATTGTTACTTTTTGCCATCAATACCCGTTTGTTTCATTTCAATCAGGCTTCCATTAAAATTACAGGGACAAAGATTTTGCTTTCCTTTATCGTGACATGGATATTGAGTAACTTGTCAGGACAGTTTTTTGTTTTCCTTCACAGAACGTTTGATATTCCGGCCATCGATGCCATGGTACATCATTATTTGCATCCATTGCGGGATTTCATTGTGGCATGTCTCGTCACCAGTAGTTGCTGTATCATTCATCTTATATTCAAGCAGCAACTGGTACTTATTGAAAACGAACAGCTTCAGGCAGAGAATCTCCGCAATCAGTATGAAGTACTGAAAAATCAGCTGAACCCACACATGCTGTTCAACTCGCTGAATACCCTGCGTTCGCTGGTACGCGAAAATCAGGATAAAGCGCAGGATTACATTCAGGAACTCTCCCGGGTACTAAGGTATACTTTGCAAAGTAATGAGTCACAATGTGTCAGTCTCCGGGAAGAAATAGAATTTGTTTCCGCTTATATATTTCTATTAAAGATGCGTTTTGAGAACAATCTACAATTCGACATACAGATAAGCAATGCATACGAAGAATATCTCCTCCCTCCAATGGCGGTGCAAGTGTTGATTGAGAATGCAGTAAAGCACAACGAAATCAGCGACCGGAAGCCGTTGACCATTCATATCACGACGGACGATAACGGCAATTTGTCTATCAGCAACGACATTCAGCCCAAATGGACTGCAACTTCCGGAACCGGTATCGGACTTGCCAACCTTGCCAAGCGATACAGGCTCTTGTTTAAACGGGATATACAAATAACGGAGGACAGAGAGTTTACAGTTTGTATTCCTTTGATTGAAAAATCACAACTAGAACAATAATCACCATGAAGATTGTCATTATAGAAGACGAAAAAGCAGCAGTACGAAACCTGACTTCACTGCTGAATGAAATAAAACCGAATGGAGAAATCGTGACCATACTGGATAGTATCAGTTCCACTATCGAATGGTTCAGTTCTCATCCGATGCCGGAACTGGTATTCATGGATATTCATCTGGCAGATGGTTCCGCCTTCGAGATATTCAATCATATCAATATTACTTGTCCGATTATCTTTACAACTGCCTATGATGAATATGCGTTACGTGCATTCAAAGTAAACAGCATCGACTACTTATTAAAACCCATCGGTAAGGAAGACATAGAACATGCTTTCGATAAGCTCCAAGGTTTACAGGATGCTGCTGACAAACACCAGTTTCCTTTTCCACAACAGGAGAATGAGCTACTGAAACTGATACATTCACTCCAAAAGCAGGAAAACTATAAAAGTCATTTCCTTATTCCTACCAAAGGAGACAAACTATTGCCCGTTTCTGTAGATATGATACAATTGTTTTATATTAAGGACTGTCAGGTCAAAGTAGTCTTAACCGATGAAACCGAATACTGTTTTTCTCAAACATTAGATGAACTTACGGAGTGTCTCAATCCTTCTCTTTTCTTTCGGGCTAACCGCCAATATCTTATTTCGCGAGAAGCTATCAAAGATATTGACTTATGGTTCAACAGCCGACTGTCCATCAACTTGTATTATTCAGGAATCAAAGAAAAAATACTTGTCAGCAAAGCCCGAGTAGCAGAGTTTAAAGAGTGGTTCTCTAAGAGAAAACGTTGATTCCGAGACATTGTCTTCTTAGAACAAATAGCAAAACAAAGTGTTTCATGCCGTGAAACGATTGGTTTCAACGCTTGAAACAAGCAGTTTCATGTAGTAAAACACTTTGTTTCTCACCGAGGAAACTTTAGTTTCAAGCCTGCGAACAGATTGTTTCAAGCCTCTAAACAAATTATTTGAAGCTATAAAACAAATTTAAGCTGCTGACCGGAAATTAGCCAACCAGTAATCACGAGGAAAACACAACTTACCCGACAACTGAAATCAGGATGATCCACACACAGCGTATGCGACTAGAAAGACGTATTCTTACTACTCTATGAGAACAAATCATTCAACGCTTCGCTCATGCTGGGATGAGTAAAGATGAAATCACGCAGAAAAGTATAATCCTGCCCTGTCTTCATGGCGACAGCAACCGTGTTGATTACCTCGCCGGAATCGGGGGCAAACAATACACAGCCTAATATTTTTCCCGTATTCTTATCAATGATAGCTTTCAACAGGCCGTCCGTTTCTCCCAATGTCTTGGCTCTCGGTATTGCCATAACGGGTAACTTCTTCACAATAATATCCCGATTCTGCCGGCGGGCTTCCTCTTCATTCAGACCGATACGGGACAATGGCGGGTCGATAAAGACAGAGTAACTGACCGGATTACGGTCGCCCGTCCGCCGTTCTTTATCGCCGAATAAGTCTTCACGGACAATCCGGTAATCATCCAATGAGATATAAGTAAATTGCAATCCGCCTTTCACATCGCCTACGGCGCGTATATTCGGATTAGTCGTTTTCAGGTATTCATCGACAATGATAGCTCCACGCACATCCACCTCTACTCCGGCCACTTCCAGATTCAAGTCTTTCGTGTTAGGCCGCCGTCCGGTGGCCAGCAACACCGCGTCGGCTTCAAGCACAAACACCTCGTTAGTCTGCGAATCGGCGAAAGTGACGATTGCTTTATCTTCAACACGATTCACCGACTGCACCTTGGCGTTCATCCGGAAAACAATACCTTTCTTCTCCAATGTCTCTTTTACGCTTGCAGCAATATCGCGGTCCTCACGGGCTATCAGTTCCGGATAACTTTCGAGCACCGTCACCTGCGAACCGAACGAAGCATACATAGACGCAAACTCCAAACCGATATAACCGCCGCCGATAATGACCAGACGACGGGGAAGGTCGGCCAGTTCCATAATCGAGGTGCTGGTATAGACAAACGGATTACCCGCAACTCCCTCAATAGGAGGAATCACCGTTTCCGCTCCCGTATTGATAATGATCTGCTTTGATGTCAACCGTATTTCTTCCGTAGCCGTGCGGACAGCAACCACATCGGCGGAAACAAAAAAACCTATGCCCGTATAGACGGTCACATTGGGGTTATCCGCCAGATTATGGTAATTCTTGTTTCGCAATGCACTTGTCACGGACTCCTTCACAGAGACAGCATTCCGGTAGAACTCACTTCTTTCTTCAAATGTGGCGTCCTTCAGAGCCGAAGCCATTTTTGCCTGATGCACCAATGTCTTTGTGGGAATACACCCTATATTAATACACGTTCCCCCGTACATCTTGTCCGAACGTTCAATAATGGCAACCTTCTGCCCACGCTTTGCAAACTCTGCCGCAAGGGTCTTTCCGCCCTTACCGAAACCGATAATAATAACATCAAATGCATTCATATCTATATACTTTTAATTGGTTCTGATTAGACCTTGCCAGGTTCATCTTTAAATGATAATGCAAAGGTCGTTACTTCCGGAGGGATAAGCAATAACCATTTTGCCGGATAAGTTAGCAATTATTCCCGAGAGGGGAAAAAGTAAGAAATAATGAAAGTCGCCGGCACAGATATGACATCTGCCCGGCGACTTACCTATTGAATCAAATTCCACTTACTATCACATCAATCAATGGTTCGGATGAATATCCAGTTTCACCGGTTTTATCATATTTTCCGGTTCGAGGATAGTGTCCAGGTCTTCTTTGGAAAGGATGTCATGTTCAAGGACAAGTTCATAAACTCCCTTTCCTGTTTCCAACGCTTCTTTGGCTATTTTTGTAGAATGCTTGTAGCCGATTACCGGATTCAGTGCGGTCACTACTCCGATACTGTTGTGCACATCTCTGCGGCATTTATCCTCATTCGCCGTGATACCGTCGATACATAAAGTACGCAAAGTATCGAACCCGTTCATCAATAAATCGGCAGACTCGAAACAGCACTGCGCCATTACGGGCTCCATTGCGTTCAGTTCCATTTGGGCGGCTTCACCGCTCATTGCCACACAAAGGTCGTTTCCTATCACTTTGTAGGCTACCTGATTCATCACTTCGGGAATGACAGGATTCACCTTTCCCGGCATAATGGAAGAGCCGGGCTGCATGGCGGGCAGATTGATTTCTCCCAATCCGCAACGCGGGCCGGAAGCCAGCAAACGCAAGTCATTACATATCTTATTCATCTTGACAGCCACACGCCTCATCGCAGCCGAATAGCCTACCATGCAGGAAGTATCCGAGGTGGCCCCCACCAGATCATCCGCCAGTTTTATATCCAGTCCCGTTATCTTACGCAAAGCGGCGATACACTTTTCGGCATATTCCGGTTCGGCGGTGATTCCGGTTCCAATAGCCGTAGCACCCATATTGACTGTCAGAAAATCCTGTGCGGCAAAATCGAGGTTCTTCACTTCATGCCGGAGAATGCTTGCAAAGCCGTTGAAAGTCTGTCCGAGTGTCATCGGTACGGCGTCTTCCAGTTGGGTACGCCCCATTTTGATGACATGGGCAAATTCTGTTGCTTTCTTGCGGAAAGATTCAATCAGTACCTCAAAATGTTTTACCAGTTTGAGGTGGGTGTAGTACAGTCCGATGTGAATGGCGGTAGGATAAGCGTCATTGGTAGACTGCGAACGGTTCACATGATCGTTGGGCGAACAGTATTGATACTCCCCTCGCTGATGTCCCATTAATTCCAACGCACGGTTGGCAATCACTTCGTTGGCGTTCATATTCGTAGTAGTACCCGCGCCTCCCTGAATCATGTCTACCGGGAACTGGTCGTGATGTTTCCCTTCCAGTATTTCTTTACAGGCCTTCAAGATAGCGTCCGCCTGTTCTTCCGTCAACAAGTCCAGTTCGCGATTGGCAACGGCAGCTCCCATTTTTGTAATAGCTAATGCCTGAATAAACAGAGGATATTCATTCAAGTGAAACTTACTGATACGAAAGTTTTCAATACCACGGAGTGTCTGCACTCCGTACAGTGCACTTTCCGGCACTTCACGACTACCTATCAGGTCACTCTCTGTACGAGTTTTTTTTGATAAATTTTGTTCCATATCGGTTGTTTTATAATAATAACAGTTTCGTTAGTTCTTATAATAACCAATGAGTTTAGTTATTGTTTTAATAAATATGCAAAAACTATTC
>OGIY01000976.1_pt1 | contig 11704 bp, 9 predicted proteins | sample 1571931 | NCBI WGS metagenome assembly OGIY01 (sample SAMEA2582110, study PRJEB24529) | metagenome | biome: Human gut stool | place: China | collected 2011
AGTTAGACATATAGTAGCTGAAGGTGTAGAAATCGACAGTACCGGCCTTCAGGATGGCAGCATCCTCCGGCTCCTGCCGGATGGTGATGTTATTCTCGGCAAAATAACGCTTCATGTAGGAAGGATACTCGCCGCGGACATGCATATCAGAGCAGAACCAGTTGCTGATCTGCATGGCCTTCTGGTTGGCGATCTCGTCGGCCGGGTCGCAGGTCAGTGCGTAGCTGGTGATAAAGCAGATCATGCAGCCCATCTTGAACTGAGGGTAGTGGTCGTGGGCATACCGGACAGCCTCTGCACTGGCCACAAACTGGTGATGCAGCGCCTGAAAACGCTCCTGCTTGTTGTCCGGCACCTTGTCGGTAGGGCCTTCAAAGCCCCGGATGGTGCCTGTTTCCAGGATCGCGCCCATGGGCATGGTGCCGCAGTTGATCTCGTTGAAGGTCAGCCAGTACTTGACCTTACCCCGGAAGCGCTGGAACAGCACCTCGCAGTAGTGGGCGTAGGCATCCACCATCCGGCGGTCTTTCCAGCCGCCGTACTTTTTGATCAGGGCAATGGGGGTATCAAAGTGGCACAGGGTCACCAGCGGCTCAATGCCGTACTTGTGGCACTCATCAAAGAGCTCCTCATAGAAGTGCAGGCCCTCTTCGTTGGGCTGCGCGTCATCGCCGTTGGGCAGGATGCGGGTCCAGGCAATGGACAGGCGGTAGCAGCGGAAGCCCATCTCAGCAAAGAGCTTGATGTCCTCCTTGAAGTGGTGGTACATGTCAATGGCTTCGTGGGAGGGGTAGAAGTGCTCGGCATCGCAGTCCAGCATCTTCAGCTGGCCCAGCGCCACGGGGAAGCGGTCGGGGCCAAAGGGCACCACGTCGACGCTGGACAGGCCGCGCCCGCCCTCGTTGTAAGCGCCCTCGCACTGGTTGGCGGCAGTGGCACCGCCCCACAAAAAGTCTTTCGGGAATTTGCCCATAGGTCTTACCTCCTGATGCAGTTGAATTCTGATGATTCAATGATACCATGTTCTGAGCCGCTGTCAACCGGGAAAGTACGACTTTAGCCGTCAATTTGACGAAAAATGTTGCTGATTTTTGACACTTTTCACGAAGAAATCGAAAATTGCGAGCGATTTTCCTTGGAATCTGTTTCTTCCAAACGGACAGTAAGTGTGATAGACTGAATAGGTAAACGGAAAACGGCTCACCCTGCCCTTCATTGCTTTGCAATGCCGGAGCGGGCGAGGACGTTGATGAAAGAGCTATCAGGAAAAATGGAGTGTTTGCTATGACTGAATTCAAGCCCATCAAGGAAGGCAAAGTCCGCGAGATCTATGACAATGGCGACAGCCTCATTATGGTTGCCACCGATCGTATCTCTGCATTTGATGTGATCCTGAAAAATAAAGTGACCAACAAGGGCAAGGTGCTGACCCAGATGAGCAGATTCTGGTTCGACTACACCAAGGATGTTCTGCCCAACCATATGCTGAGCGTGGATACCGCCGATATGCCCGAGTTCTTCCGCACGCCTGCCTTTGAGGGCCGGAGCATGAAGTGCCGCAAGCTGACCATGCTGCCCATCGAGTGCATCGTGCGCGGCTACATCACCGGCAGCGGCTGGGCCAGCTACCAGAAGACCGGCAAGGTGTGCGGCATCCAGCTGCCGGAAGGCCTGAAGGAGTCCGACAAGCTGCCCGAGCCTATCTACACTCCCTCCACCAAGGCCGAGATCGGCGACCACGACGAGAACATCTCCTACGAAAAGAGCATCGAGGTGCTGGAAAAGCAGTTCCCCGGCCACGGCGAGGAGTACGCCACCAAGCTGCGCGACTACACCATTGCCCTGTATAAGAAATGTGCTGAGTATGCGCTCTCCCGCGGCATCATCATTGCCGACACCAAGTTTGAGTTTGGTCTGGATGAGAACGGCAACGTGGTGCTGGGCGACGAGATGCTCACCCCGGATTCCTCCCGCTTCTGGCCGCTGGAGGGCTACGAGCCGGGCCACAGCCAGCCCTCTTTTGATAAGCAGTTCGTTCGCGACTGGCTCAAGGCCAACCCCGACAGCAACTACGACCTGCCGCAGGACGTGATTGACAAGACCATTGCCAAGTATCTGGAGGCTTACGAGCTGCTCACTGGCAAAAAGCTGTAAATTTTACGATAAAACGAATCCCGGCAGATGCTTGACAGCTCTGCCGGGATTCGCTATAATGTCTATAGAAAGGGCACTGCGACAAGCGGTTGGCCCCAGTTCAAGGTTTACAGTTTTTGAGAACCGTCACCGTGCCGGGTGGCGGTTCTTACTTTTTCACGCGAATGGTGAATGTCAATCCAAACAAGTGGAATGTCAAAGTAATTGGCATGTACTCACCTCCTTTCGGAAGTGAGGGCCGAACCGCCTGCCGTTGTTTGCAGTGCCCCGCCGCCTTTCAGCAGCAGAGATAGCATAACACAGTTTTCGGCTGATTTCAACAAAAAAATGCTTCCGTGCGCCGCACGGAAGCATTTTTTGTTTCACTTACTCAGCTCCGCGCTTTCCTCGGAAAAAGCTTCGGACTCTGCCGTTTCTTCGTTTTCTTCGTCCAGCAGATACTGCACCTCGGTCTGCTTTGCCATCTGGTCAGCCGTCCAGTCCAGCTGTGCGATGCCTTCCAGCTCCAGCGTGTACTGTTCCACATTCTGCAGGCTGCCGGAGGCAAGACTCTGGCCCGGGTCGTTCTCCGGCGACCATGTAATGCGCAGCTCATCCGGCTGTGCGCTGCACTGCTGCACGGCATCGGTCACGCTGCGGCAGTCCTGCGCAAAGGCCTGTACGCTGTCATAGCCGCCAAACAGCTCCACAGTCAGGCTCAGATAGCCGTTTCCGGCATTCACATCCCGCAGCGTTTTCGCCTCACTGCTGTACAGGTAGGCGTTTCCGCTGATATTCTTCACACGGATATCCGGGGCTGTTTGTTTGATCTTGTCATAGGCTTCTGTCGTATATTCCTGCCCCAGCTTCATGCTTGCCTGATTCCGCTCCGGGCCGAGTTCATCCCACACGACCGGCAGCAGCGACAGACAGAAGCATCCGCCCATGAGCACAAGGCAGATCAGCACCGACCAGAAATCGTATTTCCAGCGGCCCGGGCGGGCGGCAAAAAAGAGCACCTCGCCGCCCAGCAGGATCAGCCCTGCCGCTGGGGCGATCTTGAGCATCAGCTTCCAGTCAAAGCCCGGCACAAAATAGGCAAGCAGAAAGAAGATGCCCGCTGCGATCAGGCATACGCCCAGCGTAAAGCTGCCCACCCGGCGCAGCGGCTGCGGTTTTGCAGGCTGCGGTGCTTCACCGGTCAGCGGCGCATCATTTCTCGTCTCGTCCATCGTCGGCATCCTCCGTCTCATCGTCCGGGGTCACGGGCTTGCCCAGCAGAGCCGAGAGTTTGGGCATGGCAAAGCCCCTTGCTTCCGGCTCTGCCTGCGCATCCTGTGCAGTATACTCGGTAAACTCTTCATCTTCGGCATCGTTCTGCGGCTTCTGCTTTCTGCCCTTGGGGCCGCGCACCAGCCACGCACCGCAGATGATCAGGGCCACGCAGACCACCACCTCCGGCAGCTGATCCATCATCAGGTAAAGTGCGCGGAAGAAAGGGCTGCTCTGGCCCCAGCGCCACACGATATCCCCCAGCGTGTTCATAAGGATGTTCTGGTAGGCCACCAGTGCGCCCAGCGCGATCAAGCCCCAGCCCAGCAGCTTGTGGCTGTCCAGCATGAACTGTTCCATGCGCTGGTCGTGCCAGTTGATGTGCACCAGATAATCGTCCTGCGGGGCGGTGCCTGCGCCGATCTGCGCCCGGAGATTGAAGGTGTCAAAGAAGCTGTACATCCACACAATGGGCATGGCTACATACAAAACTTCCAGCAGAGTGCCCGCACCAAAGGCCACGCAGAACATGGTAATGAGCGAAAGGCCGCGCTTCATGTAGCCCTGATACATCTGGCCTGCGCCCGGGCAAAAGGCGAAGAGGAAGGTCAGGATTCCGTTTTTCATCATAATCGATCTCCTTATTTTGTTTGATCTGCAAGTGGCGAATTTTTGTATTTTTCTGCTGCAGGGCCGCCGGCTCCGAACAGCAGGTCATTGAGTGCTTTTGCCAGCGAAGCCTGCTGCTTCGGCTTGTCGTCGTCCATTGGCTTTCCCAGTATTTCCGGCTGGGCGGACGGTCGGCCATCTTCCACCGGCTTGCCCAGCTGTGCAGGCTCTTCGGTCTGGCTCTGGCTGGTCTCCGGTGTCCATGTGTGCAGCTCCTGCCGGAAATTCAGCAGCTGGTCTATGGTGCCGGAGCGCCACATGGTAAAGGCCAGCACCGCCGCCACACCGGCCACTGCGGCACGGCCCCATGTGTTCTGCATCAGCCGCACCCAGATAGCGGCCATCACCGCCTTGTGCGCGGAGTGCGGCGGCGTTTCCAGCACATCTGCCGTCAGCAGAGCGGTGTAGCGGTCCATGCATTTATCGCAGTAGGATAAATGCTCGGCGGTTTCCAGCCGGCCCAGCTCATCCAGCCCGCCTGCCTGCAGGGCCTGTAGGCCTTCGTCGGTCAGGCAGCCGTTTTTGTCAAACAGTTCCATGTACGCACTCCTTTCCATCGTTTTCACGCTGTAGTATCTGCTGTGCCAGCATCTTTTTTGCCCGGTAGATCTGTGCTTCCACCGTCTTGAACGGGCGGCCGCACAGCTGTGCCGCCTCGGCCATGGTGTGCTGTTCCAGCAGCACCAGACGGCAAGGCGTTCTGTAGGGCTCCCGCAGGTCCAGGATCATGGCGGTGAGCTCTTCCTCGCCCAGAGCATCCAGCACCTGCTGTTCCGGCTGGGTGCCGGGCGGCGCACCTTCCAGCGCCAGCACATCGTCGCCGGGAATGTTCACCCTGCGCACCCATGCGCTGCGCAGATAGTCCTTTGCCTTGTTGGCAGCGATGCGTGCCAGCCACTGTTTTTCAAACCCGGACGGGCAGCGGTCAATGGCCCGCCATGCCGCCAGAAAGGTCTCCTGCGTCAGGTCCTGCGCATCGCCGGCATCCGGCACCAGCTGGTGGCAGACCGTATACACGAGCGACTGGTATTTCTGCACCATCGCGCTGAATTCCAAGGTCGTCAACGGCCTGCCCACCTCCTTTCAGTTTCGTCCCGGTCCGACGAAGTGCAGCCTCTGCGCTGCCCTTCTGCACATTCATACGAAACAGCCGTTCAAAATCCTGCAAAAACTTTTATTTTTATGATACAATAGAAGTAGTATAGCACAAAAGGAGGCATTCGGCCATGGCTGTCAGTACCCGTCAGGCACTTTTGCAGGCACTTTCCGCTGCCGGAGGCAGCTATGTTTCCGGCCAGCAGCTGGCCGAGACCCTCGGCGTGAGCCGCGCTGCCGTGCACAAGGCCGCTGCGGCCCTCACGGCCCAAGGGTACGCGCTGGAAGCTGCGCCCCGCCGGGGCTACCGGCTGGCAGGCGGCGACCCGTTCTGCACCGAAGCCATCGGGGACTACCCTGCACCCATCTATTTATATGATACGCTGGAAAGCTCCAACCGCACGGCAAAGCTGCTGGCGCTGGATGGTGCACCCCATGGCACGCTGGTGCTCACCGCCCACCAGAGCGCCGGACGCGGCAGGCTGGGCCGAAAATTTGAAAGCCCGGCAGGCAAGGGCGTTTACTGCTCGGTGCTGCTGCGCCCGGAAATGCCCGCCGCCAATGCCCAGACCGCTACTATCAGCGCCGCGGTGGCGGTCTGCCGTGCCGTGAAAAAGCTCTGCGGGCTGGAGCTTGCCGTCAAGTGGGTCAACGACCTGTACTATCAGGGCAGAAAGGTCTGCGGCATCCTGACCGAGGCGGGGACCGACCTCGAGAGCGGACAGCTGGAATGGCTGGTGGTCGGCATCGGGCTGAACCTTACCTCCACCGCCGCCGACTGGCCGGATGAACTGGCCCGCAAGGCCGGGAGCCTGTACCCCGGCGGGCCTGCCCCGGTGAGCCGGGCCGCACTGGCCGGGGCCATTGCCCGGGAGCTGCTGGCCCTCTGCCCGGCGTTTGACTGTCTGGATGAGTACCGCGCCCGGTGCTTTGTGCCCGGCCACTGGGTGACGGTGTGTGCCGAGACCGAGACCTACGCCGCAAAGGCCCTTGCCATCGACGAGGAAGGGCGGCTGGTCATCCAGCGGGAGAACGGCCGACAGGAGGCTCTGCGCTGCGGCGAGGTGACCACACGGCCTGCACGGACCGAATAAGACGCAAAAAAGCACCCTTTCCTGCCCGGAAAGAGTGCTTTTTATGTTCTGCACTTATGTATCCAGATCCACGGCTTCCAGCACCGTGATGTCCTCTTTTTCAAAGGCGGTGCGGATCATCCCGGCAAGGCCGGGCATTTCGGCCTTGTTCTCGATGCACAGGGTGATGATGCCATTCAGGCTGGAGGCTTCCACACCCATGGAGCCGCCATCCGGCGGGACCCAGACGTTGAAGTCTTTGGTGTACTTCTGAAGCTCCTGCGTGGCCGGCAGCAGCGGATTGCCCAGATAGCTGAGCCAGAAATCCGCCGGGACACCGCTGATGTACTCACCCATCTGGAACACCCTCTGCTTGATGCGCAGGGGCGCTTTCTGCTGGTCTACCTTGTACACCCAGCTCATTTGCTGGACCATCTGGCGCAGCTTTGCCTCCGGCTGCAGGGTGCGGAGCACCTCGGCATCCATTTTCGGCACGATGTCCGCAAGGCGGGTGTCATCGTTCAGCTTCACGCCGCTCTGGAAGGAGCACACGCAGTTGTAAAGGGCATCCGGCACGCCCGCTTCCCTGCGGGTATCTGCCGAGTAGGAATACTGGATCTCGTCTTTGCCCAGATAGCTGCGCAGCGCAAGGCTCAGCAGACCGGCCAGCGCTGTAAAGGGCTTGACACCGTTCTCCACTGCCCGGTCCACAAGGCTCTGCTTGGTCAGCCGCACCCGGGTGCGGCGCATCCTGCCCTCCCATGTCTGCACCACATCCCTCTGCATCGTGCTTTCGGTGGCTGTGGGGGGCGGGTATTTTGCCATCATGGCCTCGATGTCATAGGCCGGGCTGCACACGATGGGCGTGTTTGCAAACGCCGTGCCATAGCGCAGGTTGCAGTACTGTTCCAGAATGCGGGTGAGGAAGGGCGACACCCCGTGGCCGTCCATGAGGAAATGATACCAGTCAAAATAGACGGTATCCCCCTCACAGCTCACGCTGAAAAGATAGCCGTTCGTTTCCTCCGGGATATCGCGCTGTGCACTGCCCTGATACACAAGGCAGGGGTTCGGGTTCGGCTCCAGAAAAAAGCTCCGCTTTTCCTGCACCAGCTGTACCCGATAGTACGGTGCGGCCGAAAGCGCCGCCTCCAGTGCGCGCTGCAAAAGAGCGGGTTCCACCGCATCCTGCAGCGCAAACTGGTACCGGCACAGGATCTTCTCCCGACGGAAGAAGTACATCGTTCCCTGAAAGATGTACTCCGTCGAGCGCTGCGACTCATTCATGAACTGTTACCCCGCGTTTGCCGCCAGATAATCCACCAGATCCCCTATGGTCACAAAGTTGCGCAGCTCCTTTTCAGGGATGCGCAGGCCGAAGGTCTCCTCGAGGTCTGCCACAATGGTCAGGATCTCCATTGAGGACAGATCCAGATCGTCCATCAGGACGCTGTTCTCATTCACATCTTCGGGAGAGACCTCGGCAACATCCTCCAGGATGGCCAGGATCTGGGAAATGATCTCTGCTCGTTCCATAGAAATTTTCTTCCTTTCCGTGACGGATAATAGGCACAATCTCCTGTGCCTTTCCATAATAATACCCTGATTCTCTCCTGTGCGCAAGGGTTCCGCCAACAAAGCTTTGTTTTTTGTCGGAACTCCTGTTTTCAGTCTGCCGGTCTGCCGGCCCATTTATGCATCCGGGCATTCGATCGCATCCGTATCACTGGCGCAGCAGCTTGCCTGCACCGTTACGCGGCAGCGGCTCGGTGCTGAACTCCACTGCGCTCATACGCTTGTACAGCGGCAGGGTGCGGTTTGCCTCGGTGATAAAGTCCCGCACCTGCTGCTGTTTGTCCTCGTCGCAATAGACCACCACGCCGATCTTCTTGCCCATTTCTTTTACAATACATTCCTTCACGGCTTCGCACTTGCCCACGATGCCTTCCAGCTCTTCGGGGTTGATATTCTCGCCGCTGTCCAGAATGATGAGGTTCTTCTTGCGGCCAGTCATATAGTAGTAGCCTTCCTCGTCCACGCTGGCCAGGTCGCCGGTGTGGAGCCAGCCGTCCTTGTCGATGGTCTCGGCAGTTGTCTCGGGGTCCTTATAGTAGCCCAGCATCACGCAGCCGCCGCGGACGCAGATCTCGCCGGTCTCGTCCACCTTGACCTCACAGAAGCCGTCTGGCTTGCCCAGGGCACGCAGGTGTTCGCCCTCCTGGGTCACGTTCAGCAGGCCATAGCCGGCCAGCTCGGTCATGGAGTAGCACTGGTTGATGTAGAAGCCATTCTTCACCAGTTCGCTCAGGATGGCGGGATCAAGGATCGCAGAGCTGCAGCTCAGGTTCCACAGACCGTTCAGGCGGTCGGCATGGCCGCGCTTGATCTCGTTGTAGATCATCTCCACCAGCACCGGCGGGGTAGACATGGCATCGCTGTGCATCAGGCCGAGGTCGCGGTAGAAGTCGCGGATGTCGGCGGAGAGGTTCAGCGCCCAGCCCTTGCAGGCCCAAACGAAGAGGCAGATGAACGTACCCAGATGGAACAGGGGCAGGATGGCGAAGTTGCTCAGGACGTCGTTTTTGTCCTCGGGCATATGCTCGTGCTTATAGTCCAGCATGGCGTCGCCGAATTTGACCTGGCACTCCACCGTGGTAAAAAAGTTGTGCTCCGAGAGCATGACGGCCTTGCTGCGGCCGGTGGTGCCGGAAGTGAACATCAGCACCATCAAATCATCATGGCCCACGCAGTCAACAAGCTCTGCAGGCGCGCTGTCCTTGAAGGCGTCCATCGGGCGGAGTTTATCGCCGTAGGCGGCCTCGATGTCGGGGCGGCAGCCATAGTCGATGCCGTCGTTGACGATGAGGGAAGGCTCGGCAAGGCCCAGCTCATATTCCAGCTCGGGCCAGGTCTTTTTCTGGTTGATGGTCACGACGACGGCCCCGGCGAGGATCGCGCCGAAGCTGTTGACACCGTACTCATAGCAGTTGCGGCTCATGATGCCGACACGCTTGCCCTTGATGTCGGGGATATTCTCCTTAAAATAAGTAACGGCCCTGCGGATGTCCTGCACATACTGGGCGTAGGTCTTTTCCACCACAGTCTTGCCATCGGCGGCCACATAGCGGAAAGCCACCCGGTCGGGGTACTGCTTCGCCATAACGTTCGTGATGAGCTCATATACAGTATTTATCATTTTTGTCGCTCCTTGCTGTTTTTCTTTATTGCAGCGAAACGCCGGCATTTGACATATTCTGCCTCAGAGTAATAATACCTGTTTCGGCAGAGAAATGCAACTACGCGGCGTATCCTTTTCACTGTTTCTTCTTACTTGTTACTTGCGCAGCAGCTTACCCAGAGCGTTGCGGGGCAGGGGCTCAGCGGTGAACTCCACGGCACTGATGCGCTTATACAGCGGCAGGCTGCGGTTCACCTCGATGACGAAGGCTCTGACCTCTTCCTGCTTATCCTCAGGGCAGTAGATGACAGCACAAATTTTCTGGTCCTTTTCCTTCACGATGCACTCGGTGATGGCCGGGCAGAGGGCCAGCTTCTTTTCCAGCTCTTCGGGGCTGACGTTCTCGCCGCTGGCGAGGATGATAAGGTTCTTCTTGCGGCCGGTGATGTAATAGAAGCCTTCCTCATCCATCCGGGCCAGGTCGCCGGTGTGGAACCAGCCGTCGGCGTCGATGACCTCTGCCGTGGCCTCGGGGTCCTTGTAGTAGCCCAGCATCACGCAGTCGCCCTTGATGCAGATCTCGCCGGTCTCGTCCAGCTTATACTGAACGTGGTCGTCGGGCTTGCCCACGGCACTCATGTGCTTTTCGACCTGCGTGAAGTTCAGGATGCCGTCGCCGAAGGTCTCGGTCATACCGTAGCACTGGTTGACGACGAAGCCGTTCTGGGCCAGCTCCAGCAGCATCTTGGGGTCGAGGGCAGCGGAAGAGCAGCACAGGTCCCACAGGCCGTTCAGACGGCTGACGCGGCCACGCTTCATATCATTGTAGATGGTCTCCACCAGCATGGGGGCCGAGGCCATGACGTCGCTGTGCATCAGGCCCAGGTCGCGGTAGAAGTCGCGGATGTCGCCGCAGAGGTTCAGAGTCCATCCGGCAGGCGGGTAGGACATAACGCAGACGAAGCAGGCCATGTGGAAGAGGGGCAGCAGGGTCATATGGCTCAGCGGCAGCTTCTGGCCTGCCGGGAGGCGGTTGGTGATCCAGTTCTCTGCCACCTCCGAATAGGTGTGCAGGCTGGCGCACATATTCCGCTCCGAGAGCATGACGCCCTTGCTGCGGCCGGTGGTGCCGGAGGTGAACATCAGCATCATCAAATCATCGTGGCCCACGCAGTTGGTCAGCTCGCCAGGGGCAGTCTCTTTATAGCAGTCCATGGGGCGGAGCTTCGGGCCGTAGGCGGCTTCCAGCTCGGCGCGGCAGCCGTAGTCGATGCCGTCGTTCAGGATGAGGGTAGGCTCCACGAGGCCCAGCTCATATTCCAGCTCCTCCCAGGTCTTTTTCTGGTTCAGAGTCACGAGAACGCCGCCGGCGAGGATGATGCCGTAGGACGCCACGCAGAATTCATAGCAGTTCCGGCTCAGCAGAACGATGCGCTGGCCCTTGATGTCCGGCACTTCGGCCTTGAGATAGGCCACCATCCGGCGGATGTCCTGCGCATACTCGCGATACTTCTTCTCCACGACAGTCTTGCCGTCCTCGGCCACATAGCGTATGGCCACATGATCGGGGAACTCCTGCTCCATGCAGCGGGTCACCATGTCGTATACGCCTGCAGGTACTTTGATGTATTCAGCCATCGGTCTTTCTCCTTTTTTGTCAAATTTTCAGTTCTGTACTTTTTATTTACTTTCCAGAGTCATTCCGAATCTCTGGCAGTTCGAGGAAAACTTTGGCACGACTCCTTATGGCAACAGTATACCGCAAGCAGAGCGTAAACGCAAGATTTAATTGCACAAATATGCAACTTGGGCTTGCGTTCAATTTGTGCAGGCAGATGTAATTCTTTCCTTTTGTTGCGATGTGCGAAAAGCTGTGATACACTTTTTTTCGTCAGGACGAAACTTCGCCCGGAGGTCGAGTCCTTATCAAATTGACAGCAAGCCCAAAAAGCATTATACTGTTTATATTATTTAGCAAAAAAGCTCCCCGCCGAGCTTCATATTTTTATTTATCGCGCCTAAAACACGGCCTTCCGGGGCCTCCGGGACGAATGGCGCACAAGGAGGACCCTTTTCATGGAAGGCACCAAGCCCCGCACTGTAAGCAGCCTTGGCATGTTCGACCTGCTGAAAGGCATCGGAATGCTGGCCATCGTCTTTGCCCACACGGCAGAGCTTTACCCCCTCGGCACCAACGACGTCACCCCTTTCGCGTTCGCGCTGTTCGCTTACCGCGAAGCGCTGATGGCCGCCTTTTTTATTGCCAGCGGCTACGGCTTCCGCA
>OGIY01000978.1_pt1 | contig 11697 bp, 10 predicted proteins | sample 1571931 | NCBI WGS metagenome assembly OGIY01 (sample SAMEA2582110, study PRJEB24529) | metagenome | biome: Human gut stool | place: China | collected 2011
AACCGCCGCGAAAGCGGTAAGGATGGAAAGGCGAGGTAAGAGCTCACCAGCGCACTGGCGACTTTGCGGCTATGTAAACCCTGCTCGAAGCAACATCCGTATGGGACATTATGCGGAGTCTCGCGCGTCCCGGTGATGGCGTGAGCCTTGCGGCGACGCAAGGACAAGATAGATCGTCGTTTGATACAGAACCCGGCTTACGTTCCAGTCGTTTTTCTTTTGTAATCGGTTAAAGCACACCTGTTTTTTGAGACAGATGTGCTTTTTTGTATTTTTCTGTTCCTTTTCTGCATAAAAAAGCGCAAAACCGGGCAAAAACCGCTTGTTTATTTCAGATAAATCGTATATAATGTAGTGTACGCCTGTGGTTGTGCCAAGATAGAGGGGCACTTATACCGCAGCTGTATGGGAAAAGTATAGAAATGAATTAGGGGGATCGTACTTATGGCAGATTATTTTGCAATGAATCATGACGAGCTCACCGCTGAAAAAGCCGCGCTCGAGGCACAGTACAAAAAGTTTCAGGACATGGGCCTGAAGCTGAACATGGCTCGCGGCAAGCCCGGCCCTCACCAGATGGATCTGGCCATGGACCTGCTCAAGCTTGATGATTACACCGCTGCCGACGGCACCGATGTGCGCAACTACGGCAACCTTGAGGGTCTGGAGGAGGCCCGCGAGCTTTTTGCCGATGTGTTCGGCGTCAAAGCAAACGAGGTCTTTGTGGGCGGCAACTCCAGCCTGCAGCTGATGTACAATCTGGTCGCGATCGGCATGATGTTCGGCTTTCAGGATTCTCCCAAGCCGTGGAGCCAGGTCGAGAACCGCAAGTTCCTCTGCCCGGTGCCCGGCTATGACCGCCACTTTGCCATCACCGAGGAGATGGGCTTTGAGCTGATCAGCATCCCCATGAGCCCCGACGGTCCCGATATGGACAGGATCGAGAAGCTGGTTGCCGAGGATGACACCATCAAGGGTATCTGGTGCGTGCCGCAGTATTCCAACCCGGACGGCTACACCTACAGCGATGAGACGATCCGCCGCTTTGCTGCCCTCAAGACCGCTGCCCCGGATTTCAAGATTTTCTGGGATGAGGCGTATATCGTCCATCACCTGACCGAGGAGATCATTGAGACCCCGGTCCTGCTGAACGAGGCCAAAAAGTACGGCAATGAGGACCGCGTCTTTATGTTCACCTCCACCAGCAAAATCACTTTCCCGGGTGCCGGTGTGTCTGCCATAGCCTGCAGCGAGAACTCGATGAAGTACATGTGCAAGCGCTTCTCGACGATGATCATCAGCTATGACAAGATGAACCAGCTGCGCCATGTCCGCTTCCTGAAAAATAAGGAAGGCGTGCTGGCACACATGGCCAAGCATCGCCGCCGTCTGGTGCCCTGCTTTGACGCTGTAAAGACCACCTTTGCCACCGAGCTGACCCCCTGCGGTGATATTGCCCATTGGACCAACCCCAAGGGCGGCTACTTCATCAGCCTGTATGTCATGCCCGGCTGTGCCAAGCGTGTGGCCCAACTCTGCAAGGACTGCGGCCTGACCCTGACGGGTGCCGGCTCGGCCTACCCGTACCACAAGGACCCCGATGACTCGCATCTGCGCATTGCGCCGACCTACCCGAGTCTGGACGAGGTCGAAACTGCTTCTGCACTGCTCTGCGTCTGTGTGCGTCTGGCAGTTGTTGAAAAGCTGCTTGCTGACAAGCAGTAAAATCTATCCCGCCCGCCGGTGCGGGCAAGTTTTTGGAGGTTTCTATGAACAGAAAAGGGAAGTCATGGCCGTTGTTTGTCGTGGCAATTTTGATCGTGCTGTTTTCCCTGACGGCCATCCTCGGTGTAAGCTATACCTATGGCGATACCAAGAATGTCTATGTCAAGGGCGCATCTGATATCCGCTTCGGTATTGACATCCGCGGCGGCGTGGATGTCACATTCATGCCTGCCGGTGATGTGGATGCCACCGATGAGCAGATGGCAGCAGCCAAAACGGTCATCGAGGATCGCCTTGTCGGCCTCGGCATCACCGATTACGAGAGCTATGTTGACAACAACAAGGATCGTATCATCGTGCGTTTCCCGTGGAAGAGCGACGAGGCGGACTTTAACCCGCAGACCGCTATTGACGAGATCGGCACCACGGCCAAGATGGTATTCCGCAAGGGCTCTTCCGCCACGGGTGAGGAGATCCTGAGCGGTGACGATGTGGCTTCCGCCAACGCCGCCTACAATGAGACTGAGGGCTGGGTCGTACAGCTGAAGTTCAATTCCAACGGTGCCTCCGCCTTTGCCTCCGCCACCACCGAGCTGGCTGCCAACAAAGGCACCATCTCGATCTGGCTGGATGACAACAATATCTCCACCGCCACCGTCAATGAGGCCATCACCGGCGGTGAGGCCATCATCAAGGGCAACTTTGATCAGGATAGCGCCTCCACACTGGCCAACCAGATCAATTCCGGCTCTCTGCCGTTTGCTCTGTCTGCTGAGAGCTACTCCACCATCAGCCCGTCTCTGGGCGCCAAGAGCCTGGATGTCATGGTGCAGGCCGGTATCATTGCCTTTATCCTCGTTGCAATCATGATGATCTGCCGCTATCGTCTGCCCGGCACCATCGCCGTCATCTCCCTGCTGGGTCAGGTTGCGGCTACGCTGGCGGTCGTCTCCGGTTATTTCACCGTTTTCCCCGGCTCCACGCTGACGCTGCCCGTCCCGGCCCCCACGTCCCACAGGATGTCTTCCGGGCGGACGGCCAGCTTCGCCAGCACAGCGGCCCGGACTTCCTGCTTGGTCATGGGAACGTCGCCCCGCTCGAAGGCTTCGTCCGGCAGGCCCGGAGCGCGGCGGGGCAGCACCTCCGCCGCCTCCACGAGAAGGACGCTCAGGCTGTTGAAGCGGCCTGCGGCCAGCTCTTTGACGCTGCCGCGGAAGATCTTCTCTTCCGGCGTGCCGAGGCACTGGCCCACGACGCCCTGCACGTCCCCGAAGCCCTCTGCCGCCAGCTGGGCGCAGAGGGTGGCGGGGTCTTCGCTGCCGCCGGTGAGGAAGAAGGTGGGTCTGCCCTGCATACACTCGGCCACCGGGTCACAGGTGCGGCCATGGGCCGAAACAAGGTTCCACCCCTGCCACGGACGGCCCAGCGCCGCCGCCAGCAGCTGGATGCTGGAAAGGCCAGGCAGCCCCCGGGCGCGGACGCCGAGGGCAGATGCTCTGCAAATTTGATACGCTTGGTTCTGAGAAACTCCGGTGTCGCCGCTGTAGACCAGCACGGCGTTCTCTGCGCCGGAAGTCTGCAGCAGCTCTGCCACCTCGTCGGGGCGGTAGGCGGCGGCGCGGTTCTCGGTGCAGCCGGCAGGCAGAACTGCCAGCAGACGCCGTGCGCCCAGGATGAGGTCGGCCTGCCGCAGTGCGGCCAGGCCCTGAAGGGTCAGGTTCTCCGGCTGGCCGGAACCCATGCCGATGAGTGTCACATTCATCTTATCATCTCCTTGCAGCGTTTCAGCACCTCGAAAGCCGTCTCGCCCTGCTCGGGCGGGCGGCGGATGACCACCAGCTGCGCCCCGGCGGCAGAGGCGGCGGCGGCTTTTTCGTCGAAGCCTCCGGCCGCGCCGCCGTCCTTTGTGACGAGCCAGCGGATATGGAACTGCTCCATCATGGCCTGATTGAGGGCAAAGCTGAAGGGACCCTGCATGGCGATGATGTTGCGGTGGGGGATGTTCGCCGCCTCACAGGCTGCGATGCTTTCCAGCGTGGGCAGAACACGGGGGTAGAGCCGCTCGGGCGGGATGGCCGCAAACTGCGCCAGCTCCTTGGCCCCGGTGGCCAATAGAAGGTTGCCCTCTTTTGCGGCCAGCGCCTCGGCTGCCTGCTTTGCGCTCTCAAAGACGAGACAGTTTTCCGGCAGCGGACTGGCCGGGCGCAGCAGGCGGAGGTATTCCACCCCGGCCTTCTCTGCCGCTGCTTTGATGTTTTTGGTCGCCTCCACTGCGTAAGGGTGGGTGGCGTCGATGCAGAGGGCGGCATCCCCCAAGAGCGCAGCCATCTCATCGGGCAGGAGCCGCCCGCACCGGACGGTGACGCCGGGGGTGCTCCCCTGCTCTTCCTGTCCCAGCGGGGTGGCCACGCTGACGGTGACTTCGATGCCCAGCGCCGCCAGCTGGCGGGAAAGCTCCCGCCCCTCGGTAGTGCCGCTGAAAACGACGACATTCATCGGCGGTACCCCCGCGGCGTGACCATCCGCCCGCTCAGCGCGCGGGTGGCGGCGTTCCCCACAAAGACGGTGGTGAACATATCCACCTCAGTGTCCCGGAGCTGGCTGAGAGGCAGGATGTGCTTTTCCTGCCCTTCCCGGCCGATGTTCCGCACAGAACCGCAGAGGGTGTCCGGGGCTTTGCCGTTCGCCAGCAGGACGTCCACGGCCCGGCGCAGATAGTCCGGGCGGCCCTTGGACGAGGGATTATACAGCGCCAGTGCGAAATCGCCCTGGGCGGCGCAGACCAGCCGCTTTTCGATGACCTCCCACGGCGTGAGGCGGTCCGACAGCGAGATGACGCAGAAATCGTGGGCCAGCGGCGCACCCAGCACCGCGCCGCCGCTGAGGGCGGCGGTCAGGCCGGGGACGACCTCCACGTTGACGTCCGGGTACTCTTCGGCCAGCTCCAGCAGCGGGCTGGCCATGCCGTAGACCCCGGCGTCGCCGGAGCAGACCAGCGCCACGTCCCGACCCGCCCGGGCGGTGTCCAGCGCCCAGCGGCAGCGGTCGATCTCCCGGGTCATGCCGGTGGTGTAACACTCTTTTTCCGGGTAGAGGGGGCGCACAAGGTCGATGTAGACCGTATAGCCGCACAACACCTCGGCCTGCTGCAAGGCGCTCTGCGCCTGCACGGTCAGAAACTGTCCGCCGCCGGGGCCAAGCCCCACGACGAACACGGTCTTTTTACTCTCACTCATTGCTCTGTCCTCCAATCGGGTGCAAAGGGGCGGACGGCCAGCGCCAGCGTCACGCCGCCGCCTGCCGTTTTGGGCAGAAGGAGCGTCCCGCCCGAGGCTTTTACCGCCGAGCGCTCACAGACGTTGTCCACGCCGGTGACACTTGCCACAAAGGCCGACGGGGTGAACTGTCCCGGCACGGCCCGCAGTTCGTCGGCCGGATAGAACGTGATGGGCCAGCCGTGGGCTTTGCAAAACTCTGCAAGCCCCGGCTCATCTTTTTTCAGGTCGATGCTGGCGGCTGCGCAGGCCGCCGCCGGGCTGAGACCGGACGCGGCACAGAACGCTGCAAAGGCTTCTTCCAGCTGCTGGGCCGTCGTGCCGCGGCGGCACCCCACCCCCAGCACCCCGATGCGGGGTACGAGGTGGAGCGCCTCGCCCTGCGGTGTGAGGGTCAGGGCGAAGTCGGCGGCTTCGGGTGCGTCAGTTTTTTCCACGCCGGCGGGGGACTCCCCCGCCACCGGCCACGGCGACCAGTACCGGACAGTCTGCCCGGCCAGCAGGGCGCCGCTGACGCGCTTGATGCGCTCCGGTTCAAGGACAGCGCAGTTCTGGGCCTTGGCCCAGAGGTCCACGGCGAAGAGACCGTTGACGTCGGTGGCCGTCGTGATGACCGGCACCGCGCCGCACGCTTTTGCCAGCGCCCGGGCCAGCGCGTTGGCACCGCCCAGATGGCCCGACAGGAGCGGCACGGCGAAGTTCCCGCCCTCGTCCACGACCACCACCGCCGGGTCGGCGGCCTTGCTCCTGCAGTGGGGCGCGATGGCCCGCACCGCGATGCCCACAGCTCCCACAAAAATCAGGGCCTCATTCTGTGCAAAATGCTCCGCCGTCCAGCCTTTCAGGGTCATGTCTCCGCCGCAGCGGCTCACGCTGCCGGGCAGAGCTTCCGCCAGCCGATGGGCCAGCGCCTCGCCCTTTGCGGTGAAGGCCAGATATGCCCGGCTCACTGCCCGGCCTCCGTCCCCTGCCGGAACTCGGTGGTAAAGGCGGGATCGTAGAGCTTGCTGCGCTCGTAGTTTTCGCCCAGAAAGTCGCCCACGACGATGAGGGCGGTCTTGGTGATGCCGTTTTTGCGGGTCTCCTCGGCCAGTGTGGAGACTGTGCAGCGCACCACCTTCTGCTCGGGCCAGGTGGCCTTATAGACCACAGCGGCAGGGGTATCGGGGCGGTAGCCGCCGCTCTCGAGAAGGGCCTGCCGGACTTTGTCCACCAGCCCGATGGAGAGGAAGATGACCATGGTAGCCCCGTGAGCGGCCAGCTTTTCCAGCTGTTCGGCCTCAGGGACAGGAGTGCGGCCCTCCATCCGGGTGATGATGACGGTCTGGCTGACGTTGGGCAGGGTGTACTCGGCACAGAGTGCCGCCGCCGCGCCGCAGAAGCTGGACACGCCCGGGGTGTCGTCATAAGGAATGCCGTCGGCGTCCAGTGCGTCCATCTGCTCCCGGATGGCCCCGTAGAGGCAGGGGTCGCCGGTGTGGAGGCGGACCGTGGTTCCGCCGGCCTTTTCGGCGGCGCGGATGGTGTCCAGCACCTGTTCCAGCGTCATTTCCGCGCTGTTGTAGATGGCACAGCCGGGCTTCGCCAGCCCCAGCAGGGCCGGGTTGACGAGACTGCCCGCGTAGATGATGCAGTCGGCATCGGCCAGCAGGGCCGCGCCCCGCCGGGTGATGAGGTCGGGCGCACCCGGCCCGGCTCCTACAAAATGGACCATATCTTACCCCTCCTTCACCAAAATCGTTGCGAAATAGCCCGCCGACCGGACCGGGTCATAATCGGCCAGGTCGGGCCAGACCTCCTCGTTCGGCAGGCCGCAGTTACAGACCATCGCGCTCCGGCTCAGAAGCCCGGCGTCGGCCAGCGCGGCCAGCGTCTCGGGCAGCTGACGGCCCGATTTCATCAGCACTTTTGCGCCCGGTGCGGCCAGCACCTCAGCGGCGCAGCGCCCCGGGGCGATGGTCAGCGGCTGCTCCATGCCGCCCGTCAGGGACTGGCCCAGCCGGGCCGCAGCGGCGCAGAAGCTCGTCACGCCGGGGAGCATCACGGTCTTGCAGCCCTCGGCCTCCAAGATCTCCTGCAGGTAGCCGAAGGTCGCGTAGACGGACACGTCGCCGAGGTTGAGCATGGCGACATCCTGCCCGGCGTCGAGATATTCTTTCACAGCCCGGGCCGCCTCGACGTGGGCGGCTTTCTGCACCGCCGGGTCAAGGCTCATGGCGAAGCGCAGCGGCAGGATGGTCTTGCCGCTCAGATCCACCGCACCTTTTGCGATGTCCAGCGCCAGCATCCCGCCCTTCGGGGTCTGGGGCGCGGCGATGACCGGACAGTTTTCGAGGCGGCGGACAGCCTGCAGGGTCATGAGCTCCGGGTCGCCCGGGCCGACGCTGACGCCGTAAAAAGTGCCTATCCGTTTTTCCATTCGTCCAGCAGCTCCTTTACAGTCCTGGTCTGGCCCAACGGGCCGTATTGGTTCGAGAAGAGCACCGCGCCCACCCGGAACGCCCCGGCGGCGCGGCGGTCGAGGTGGAGCTGGATGGCGTCCAGCAGACTGGACAGCACCGGTTCTCTCATCTCTGCTTCGTCTAAGATCTCCATGCAGGCGTCGGTGGTAGCCGCGTTCATCAGGGCCGCGCAGACGTCCCGGGATGCACCGCAGAGGGCGGCGTGGGCGCAGAGCAGCTCGGTGCGGCAGTCGGCTGTGCGGGAGTGGGTGTTCATGACGCCGCCCGCCAGTTTGACCAGCTTGCCGATGTGGCCCACCAGCACCACCTCTTCGAAGTGGGATGCCGCCGCCATATCCATCGTATCCCCGATGAAGTTCGAGGTCTTGACCACCGGGATATTCTTTAGGGCGGGCATCTTCTCATGGAGATAGTCGAGGCCGTAGTTGCCCGGGGCAAGGATGAGCCGCCGGGGGCTTCCGGCCCGAAGCGCCGCCTGCCCCATTTCCAGCTGGATGGTGTCGAGGATGGCCTGCTGGCTCATGGGCTCGACGATGCCGCTGGTGCCGAGGACGCTGAGGCCCCCTTCCACGCCCATATGGGGGTTGAAGGTGCGCTTCGCCGTTTCGGCCCCGCCCTCGATGGAGATGGTGACGTCAAAACCGCCCGCGTACCCGGCAGATTCGGCCTCTCTTTCCAGCGCTTCCTTTATCATGGCCCGGGGGACGTGGTTGATGGCAGCTTCGCCCACAGGCTGGTCAAGACCGGGCTTTGTTACCCGGCCCACGCCCTCACCGCCGTGGATGCGCACCTCGCCGGCCAGTTCGGGCCGGAGGACGACACTGGCGATGACCGGCAGACCGGTGGTCACATCCACATCGTCGCCGCCGTCCTTCCGGATGGCGCACTCAGCCCCCCCGCCGGACAGGCGGCAGAAGATAGGCTCTACCTCCACCACGATGCCCTTCGGGGTGCGGAGGGCCACCGTCTCGGGGGTGCGGTCGGTGAGCAGCAACCGTGCCGCGCCCGCCGCGCCCAGCGCCGCACAGGTGCCGGTGGTATAGCCGCAGCGTAGGAGCTTCTGGCCGCTGCGGACGTAGTGCTCAAAGAGCGGGCGCTTTTCCTCCGGCGCTTTTTCTTCGCCGTAGAGGAATGCGTACTGCTCATCGGTCAGAGCATAAATTTTGCAGATGTTTTCCCGGGCAAAGGCCTTTTCCGGCGTCATGACGTCCGAGACGCCCGCTGCCGAGACGCAGACGACCTTGTCGGAAACTTTCTGCGCCAGCTCCAGCTCGTGGAGGCTCAGGATGACGGCCATCTTCTTGTCGCGGGCGAGGCTTTTCAGGATGGCCAGCAATTCGGCCTTGCCCTTGATGTCAAGGAAAGACGTAGGCTCGTCCAATAATATCAGCTCCGGCTGCTGGCAGATGGCCCGAGCCAGCAGGACGCGCTGGCGCTGGCCGTCGCTGATGCGGTTGAAGTCCCGGCCCGCCAGCGTCTCGGCCCCCACGAGGGCCAGCGCGGCATGGACCTGGCGCTTATCTTCTGCCGAGAGGACGCCCAGCCGCCCCGTGTAGGGGTAGCGCCCGGCGGACGCCATCTCGAAGCAGGTGGTCAGCTCGGTGCGGCGGGTGTGAGGCACCATCAGAGCCATTTTGCGGGCGCGCTCCGGGCCGGAGTAGTCCGCGAGATTTTTGCCGTCCAGCAGCACAGCGCCCCCCTGGGGGGCCAGCTGCGCTGCCAGCGTCTTGAGCAGGGTGGATTTTCCCGCGCCGTTGGGGCCGATGAGGGTGAGGATGGTCCCCTTCCCGACGCCGAGGCCGATGTGCTCCATCAGGGGCGTTTTGCCGTAGCCGATGGCAAGGTCCTCGGCGCGGCAGTAGAATTTCGGATCGCTCATTCCCGGCCCTCCTGTGTCTGGCGGCGCACCAGCAGCCAGATGACCACCGGCGCACCGAAAACCGCCGTCACCGAGCTGATGGACAGCTCAGTGGGCGCGAACAGGCTGCGGGCGATGAGGTCGCAGAGCAGGCAGAACGCTGCCCCGCCCAGACAGCAGCCCGGCAGGACATAAAGGGGCTTTGCGCTGCCCAGCAGGTTCTTGACCAGATGCGGCACCGCGATGCCCACAAAGGAGATGGGGCCTGCAAAGGCCGTCACGCAGGCGGAAAGCAGGCTGGAAAGCAGCACGAGGGCCGTCGAGAAGGCTCGCACCGGCACGCCGACGCTCCTGGCGTAGCTCTCGCCCATCTGGTAGGCCGCCATGGGCTTCGAGAGCAGGAACGCCGCCGCCAGCGCGGGCAGCACCACGCAGGCCGCTGCACCCACGTTGGCCCAGGTCATGCCGGAAAAGCTGCCCATCGACCAGTTGTGGAGATTGACGATGTTGGAGTCCTGAGCGAAAGTCACCACGATGTCGGTGACAGCCGAGCAGATATAACCGATCATGATGCCGCAGATGACGAGGATGCTCATCCGCGGCACCCGCCGGGCCACCACCAGCACAAAGGCCATAGCCGCCATCGAGCCTGCAAAGGCGGCGATGATGAGGGTGGCCGAGCTGGTGAGCAGCCCCTGCTGTAAAAACACCACCATCGTCAGGGCCACTGCCAGCTTTGCGCCGCTGGACACGCCCATGACGAAGGGGCCGGCGATGGGGTTGGCGAAGAAGGTCTGCAGGAGGTAGCCTGCAGCCGAGAGGGCCGCGCCCAGCAGCACGACCATGACCGCCCGGGGCAGACGGAGCTGGAGCACGATGCCCACGGCCAGCGCATCTTCGCCCCGGCCCAGCAGAGCCGCCGCCACCGCGCCGGGCGTCAGGGACACACTGCCCCAGAACAGGTTGAGTGCAAACAGCACCGCGACCCCCGCCGTGAGGGCGAGGTACGCGAGGCCGAGGCGGCGGGTGGTGGTCATGACAAAGCTCCTTTTATACGATGCGCTGTAAGAAACGGAGGGACGCCGGGTCGGGCGAGCCCTCGGTGAAGACGAGGTTCATATCCGAGATGAGGTCGGCCAGCTCCATACTCTGCTGGAAGAGGCTCTGGGCCGTACACCAGCAGTCGCCGGACTGGACGGCCTTGAAATCTGCCAGCATCGGGCATTTTTCGATGAGCTGGTCACGGGTCTCCATCACGCCCTCGATGGTGCTGTTGTAGATGAGGACGTCGGCGTCCCTGGCCCGGGCGTAGAACGTCTCCAGCGGCAGTTTGATGGTGGACTGGGCCGACGTCTCCCCCTCGAGGTCGTCGAAGATGTAGACGCCGCCGGCCATCCCCACCATCTGGGCCACATAGTCGCTGGTGCGGCGGACGGTGATGAGGTTATTCGTGGTGATGGAGAAGAAGGCCACGGTCTTGCCCGTGTTCTCCTGCTCGAGGATGGGGGCCACCTGCTCCACCTTCTGGCGAAAGACCTCTTCCGCCACCTCAGTCTTATTCAGCAGGATGCCGTAGAGCTTGAGCCACTCCATCCGGGCCAGCGGGCCGCTCTCGTAGCTCGAGCGCTCCACGAGGACCGGCACGCCGAACTTTTCCAGCTGCTCCTTGACCTCGGGGTCGTGGAGCACCATGGTGTTCTCGATGGCGAGGGTGCAGCCGGCGGCAAGGATGCGCTCATAGTCCGGGGCGCTGTACTTGCCCGCGTAGGCGATGCGGCCCTCCTGCATGGCCTGTTTGGCCTCTTCCACATACCAGCCCTCGGCCTTCGTGCCGGAGAGGGCGATGCTGTCCAGGGCGTCCAGATGGACGAAGAGGTCCATCACCGAGGTGGAGACAAGATAAATATGATCCAGCGGCCGGCGCAGCACCACGACATCTTCGGGCAGGTCGTCCACCTCGGCGGCCTCCTCGGGGACGACGAGGAACCGCCCGGCGTCCGGGATGTCGATCATCACATAGCCGCCCTCATAGCAGTCGGCGGAAAACTGGGTGGCATAGTCCAGCGGATAGCTGTGGTCGAACACGAGGGATGCTGTATTGGCCGGGGCGGTCTTGTGCTGCCCGCAGCCAGCAAGGGCAAGGGCGGCGGCAGGCAGGGCTTTCAGGAAATTGCGGCGCTTCATCGTTACTTTGCCTCGATCAGGGATGCAGAGGCGAAGGTCAGCGTATACTCGATCTCATGCGGGGTGCTCATGGCGACGGTATCGCCCACCACATCCAGCGGGGTGTCGAGAGCCGCGACGGGGATCTCGAAGGTAGAGTTGCCCTCGGTGTTGGTGGGCAGATACTTCTCGCCGTCCACGAGCATATAGTCGT
>OGIY01000982.1_pt1 | contig 11634 bp, 15 predicted proteins | sample 1571931 | NCBI WGS metagenome assembly OGIY01 (sample SAMEA2582110, study PRJEB24529) | metagenome | biome: Human gut stool | place: China | collected 2011
GATTTGAATCTATGCCCAATTAACAACCGTCAGGGAATTGTAATTGATGGTGAAGGTTCAAAGGTTATTTGCAAAGACTAATTTGAAAAATCCTTTTTTTGAAACTGGAAAATCGGAAGCTGAGGAGATAGACTATTGAGAACATATGAGAATAAAGACGAGCTTAAAAACGAGATAAATAAAAGCTTTGCAAAGTATATTTCAGAATTTAATGATATTCCGGAGCATTTAAAAGATAAGAGAATTGATGAGGTCGATCGAACTCCGGCAGAAAATCTTGCTTATCAGGTTGGCTGGACAACTCTTGTTATTAAATGGGAATCAGACGAAAGAAAGGGTATTCCTGTCAATACTCCTTCGGATAATTTTAAGTGGAATCAGCTTGGCGAATTATATCAATGGTTCACAGATACATATGCTCAGCTGTCACTGCAAGAATTGAAAGACAGATTGAATGAGAATATCAACTCTATTTATGCAATGATTGATTCTCTGAGTGATGAAGAATTATTTAAACCACATATGAGAAAATGGGCTGACGAAGCAACTAAAACAGCTGTCTGGGAAGTATACAAATTCATACATGTTAATACAGTTGCTCCGTTCGGAACCTTTAGAACCAAGATTAGAAAATGGAAAAAGATTGCACTATAACTTCCAGTTTGCAAAACTGACCAAAAATACAAACAGTTCGTAAAAATGTAATTTTACGAACTGTTTGTATTTTTCATGATGGTATAATAGAGATATACAACTCGGGATTGTGCGCCCAGATAAGGGCGAGTAGTCTAGCAGGTGGAATGCCTGTCTGGTAAGGTCTAACCAACCGCCAGTAGCGAGTCTTGGGTCTTCCACAGTCTGCGTCATACCAGCGTTTATGAAGAAAAAATCAAAAGCTCTTGACTTGGAGTTAACTTCAAGTAGTATGCTAATCGAAACAGGAGGTAAAAAGATGAAGAAATTACTGATTATATATTATTCATGGTCAAATGGAAACACGGAAAGAATTGCAAAAATGCTGCAGAGTGAGACTGATAGCGATATTCTAAAAATAGATACCGTAGTTCCATATTCTGGCAGTTATGATGATGTGGTAAATCAGGGACAGAATGAAGTGCAGCGCGGATACGAACCTGAAATTAAACCGCTGGATATCAATATTGCAGATTATGATGTCATCGCAGTTGGGACACCTACATGGTGGTACACAATGGCTCCGGCTGTAAAAACATTTCTGCACCAACAGGATTTTACCGGAAAGACAGTAGTACCTTTTATGACAAATGGTGGCTGGCCAGGGCATGTAATAAAGGATATGAAAGCAGCCTGCAAAGGCGCAAATGTGGTTTGCGATATGCAGATACAGTTTGATTCTACAGGTGGAAGTAATCTGGAGACACCTCAGGAACAAATTAATGAATGGATACAGAGTGTGAAAAATCTTCTTTAAATTGTGGAGGAAGAATATGACAATAAAAGAAGTGTCAGAAAAATATGGTATTTCACAGGATACCCTCCGTTATTATGAGAGGGTTAATGTGATTCCTAAAGTTACAAGAACATCCGGAGGAATTCGGGATTACCAGGAAGAAGATCTTAGATGGGTTGAGCTTGCAGTATGTATGAGAAATGCAGGACTTCCCATAGAAAGTCTGATTGAATATCAAAGGCTATTTAGGGCGGGAGATTCTACAATACCTGCGAGACTTGAGTTGTTGAATGAGCAGATGGATATTCTTCAGAAGCAAAAAGAGCAGATAGAGGAAACTATGGACAGGCTTTCTTATAAGATATCACGGTATGAAGAAGCAGTGAAAACAGGAAAACTGGTATGGACAAAGGAGGAATAGTACAAATGGCAAAGCTGGTAGCATTTTATTCAAGAGCAGATGAAAATTATTTTGGCGGTTCCATGAAATATATTCAGATTGGCAATACTGAGAAAGCTGCAAAAATGATAGCTGATATGACAGGAGCAGACCTTTTCAAAATCGAGCAAAAGATTCCCTATGCCGCTGATTATAATACCTGCATTGCACAGGCAAAAGAAGATAAACAGACAGGAAAACGACCAGAGATACTAAATCTGCCACAGGACATAGATCAATATGACGAGATTTATCTTGGATACCCGAATTACTGGGGAACCATGCCAATGGCTGTATATACTTTTCTGGAAAGTTATGATTTTACAGGAAAGAAAATTCATCCATTCTGTACGCATGAAGGAAGCGGATTGTCAAATACGGAGAGTGATATTAAAAAAAGTGCAAAAGGTGCAGTGATTGAGAAAGGCATTGCGATACATGGAAGCAGCGTAGATCAAGCGAAAGATGTACTTGAAAGATGGATACAGAAATAGAGGTTAGAAAAATGGAATGCAAGGAAATACGTGTTGATGTAAGAACTGCGTCAATAAAAGAAAGTACAGAAGGGCAACGTCAGACAAAAATATTATTTCAGATTAATCATACAATGCCTTTTACTGATGAATATAATCATTTATTAAAGGAATTGTTTGGAAATAACCTAGGAGATGGGAGTATGATATCACCACCGCTTAATGGAGCATGTGTTGGAAGCGTAAAGATTGGCAGGAATGTATTTATCAATTCTAATCTTCTTGCAATGGCAAGAGGTGGAATAACGATTGAAGACAATGCTATGATTGCTGCAAATGTACAGCTTATTTCCAATAATCATGATCCATATGATTTGTGTACTCTGACTTGTAAGCCTGTTCTGATAAGAGAATATGCCTGGGTAGGAGCTGGAGCTACGATACTTCCGGGAGTATGTATCGGAAGACACGCAATTGTGGGAGCTGGATCTGTAGTGACAAAGGATGTACCGGATTATGCAGTAGCAGTTGGAAATCCGGCAAAAGTAATAAAAATGCTTGATAAAGAAAAATTTCAGAAGGACTAAAAAGATGGAAAATATGAAGTTGAATAACAATTTGGAATGTCCAATGCTTGGACTAGGAACTTTTATGTTATCACCAGAGGATGCCTACACAAGTACATTAGAGGCATTAAAAATGGGATATTCCCTAATTGATACAGCAAATGCTTATGTAAATGAGCGTGCAGTTGGAAGAGCAATCAAGGATAGTGGAATTGACAGAAAAAATATATTTCTATCAACAAAAATATGGGCTAGTGAATATGAAAATGAGAATACTGTAGAAGAAACTCTAGAAAGACTTGGTGTTGATTATGTGGATTTACTTTATATACACCAGCCTGCAGGCAACTGGCTTGCCGGATACAGAATGCTTGAAAAAGTGTATAGAGAGGGCAAAGCAAAATCCATTGGTATCTCGAATTTTGAAGGAAAATATATGGAAGAGTTGGAAACAAAGTGGGAAATTGTACCTCAGTTTATTCAGGTGGAAGCACATCCATATTTCACACAGAAAGAACTTCGTGTAACTTTAGACAAATATGGAATTAAGCTTATGAGCTGGTATCCGCTGGGACATGGAGATACAGCATTAATGAATGAGTTGGTATTTGCAGGACTTGGCAAAAAATATGGAAAAACACCTGCACAGGTTATTCTCCGTTGGCATACTCAGATGGGATTTGTTGTAATTCCTGGAAGTAAAAATGCAGAACACATTAAGGATAATATGGATATCTTTGATTTTGCATTAACAGATGAAGAAATGGAACAGATTGCAAAGCTGGACAAGAATGAAAGATATTATCACCGCACGGATGAACAGCTTGTACAGTTTGCAAACTGGAAACCAGAGTTTGAAAAATAATATGGAGAAAATAGTATGAGCAAAAATGATGTCAACTGAGTGAACTCGATGGAACGGAATGGTTATATCCTCCGGGTGCTCCGAGCACCGAAAAATTATAAAAATGAGTAATTGGAGCACCGAAAATGGAAAACGGGCACCGAGAACTAAATCTATCCAAGCACACAATGTCGATAACTAAAGTGTAGGATAAGATGTAGGTTGTCAATGAATGTAAAATTACACATATTGAAAGAAATAAAAGATATAGAAAAAAGCTCAAGTTCCTTTGTATAAATCTTTTGAAATAAGTATTGACTCCGACGTTACGTAATAGTTTATGCTAAAGTCACCAAGTCAAGGGAGGAAATAAAAATGATGACAGTGCATGAAGTGAGTAAACTTGCCGGAGTGAGTATACGCACTCTACAATATTATGACAAGATTGGTCTTTTACATCCGACGGGATACACCGATGCAGGCTACAGACTGTATGACGATGCAGATTTGGAGCGCCTTCAACACATACTACTGTTTCGTGAATTAGAGTTTCCACTTAAAGACATCAAGGCAATTATAAATAGTCCGGATTTTGATAGAAGCAAAGCTTTGGAACAACAGATAGAACTTCTTAGGCTTAAAAAGGAACATATTGATAACTTGATGAACTTTGCACTTGGAATAAAATTATTGGGAGTGAAACATATGAACTTTAAGGCTTTTGACAGAAGTAAGTTGGATGAATATTCCAGACAGGCAAAGGAATTATACGGTAGCACACCGGAATACAAAGAAATGGAAGAAAAGCAGAAGAATCGTACTGAGGAAGATGAGAAAATCTTAGCAGATAGATTTATGCTTCTATTTAAGGAGGCCGGAAAAATAAAGAATAGTGATCCAGCATCCATTGACGCGCAGAATCTAGTAAAAAGAATACAGGATTATATTACAGAAAACTTATATACTTGCACAAATAAGATCCTGCGTGGACTAGGAAAAATGTATTCAGGTGGCGGAGAAATTACAACGAATATTGATGTTTATGGTGGTGAAGGTACCGCTGTCTTTGTAGCAAATGCGATAGAGATTTATTGTGATAAAGCAGAGTAAATTTTATTTATGTAAATATCATAACAAGTTTAGGTTTATCTGACACGCACAATTTAATAACAAATTTACATAGCACTTTAGCCAAATGGTTAAGGTGCTATTTTTTTACCACAAAAGGAAAAACGAAATGTCATATAAATTAGTAATTGCTGAGAAACCTTCGGTGGCGCAGTCCATCGCAAAGGTAATCGGTGCAGATAAGAGAGAGGACGGCTACCTGTATGGCAATGGTTATATTGTCAGCTGGTGCGTAGGGCACCTAGTGGGATCCCATACCATTGCCGTGGAAATCGGATGAGGAAGCATTGAAAGACTTCTGGGATTATTGTGAAGAGAGACAGAGGGAAGAACGTATAATAGCAGAGATGAAAATTAAGGGTTGAGAAGTCAGTGCCTTTGGAAAAAGTATGTGGTAAAATGTATATAGAAGAAGTCTATAAATCGGAATTTGTGAAATCCACATATTTTAAGAAGGAGCCTTCGCTTATGCGAAAGCTCCTTTTCTGCACACCTTACTTTTTCAGCTTTAAGCCATCTCGGAATGCTTCGCCCACACGCTCGGTGACTTTATAATAGCCGTGGGTGTAGGGGTCAAATGCGATGGCGTTGACCTTAGACATATCAATTTTTCCATCCACCATAACGCTCTCATCGGCAGTGACATTGACCACCTTGCCGATGACGCCGCATCCGTATTCATTGTTCTGATACTCGATGAACCTGCACTCCAGACAAATCGGGAACTCGTTGATGACAGGGGCATCTACGGTTTCTGCTTTGCTGGCGGTCAGACCGCTGCGGGCAAATTTATCGGCAACTTTATTGCCGGACTCTACGCCGAAATAGTCTGCTTCCACTATGTGGGCAGCATCGGCAATGCTGACGGTGAATGCTCCCCGTGCCTTGATGTTCTGTACGGTCTTGTGTGTCTCGGTGAGGTTCAGAACAACGGTGTCCCGCTCCTGCATGGTGCCCCATGCGGCGTTCATGACATTCACGCTGCCGTCCTCGTTATAAGTCGCAACCATCAGAACCGGCATGGGGAAAATGCCTTCGGTAATTTTCAGTTTTGTTCTCATGATAACTCCTCCTTGTGATCATATTGACAGGACTGTTCATCCTGCTTATAATTATATCCATGCAAATTATAAATTCAAGTACTGATAATTATGATAGGTACTATCTTAGGAGAAAGTGAAATGATAAAGAATTATATCGAGAACGCCAATTTTGAGGACACTGGCTTTGCCTACACGCTGTCACTGATTTCCGGCAAGCACAAGATGGTCATTCTCTACTGCCTGATGGAGTTTGAGACGGTGCGGTTCAATGAGCTGAAACGGTATCTGAAAACCATTTCCGACAAGACCCTCAGCACGAATCTCAAGGAGCTGGAAGCGGACAAATTGATCGTCCGCACCGAGTATCCGCAGATCCCGCCGAAGGTGGAATATACGCTTTCGGAACGAGGAAAATCGCTGATGACTGTGCTGGATCAGCTCTGTGTCTGGGGCGAGGAAAATCGACTGACAGAGAGATAACTTCAAGCTTGTAGAATTAAGAAAATCGGGATTTGTAAAGCAATTAGGAGTAAGAGTGTATGGATTTTTAATTAAATCCTGCACTCTTTAAAAAACTTCTTGCATTCGAGTAACTCGAATGCTGTATGATACAATTAAGGAGGCAAAGAGTATGTATACAGTAAAGGAAGTAGCTGATATTCTTGGAGTTTCAGTTCATACAGTCAGATATTATGATGACCAAGGATTGATACCAGGAACAAAACGAGATTCATATAATCAGCGAATTTTTGATGATATGGAATTAGAATGGCTTTTTGTCAGTATTTCACTTAGGGATACAGGATTGCCTTTAAAAGAAATAAAAAGATACATTGAATTGTATCAGCAGGGTGATTCTACATTACAGCAAAGGTTCGAAATTATGTCCAAACAGCGTGAAAAGACACTGGAAGAAATTGAAAACTTGAGGCTGAGAATAAAAGTATTGGATAGAAAAGTTGACCATTATGCAAAACTTTTAGCCGGCAAGGAAGACGAATGGAGTCACGAGTATATGCAGAAGTTAATTTGGAAAGGCAGGAAGAAAAATGAAAAATAAGAAAGTATGGTTTGTTACAGGATGTTCCAAAGGGTTAGGACATGCATTGGTTAACGAATTATTGGAACAAGGTTATATGGTATCAGCGACGAGTAGAAGCAAGCAGGCATTAATAGAAGCTTTTGGAAATGAGAGTGAACAGTTTTTACCACTTTCGATGAATCTTGCAGATGAAGAAAGCGTAAAAACCGCATTGAAAAAGACAGTGTTGAAATTCGGAAGAGTTGATGTAGTAGTCAATAATGCAGGATATACACATTTGGCAACGATTGAAGAAATGAGTGATAAAGCTGTTCGAGAACTATTTGACATCAATGTTTTTGGGCTGCTAAATGTGATCAGAGCTACATTGCCAATAATGAGAAAACAGAACAGCGGTCATATTTTTAATGTGAGCAGTTTGGGTGCCTATAATGTCGGTCCGTTATCTGGACCATATTGTGCGACAAAGCACGCTGTAAAGGCTCTTTCTGAAACTTTGGCAATGGAGGTGAAGCAATTCGGAATTCACGTTACAGATGTGAAACCTGGATTTATGAGAACAGAGTTTTTTGGGACTTCACATAAAACAGATATAGCGGAACAGTCCCCATATCAAGACCTTTACAATGAAAATATGGATTTTTATAATGGACAAAATGGAACTCAAGCAGGCAATCCAAAGAAAGCCGCAGAACTCTATATCAAGGTTGCAGAAATGGATAATCCACCAGAATCCCTTCCAATGGGAACAGATAGCTGTAATGGAATTCGGGAAATTGCCTTAAACACAGTACAGCTAATGGATAAAATGCAAGATACAGCATCTTATACAGATTTTTAAGGAGGTTACGATGAAAGTACTATTGATAAATGGAAGTCCCCACAAGAAAGGGTGCACATACACAGCATTAAAAGAAGTTGCAGATACCCTTGAGGCAAATGGAGTAAAAACAGAGATTATGCATTTAGGTGTAAAGCCAATAGCAGGTTGTATCGCCTGTGGAAACTGTCAAAAAAACGGGAAATGTTTTGTCGATGACAGTGTTAATGAATTCCTTGCAAAGCTGCCAGAAATAGACGGAATCGTATTAGGCTCTCCAGTCTATTATGCGGGGGCAAGTGGACAGATTACATCATTTCTTGACCGAGCATTTTTTGCAGGAAGTGGTAAGTTTGAGGGAAAACTTGGTGCTGCTGTTGTTAGCTGTAGACGTGGTGGAGCATCAGCAACCTTTGATCAGTTAAACAAGTACTTTACGATGAATAGTATGCCTGTTGTTTCATCGCAGTATTGGAATCAGGTACACGGATTTACACCAGATGATGTAAGACAGGATTTAGAGGGAATGCAGACAATGAGAACACTTGCCAATAATATGGCATGGTTATTAAAATGTATTGCACTTGGAAAAAAGCAAGGAATTGAAATGCCTGATACAGAAGAAAAAATACTGACTAATTTTATTCGGTAGTACAGATTCAAGTTTGATGGAGAAAGCAAAAATCATTCATGCCCTTTGTCATATAGTTTCTGTATATTTTCAGGAAGCTTGTCAGGTAACATGGCATTTATAGCATCTTCGTTACCATCTTTCATTGCTGTTTCATAATACCAACACTTAAATTTTAAGAGGGAGAGAGTTTTTTGAAGTTCTTGAATTTCAGTTTCAACAGCTGATTTTCTGGCTTCAAATAATTCTTTCCTTTTTTCATAGCTGGAGCTGCCTTCAGATACCCAGATAAAAAATTGCTTTATATCTTTAATCTCAAGACCGGATTTCTTCAGACATTCAATAATGCGAAGAGCTTCCAATTCATTATCGCTGAAATAACGGATGTTTCCCTTACGTTCCAGATTAGGGAAAAAACCTTCCTTGTCATAATACCTTAAGGTAGAAACAGGAAGACCAAACATTGCAGAAACCTGACCGATTGTATACATAATAAACCTTCTTTCAAAATGTGCTTGACCTAAAGTCAACTTTAGGTTGTATGATGTTTATATCATATACTATTGTTAGTGTAATTACAAGAAATTTTGTATATGGAGGATGTTAAATATGTTAAAAACAGAAGAATTAAAGCTGGTATCTGAATGGGATAAAACTTTTCCACAGAGTGAAAAAGTAGGCCATAAGAAAGTGACATTTGTAAATCGTTATGGAATCACACTTGCCGCAGATCTGTATAAGCCGAAAAATACATCTGGGAAATATCCTGCGATTGCCGTAAGCGGACCATTTGGGGCAGTCAAAGAACAGTGTTCCGGATTATATGCACAGACAATGGCTGAAAGAGGATATTTAACGATTGCATTTGACCCTTCTTTTACGGGGGAAAGTGGAGGCTATCCAAGATTTATGGCTTCTCCAGATATTAATACAGAAGATTTTATGGCTGCTGTTGATTTCCTTTCTGTTCGGGAAGATGTGGATCCGGATAAAATAGGAATCATTGGAATCTGCGGCTGGGGTGGAATGGCTCTTAACGCAGCTGCGTTGGATACAAGAATAAAAGCAACTGTTGCATCTACCATGTATGATATGACTAGGGTAAATGCGAATGGGTACTTTGATTCTGAGAACAGTGAAGAAGCACGTTATGCGAAGAAACAGTCGCTGAATACCCTCAGGACAGAAGAATACCGCAAAGGCGAATATTCCAGAGGCGGTGGTTGTGTTCCACTTCCGGTACCGGAAGATGCACCTTTCTTCGTAAAAGATTATAGTGAGTATTATAAAGGCAGATGTTATCATAAAAGGAGCCTGAATTCCAATGATGGCTGGAACAGTATTGGATGTATGTCATTTATGAATCAGCCAATATTAAAGTACAGTAATGAAATCAGAAGTGCAGTCCTTATTGTTCACGGAGAAAAGGCGCACAGCTATTATTTTGGAAAAGATGCTTATGAAAATATGATTAAGAACAGCAAGTACACATCCAATAAAGAACTGCTGACAATTCCAGGGGCTGTTCATACAGATCTTTACGATAATCTGGAGGTGATTCCATTTGATAAAATCCAGAAATTTTTTGAAGAAAATGGGGTTGGTTAAGTATGACATGTGAAGAATATTTGAGTAATATGAAGCCTGGATATATCGTAGATGGTGGAAGTGAAGAACATCTGGTTATGCATGAGCTGTCTCAAAGGGCATTAAAGATAACGATGGAGCTGAATAACAAATATCATACAAAAGAAGAAATTATACAGCTTATGTCGGAACTTACCGGACAAAAAATAGATGAAAGTTTTGGAATGTTTCCTCCGTTTTATACAGACTGCGGACGAAATATCCATATAGGTAAAAATGTTTTTATTAATGCAGGATGTAAGTTTCAGGATCAGGGTGGTATTTATATAGAGGATGGAGTCCTGATTGGACATAATGCAGTATTGGCAACGATCAATCATATGGAAGATCCCGAGAAAAGAGCAGGTATGATATTTCAGCCGATTCACATCGAAAAAAAAGTGTGGCTTGGAGCAAATGTAACGGTTCTTCCGGGGGTTACGATTGGTGAAGGTTCGGTCATTGCAGCCGGAGCAGTTGTAACAAAAGATGTTCCGGCCAATATGATTGCGGCAGGAGTGCCTGCGAAAGTTATACGGAAGGTTAAAAAAGGCACTGAAAAAGGAGAAATTTAATCATGGCAAAAAAAGTACTGATCATATCGACAAGTCTTCGAGGAGGCAGCAATTCTGATATACTTGCAAATGAGTGTGCAAAGGGAGCAAAAGAAGCCGGGCATGATGTGGAACTTCTTTCTTTGAAAGGAAAAGATATAAAATATTGTATCGGTTGTCTATCATGTCAGAGGAATGGGATGTGTGTACTGAAGGATGATGTTGCAGATATTATGGCAAAAGTAAAGGATGCGGAGGTCATTGTCTATGCAACACCAATTTATTACTATGAGATGTGTGGCCAGATGAAAACACTTCTTGATAGATTGAATCCTTTATATTCGACAGATTATTCATTCAGAGATATTTATATGATTGCAACTGCCGCTGAGAATGATGAAAGTGCATTTGAAAAAGCCTACAATGGTCTGCAAGGCTGGGTAGACTGTTTTGAAAAAGCTTCCTTGAAAGGCATGGTCGGTGGCGGTGGAATTGATGCTGCAAATATAGCTGCAAGCCATGTGGATGTGATGAAGAAAGCATATGAACTTGGAAGGGAATTATAATTTGTTGGTTGTCGCTACAAGAAAATCCATAACTTCAAGATGTGTAGGGCTGATAATCAGTCATTCTATGATTAGAAAAAAGAGATAATTACAATCAATAACGCCGGTGCGGGATTTTGATATCCAGTACCGGCGTTATTGATTCCACAGGGGCTTGGGGGTGTAGCCACCAAATATACTATTCGTTTTCTGCTTCGGCAAGTTTGTTAAGAATCCACTCCCGATTGATAACAATGTCCTCATCATCTCGGAGATCCTTGAAATCATCGCAGTGTGAAGAAGCAAATTCATACATATTGTCAATGTCAACTGCACCAGTGATCTCACCCTTATTAATGATTACAAGAATATTTGTTCCGTCGGCATCGACAGCAAAGCGCAGTTCATCAAATTCTTTATCAGGATCATTTTTGAGAATAGAATCTGTCGCAAGTAATTTAACAAGTTCCATTATCCTGTCATCTTTACCTGCA
>OGIY01000988.1_pt1 | contig 11545 bp, 10 predicted proteins | sample 1571931 | NCBI WGS metagenome assembly OGIY01 (sample SAMEA2582110, study PRJEB24529) | metagenome | biome: Human gut stool | place: China | collected 2011
TGACGGGGGTGAACATTGTATGAGTCTGCTGACCAATGCGACCATTGGCACGCTTGTGGCCCAGTTTTTCCTCGCAGCGGCGGGCACGTTGAGCTTTGCCATCCTGTTTGCCTGCCCCCGGCGGCTGCTGCCTTACTGCGCGCTGGTGGGCGGTGCGGGCTGGCTGGTGTACGAGCTGGCTGTCCTGCTGGGAGCCGACAGCACCACCGCTTCCCTGCTGGCCGTCATCCCCCTGACGCTGCTCACCCGGGTGCTGGCCATCCTGCTCAAAGCCCCGGTAACGGTCTTTCTGCTGCCGGGTATCTTCCCGCTGGTGCCGGGAGCCGGTATCTACTACACGGCCTATTATTTTATCCAGAGCAACAACGCGCTGGCCCTTTCCAATGGTATTTCCACTTTTAAAATCGCCGTCGCGCTGGCCACTGGCATCGCGCTGGTGCTGGGCATCCCCCTGCCGTAGAAACGCCGATAAAACAAAAACGAGACCGCCCACCGGGCGGTCTCGTTGGTTATGCAGGAGCATTCAACGGCAGAACGCAATGGAGAGGCAAAAATACCGAGCCAAAATGTATATATACATTAATAATGGGACGCTGTATGTATAAATGTTTTCAAAAGGGTTTCATTTGTTCCGATTTTTTGCACAACACTTGACTTTTTTATTTGTACAACATATACTAATTCTGTTCCTGGATGACACGATGAAGCGCATTGTGCCGGGAAAGTGAAAAAATATACAATCAACAGAGGAGTGTTTGAATATGAAAAAGATCAATCGCCGCAGCTTTCTGGCTGCCGCTGGTCTGACCGCTGCCGCTCTGGCTCTGACTGCCTGCGGCGGTTCCGCCTCCAGCACCGCTTCTTCCACTGCAAGCAGTGCAGCTGTTTCCACCAGCGCTGCCGCTGAGCTGACCACCGTTGAGGCTGGCAAGCTGACTATGGCTACCAACGCCACCTTCCCTCCCTACGAGATGACCACCGACGCCGGCACCATTGAGGGCATCGATGTGGACACCGCACAGGCCATTGCCGAGAAGCTGGGCCTGGAGCTGCAGATCGACGACATGGATTTTGACGCCGCTCTGCTCAGCGTGCAGCAGGGCAAGGCCGACATCGCCATGGCAGGCATCACTGTCACCGACGAGCGGATGGCTGTGATGTCCTTCTCCGACAGCTACGCCACCGGCATCCAGTCCGTCATCGTGCCCGAGGGCTCCGACATTGCCTCTGTGGACGATCTGGCCGGCAAGAAGATCGGCACCCAGCGCGGCACCACCGGCTACCTGTACTGCTCCGACGACTTTGGCGAGGACGCCGTGGTGGCCTACGACAACGGCCTGACCGCTGTACAGGCCCTGAACAACGGCCAGGTGGACGCTGTGGTCATCGACAACGAGCCCGCCAAGGCCTATGTGGAGTCCAACCCCGGCCTGAAGATCCTGGACACCAGCTACGCCGAGGAGGACTACGCCATTGGCATGAACAAGAGCAACACCGCTCTGCTGGAGGCTGTGAACGCCGCTCTGGAGGAGCTGAAGGCCGACGGCACCCTGCAGGCCATCGTGGACAAGTACATCAAGGCTGAGTAAACAGACCCCTCAAGGGGAGGCGGCCCACCGGGCACCTCCCCTTTTTTAAGGGATATAGGTTACAAAATTCTGACAAGATCACAACAGACGAAAAGAAAGTGAGGATGCGAATGGCCGCACAATACGAACTGTTGAGCCAGCTGCTGAAAAGCGGCGGCCGGCTGGACATGGGGCAGGAGCTGTTCTACAAATTTTATCAGGCTTTTGTCCTGAAGGACCGCTGGCTCCAGTACATCGGGGGCGTAGGCACCACCCTGCTGGTCACTGCCATTGCTCTGGCCATGGGCGTCCTGCTGGGCAGCGTGGTGGCTCTGGTGCGTGTGGCCCACGACCAGCAGCGCCCCGGCCGCCGCAACCCGGTGCTGGGGGTCTTTAACGTCGTGTGCCAGGTGTACACCACCGTGATCCGGGGCACCCCCATGATGGTGCAGCTGCTGATCATGAGCATGGTCATCTTCAACAACAGCCGCAACTTCACGATGGTCGGTGCGCTGGCGCTGGGCATCAACTCCGGCGCTTACGTCTCCGAGATCATCCGGGGCGGCCTGATGGCTGTGGACCCGGGCCAGATGGAGGCCGGCCGCAGCCTGGGCCTGAACTACATCACTACCATGGTGGTCATCATCATCCCCCAGGCCATCCGGGCGGTGCTGCCTGCCCTGGGCAACGAGTTCATCATGCTGCTGAAGGATACCTCCCTTATCACCGTCATCGGCGGCAAGGAGCTGCTGTATGCGGCCCAGGGCATCATGAACCGCACCTACGAGGCCATGTTCCCCCTGTTTGGCGTGGCACTGATCTATCTGGTGCTGGTGATGATCTTTACCTGGCTGCTTGCAAAATTTGAGAGGAGGCTGGCACAAAGTGACCGATAAGATCCTGGAAGTCCGGGGCCTGACCAAGACCTACGGCGGCGAAAAGCGGAAGGGCGCAAAGCAGGCTGCCCCCACTCTGGACGTGCTGCGGGGCATCGACATCGACATCTACCGCGGCGACGTGGTCTGCCTCATCGGCCCCTCGGGCTGCGGCAAATCCACCTTCCTCAAGACCCTGAACCGGATGAACGACCTTGTGCCGAACGTCCGCATCGAGGGCGACGTCCGGCTTCGGGGCGAGGATATTTTCTCAAAGGAGATGCAGCTGACCGACCTGCGCCGCCGCGTGGGCATGGTCTTCCAGAAGGCGAACCCCTTCCCCATGAGCATCTACGACAATATTACTTACGGCCCCAAGCTCCACGGCGTCCGCAATAAGGCGGAGCTGGATGAGCTGGTGGAAAGCTCCCTGCGGGGCGCTGCCCTCTGGGACGAGGTGAAAGACCGCCTGAAAAAGAGCGCGCTGGGCCTCTCCGGCGGCCAGCAGCAGCGCCTGTGCATCGCCCGTGCTCTGGCTGTCAAGCCCGAAGTCCTGCTGATGGACGAACCCACCAGCGCCCTCGATCCCGGCTCCACCATGAAGGTAGAAGAGCTGATGAGCGAGCTGAAAAAGAACTACACCGTGGTCATCGTCACCCACAACATGCAGCAGGCGGCCCGTATCAGCGACCGCACGGCCTTCTTCCTGCTGGGTGAGCTGGTGGAGTGCGGCCCCACGAGCGAAATTTTCAGCACCCCGAAGGATAAGCGCACCGAGGACTATATCTCGGGCCGTTTCGGTTAAAAAGGAGGGTTTGCGATATGAGCACACGCACACAGTACGAAGCCGACCTCGCGGCCCTGAAGGAATCGCTGGCCAAGATGAGCCAGCTCTCTGCCGACGCGGTGGAAGATGCGCTGGAAGCCCTCTGCACGGCGGACGCCGAGGAAGCAAAGGGCATCGTCAAGGGCGACACCGAGGTCAACCGGATGGAGCGGGACATCGAGCACCGCTGCATGACCCTGCTGCTGCGTCAGCAGCCGGTGGCAAGTGATCTGCGCTTTATCTCTGCTGCCATGAAGGTGGTGACAGACGTGGAGCGCATCGGTGACCATGCCGCCGACATCGCGGAGATCGTCCCCCATCTGGCCGGCGTCCGCAAGGCGGGCGACCCCGCCGTGAGCAGGAGCATTGAGATGGGCCGCAAAGCCCACAAGATGCTGCAGGACGCCATGAGCGCCTTTGCGGCAGAAGATGAGGCGGCGGCAAAAGCCGTCATCGACGCCGACGACGCGGTGGACTACGACTTCAACACCATCAAGCGGATGCTGGCGGCGGAGATCGCCGCCGACCCCGGCAAAGTGGACGCCGCGCTGGATGTGCTGATGGTCATCAAGTACCTCGAGCGCATCGGCGACCACGCCGTGAACATCGCCGAGTGGGTGGAGTTCCTGCGCACGGGCCGGTATCACCACGAGAAGATGTTCTGAGTTCTGTTTTCCTCTTTTTCTTTTCCTGAAAAGCTGCTGCCCGAGGCGGGCGGCAGCTTTTGTTTGTTTCTCCGAAATTTTGCGACGCATTTGAGCAAAACAGAGAAAGATTTGGAAATCATTGACAAAAAGCGCCGGGGGGGGGTAAGATAAAAGTTAAGAATCAGAGAGGAGAAAGTGATATGCGGTCGAAAAATAAGATCACTCATAAGATGATGGCTGTGCTGGCCGCAGCCCTGATAGCGGCGATGCTTCTGACAAGCTGCGGCGGTGGTGGCGGTGGAGGCGGCGGAAGCACGGGCGGTGGCTCGTCTACCGTGGAGCCGACCCCGACACCCACTCCGACGCCTACACCGGACCCTGACCCCATTCCGACGCCGGAGCCGGACCCGCTGCCCGGCGAGACGGTGACGCTGGCTGACCCAGCAACGGGCATCTGCTGGCTGGTCAGCCCTACGAGCAGGACGACTGGCACGCTAGTCGGCTATAATAAGGATAAGTGTACCATGCCCCAGAACGTGGTCTTCCCGGAGAAGCTGGGAGATTACACCATTACGGCCATCGCCGGCGGCATCTTTGACGGCGAAGCCATCACGGAGATCACCGTTCCGGCGACGGTCACTGAGTTTAGCGACTGGGCATTTTCTGCTGCGGAAAGCCTGAAAAAAGTGACTATCAAAGGCCCGGCCAAGCTGGGAAAGCGCATGTTCTACTATTGCAGTAATCTGGAAGAAGTATACCTGAATGACGGCATCACTGAGATACCGGAGGGTGCTTTTGAAGTCTGCCGAAGCCTGAATGTCATCCATCTCCCGGCAAAGCTCGAGCGCATCGGGAAAGAGGCGTTCTATACGGCGCTGGATGGAAGTGTGGCTTTGGCACTCCCCGATACGCTGACTACCATCGACGAGTCGGCTTTTGCATATGCCGGTGTCAGTGAGATGCCTATCCCGGGAAGCGTCAAGAAAATTGGAAAGAATGCTTTCGCAAACAGCAGTCTCACGAGCATCAAGCTGATGCCGGGCGTGGAAGAGATTGGCGACAGTGCGTTTGCGTCTACGAATGCGCAGACGATTTATCTGCCGCACAGCGTCACGCACATTGAGAAGAATGCATTCGGAAGCTGCCTGACGGGAGAATATACCGTCTACTATGAAGGCAGTGACACCGAGTGGAGCAAAGTTTTGATTGATGCAGGAAATGACGGCTGGAATCAGTCGGAGATCGTCTACAACGTGACGCCGGAGCAGTATGAGACGCTCCGCAATGGAACAGCGGACGGGGTCGTGTGGACGTTCCGCTCGGATGGCACGGGTCTGGAACTGTCGGGCTATAACAGAAATGGCGTGGCCCCCTCTGGCAGTGTGGTACTGCCGGATGGTGTCGATACGGTCAGCGGAAAAATTTCCGTCACAAGCATTGGTGCTTCGGCACTGCAGGGCTGTACCGGTGTGACCAGTATCAAGATGCCGGAAACGGTAGAGTATATCGGCTATCAGGCATTTTTTGGCTGTACCGGCCTGACGAATATCTCTCTTCCAAAAGGCGTTCAATACATAGAAGGTAGTGCATTCCAAGACTGCACGGCCTTGACCGGCATCACCCTGCAGGAGGGGCTGACCACCATCGGAGACAGCGCTTTCAAGGGCTGTACCGCACTGACGGGCATCTCTCTGCCGAAGGGCCTGACGGACATCGGCAGCAGCGCCTTTGAAAACTGCACTCTGCTTTCCAGTATTTCTCTGCCGACCACCCTCAAGTCGATCGGAGACCGAGCTTTCCAGAAATGTACGGCACTCCGGAACGTCACTTTCCCGGAAGGGCTGCTGACCATCGGAGAATATGCGTTCTACAAAGACAGACTGCTGGAAGCCACCATCCCGGCCAGTGTGACGAAGATCGGATATGATGCGTTCTATAATAATGAATATCTGAAAAAGCTCGTTATCAAGGGCAATCCGAAATTCGAGGCCGACACATCTGGTACGGCAAGCACATTTGGAAGCTGCACAAGTCTGGAAGAAGTCCAGCTGAACGACAATATCGCAGAGCTCCCCAGTCAAATATTCTTTGCCTGCCCCATCCAGAAGATCAATCTGCCCTCTCATCTGAAAACGATTGGAGACGAAGCACTGCGGAGCCTGCAAGTCAAAGAAGTGAAACTGCCCGATACGGTGACGAGTGTCGGCGAGAATGCGTTCGCGTTCTCCGGAATTGAAAAATTGGCGCTTTCAAAGGGCATCCAGAAGCTCCCGCATCAGGTGTTCTTGTACGCAGATTTGAAGGCGGTCTATATCCCGAAGTCTGTGACATCTATCGAGCTCAGCGCCTTTGAAAACTGCTACAAGCTGAAGGACATCTACTACAGCGGCAGCGAAGCAGACTGGGCCAACATGAAGGTCGAGTCGGATGGAAACGAAGCGCTGACCAAAGCGACCATCCACTACAACGCAAGCGTCAGCGACCTGGGTCTGACCGAGGAATTCAGCCTTCTTTCCATGCTGGGCCTCTGATGTGCGCCGAAACCCCGTCTGAAAAATTTTGGAGTTTTTTCTTGTCTTATGCAATTTCTGGCCCGGCTGCGCCGTATTATAAGCAGAAGCCTCCCAACAGAGGGACGCTTATGAGACCTGAGCGCGGCCCGGATCCGACATCCCCCATGTCCCCGGCTGCGCCGCAACGGAGGATACCTATGAGCATCAAGAAATTCCCGCTGGAAGCCTACGGCGCGGCCGTCAGCCGCGAAGAGCTGGTGCAGGCGGCTTTGGATGAGATCACCAAGAATTACCGTGAGGCCAGCCTCTCCAATGTGGCCCGCAGTTACGGCGTCTCTCTGGCCTATGTCAGCGAGTGCGTCCGGGCGCAGACAGGCCGTACTTATAAGGAATTGCTCCAGAAGCACCGGATGGAGACTGCCGCCCGCCTGCTGCGTCGCAGCGACTGGAACATCCAGCAGATCATCACCTACGTCGGCTACGAGAACACCAGCTATTTCTACCGCCTGTTCCACGAGCGGTACGGCCAGAGCCCCCGTGAGTACCGTCAGAGCCGCGCGGCCCGCACCCGCACACCGGCCTGACCTTTGAGCACACTGCGAAAAAAGACGTCCCGTGTCTGCGGGACGTCTTTTGATGTCTTAAGATGGAAAAACGATGCAGAGTGTGTTACAATAAAAACCAGACCTGCAAAAATGCGGGAGTGCGCCGCGGCGCACGGAAAGAGAAGGTGGAAACGGAATGTTTCGTGGAGCACGGCGCTCTGATTTGGAGCAAATTTTAGAGATCTATGCCCATGCCCGGAAAGCAATGGCGGATTCGGGCAACCCGACCCAGTGGGGTGACAGCTATCCGCCGCAGGAGATGCTGGAAGAAGACATCGACTCCAACCGGCTGTTCGTCTATACGGTGAACGGCCGTCTCGAGGCGGTGTTTGCCTTCATCCTCGGGCCGGACCCCACCTACGCGAAAATCGAAGACGGACAGTGGCTCAACGATGAGGTGCCTTACGGCACTATCCATCGGCTGGCCTCGGCGGGTGACCGCAGGGGCGTGGCGTCTGAGGTCATCGCATGGTGCCTCGAGCACTGCGAGAGCCTGCGGGCCGACACCCACGCCGACAACAAGATCATGCAGCATCTTCTCGAGAAGAACGGTTTTGCCCGCTGCGGCATCATCCATGTGGAAGACGGCACGCCCCGCGTCGCCTATCAGAAGCTGTCGGCCACCGTACACATGAAGGAAGAATAAGGAGGGACTGGCATGAAGATCACACAGGTAAAGCTGGGCCGTATCTCGACCCCGCTCCGCGTCCCCTTCAAGACAGCGCTGCGCACCGTGAGCAGCGTGGAGGACGTCATCGTTGAGCTGCACACCGACACCGGCGCGGTGGGCTACGGTGAGGCACCTCCTACCGGCGTCATCACCGGCGACACCACCGGTGCCATCATCGGCGCCATCCGTGACCACATCGCCCCGGCCATCCTGGGCCGCGGCCTCGACGAGTTCGAGGATCTGACCGCCGCCGTGCAGAAGGCCCTCGTCCACAACACCAGCGCCAAGGCTGCCGTGGATATGGCCCTGTGGGACCTGCTGGGCCAGAAGTACAGCGCCCCGGTCTACCGAATGCTGGGCGGCGCGCGCAGCAATATCGTGACGGACATCACCATCAGCGTCAACCCGCCCGAGGAGATGGCCCGGGACGCCCGCACCGCCATCCAGCGCGGTTATGACTGCCTGAAGGTCAAGGTGGGCATCGACCCGGAGCTGGACGTGGCTCGTCTGGCCGCCGTCCGCGAGGCCGTGGGCAAGGACGTCAAGCTCCGCATCGACGCCAATCAGGCGTGGAATGCAAAGCAGGCTGTCCGCATCCTCGACCAGATGCAGGAGAAGGGCCTGGACATCGAGTTCGTCGAGCAGCCTGTCCCTGCGGCTGACCTCGAGGGGATGCAGTACGTCACCCGCCACGCCAGCGTGCCGGTACTGGCCGATGAGAGCGTGTTCAGCCCGGCGGACGCCCTGCGCATCATGCAGACCGGCGCAGCCGACTTTGTGAACATCAAGCTGATGAAGTGCGGCGGCATCACCAACGCCCTCCGCATCGCCTCGGCGGCGGAGGTCTACGGCGTGGAGTGCATGATCGGCTGTATGCTGGAAGCCAAGATCTCGGTCAACGCAGCCGTGGAGCTGGCCTGCGCCAAGAAGATCATCACCAAAGTGGATCTGGACGGCCCGGTGCTCTGCAGCGAGGACCACATCCTCGGCGGCGCGGTCTTCGACGAGAAGAATATCACCATCTCGGATGCACCCGGCATGGGCATCCAGGGCTTTGTCCCCGGCAAAGTGACCTATCTGGACGACTGAAAAATCAGAAAAAATAAATAAGAATGACTATCCCCCGGCAGACAAACTCTGCCGGGGGATTTTTCTGCCCTGAGCGGTAAAATATTTCAACTATGTATTTCTGCTACGCACACTTGAGGCGGCGCGGAGGAAGGCCGAAAACGAAAAATCTGCCGAAACAGCCCGAAAAATTCACTGAAAACCTTTGACTTTTCTGCCGTGTGTGCTATAATAACAACTGTCTTTGGGTAAGAGACAGGAAAAGTGTGCGTCGAGGACGCACAAATACAGAGGAGTGTTTTATATGATGAATGGTGCAAAAGCCATTATGAAGAAGTACAATGAGGTCAGCCTCATCCTTCGCATCGTCGTCGGTCTGGTCATCGGCGCGGTGCTGGCGCTTGCGGTGCCGGGTGCAGGCTGGGTCGGCGAGCTGGGCAGCCTGTTCGTCGGCGCACTGAAGGGCATCGCTCCGGTGCTGGTGTTCGTCATCGTGGCGAGCGCGCTGGCACAGGGCAGCTCCAAGCTGGACCGCCGCTTCGGTACGGTCATCTGGCTGTACATGCTCACCACCTTCCTTGCGGCTGCTATCGCTTCTATCACCAGCTTCATGTTCCCTGTGTCGGTCGTTCTGGCAGACGCTGCCCAGTCGGACGTGGTGCCGCAGGGTCTGGGCGAGGTGCTGAGCACCCTGCTCACCAACTTCGTCGCCAACCCCGTCAGCTCTCTGATGAACGGCAACTACATCGGCATCCTGTTCTGGGCCTGCATGTTCGGCCTTGCCATGAAGAACATCGGCTCTGACACCACCAAGAAGTTTCTCGCCGACACTGCCGACGCTGTGTCGCAGGTGGTGCGCTGGATCATCAATCTGGCTCCCTTCGGCATCATGGGTCTGGTGTACACCAACGTGGCCGGCAACGGTCTGGCCATCTTTACTCAGTACGGCAAGCTGCTGGCCCTGCTGGTGGGTACCATGCTCTTCATGGCGTTCATCGTTTCGCCCTTTATCATCTTCCTCTATCTGCGCTGCAACCCGTATCCGCTGGTGTTCCGCTGCCTGCGTGAATCCGGCCTGACCGCCTTCTTCACCCGCAGCTCTGCCGCCAACATCCCGGTCAATATGGATCTGTGCGAAAAGCTGGGGCTGGATAAGGATATGTATTCCGTCTCCATCCCCCTGGGCGCTACCATCAATATGGATGGTGCCGCCATCACCATTACCATTATGACGCTGGCTGCGGCCAATACGCTGGGCATTCAGGTGTCCCTGCCCGCCGCCATCCTTCTTTCGGTGATGAGTGCTCTGGGTGCCTGCGGCGCTTCCGGCGTGGCTGGCGGCTCCCTGCTGCTGATCCCCATGGCCTGCTCCCTGTTTGGCATCTCCAATGATATCGCCATGCAGGTGGTCGGTGTCGGCTTTATCATCGGCGTGGTGCAGGATTCCGTGGAAACTGCCCTGAACTCCGCCGGTGACGTGGAATTTGCCGCCACTGCGGAATATCACCAGTGGCGCAGGGAGGGCAAGCCCCTGCCGGTGTTCCTGTGCAAGTGATGCAAAACTGAAATGGCTTTTCAAAGGCTGCTGTGCTGCTGGCACGGCGGCCTTTTTGTTTGGAACTTTTTTCTGGGCATTTTGCACAGGAAAGCCCTCGTCCTGTTGGAAGTTGACGGATTCTGACGGATTTTACACGATAAGAACTCTTTTTGTAGAAGAAATTCTGGGCAAAACGGAGAGAAAATCTGAAAAAACTTTCCAAACAAGGTTTCAATCGTCCATGTATACAAGAACTTTATTTTTCATAAAAAACGTTTTGTGCTAGTTGCGCAAAGAACGAAAGAACGTTAAAAATGTATCACTAAATTCATAGTTTGTTCATAGAATTTATAAAACGATTTCATAATTGAGTGGCATAATATGGCCATCCTCAGAGAGGGGAACAAAAGAACGAAGGGTTCTGAAAGGTTCCGCTCTGAGGATGCAGGGAGATAGAGGCCCTGCCAAAAAACACAATGACATTTACCGATATACGGAGGATATTTATTATGATGAACAAGAACACTGCTATTCTGGACAACACTATGATGGACGCTTACCTGACTGTCACCGAGGGCGTGTCCGATAACTGCGGCATTGGCCTGGCTTTTGCAAGCCTGCTCGAGAGCGCAAAGAAGAACTTTGTCAACCAGAGCAACCGCCGCGCTGTCAATGCAAGCTTTGCCGGCTGATCTTCTCCAATTTGCCGGTTGAAGATTCTCCTTCTTTTTTGTTACAGCTGCTGCCACACTGTAATATGAACTGAAAAGCCCGGAACCACCTGCCGCCATAGCAGGTACGGTTCCGGGCTTTTTTGCTGTGTGGGTTCGGTCAGCGCAGGGGTTTTAATCCGTCAGCTTTGCTTTCTGCAGCGCGGCCACGATCAGCGGAATGAGGATGAGCTGCGCCACGATGCCGGGCACGGCAGTGAGCACCGCACCGGACAGGAACGCGCTGAACGGGAAGCTGGAGCCGGACAGACCGGCCAGCACAAAGCGCACCGCACCCCAGACAAGGCGGCCTGCCACCATCGAGGTGACAAGGGTGGCATAGATCATGGGCAGGGTGTGCTGCACCTTGCGGTACATGAAACCGACCACAGCGCCGTATGTGGCCAGCTCAAAGGCCATGGCGATGGCAATGGGGTACATCGGGGGCATCCCGAACAGCACCGAGCGGAGCAGCGGGGCGGCAAAGCCCAGTGCCAGGCCCCAGGGGCCGCCCAGCACAAAGCCT
>OGIY01000991.1_pt1 | contig 11503 bp, 10 predicted proteins | sample 1571931 | NCBI WGS metagenome assembly OGIY01 (sample SAMEA2582110, study PRJEB24529) | metagenome | biome: Human gut stool | place: China | collected 2011
CTCCATGCCCAACCCCAGCAACCTGATGGCTGTAGAGGACATCAAGCGTGTGCAGGAGGTGATAGCCCGTGAGAGCAAGCAGCTCGTCTATACCCACTACAACCTCGTGGTGGCAGTGAGCGGCGACACCGACATACAGAAATGCACCAACCATCTCGAAAACTCCTTCTCGCGCATGGGCATCCACATCAGCAAGCGGGCCTACAACCAGTTGGAGCTGTTCGTCAACTCTTTCCCCGGCAACTGCTATGGGATGAATGCCGACTACGACCGATTCCTCACCCTCGGCGATGCCGCCACCTGTCTGATGTACAAGGAGCGCATCGTGCATAATGAGGACACCCCGCTGAAGATATACTATACCGACCGCCAAGGTGTGCCCGTAGCCATCGACATCACAGGAAAGGAGGGAAAGGAGAAGCTGACCGACAACTCGAACTTTTTTTGTTTGGGTCCTTCGGGCAGCGGCAAGTCGTTCCACATGAACAGCGTGGTGCGTCAGTTGTGGGAGCAGAACACCGACATCGTCATGGTCGATACGGGTAACTCGTATGAGGGACTCTGCGAGTATGTGGGCGGCAAGTACATCGCCTATACGGAGGACAAGCCCATCACCATGAACCCCTTCAACATCAGCAAGCGGGAGCTGAACATTGAGAAGATAGACTTCCTGAAGAACCTGATACTGCTGATATGGAAAGGCTCGGAGACGCAGATACCCGAACTGGAGTTCCGTGTCGTGGAGCAGTTGGTGACGGAGTATTACGATTTCTATTTCAACGGTGTGCAGCCCTATCCTTCCTCACAGAAGGAGACACTGAGAAAAAACCTCTCCACCATGGAGAAGCGGCGCGGCACGGAGCTGACGCAGATACACGACAAGGTGGAGAAACTCATCAAGGGACTGGAGGAACGGCGCATGGCATTGAGCGTGAAGACCCTCTCCTTCGACTCATTCTATGAGTTCGCCTGTGAGCGTCTCGACCAGATCTGCATCGAGAACAACATCACCACCATCGACTGCGACAACTTCGCCTATATGCTCCAAAACTTCTACCGTGGCGGCAAGTACGACAAGATTCTCAACGAGAACGTGGATAGCACCTTGTTCGACGAGACCTTCATCGTCTTCGAGGTGGATGCCATCAAGGAGAACAAGCAGCTCTTCCCCATCGTGACGCTCATCATCATGGACGTGTTCCTGCAGAAGATGCGCCTGAAGAAGAACCGCAAGTGCCTTGTCATCGAGGAGGCATGGAAAGCCATCGCCTCGCCGCTGATGGCCGAGTACATCAAGTACCTATACAAGACAGCCCGAAAGTTCTGGGCGAGCGTGGGCGTAGTGACACAGGAGATACAGGACATCATCGGCAGTCCCATCGTGAAGGAAGCCATCATCAACAACTCCGACGTGGTGATGCTGCTCGACCAAAGCAAATTTCGTGAGCGATTCGACGAGATCAAGGCGATATTAGGATTGACGGATGTGGATTGCAAGAAGATATTCACTGTCAACCGCTTGGATAACAAGGAGGGAAGAAGTTTCTTCCGTGAGGTGTTTATCCGACGTGGATCGACGAGCGGAGTGTATGGTGTGGAGGAGCCGCACGAGTGCTATATGACCTACACCACCGAGCGAGCTGAGAAGGAGGCATTGAAACTCTATAAGCATGAACTGAAGTGCAGACATCAGGAGGCTATCGAGCGGTATTGCAGAGATTGGGATGCCAGTGGCATCGGGAAGTCGTTGGCATTTGCGCAGAAGGTCAATGAGGCGGGGCATGTGCTCAATTTGACGGACGATGGAGCCACTCGCCGCTGACACGGCGAGCACGGGGGCTGATTGATGGAAACGGAAATCCCGGAATAGACGTAAAGCCCAGATGCCCGAAAGCAAAACTTTCGGGAACGGTGGCTGGGTAGTATTTACGATTAGTAGTAAATACGATTAGTAGTGAATACTACCAATAGTAAATACTACAAGTAGTAAAGTAGTGGAATAGTAGAAACTGAAAGTAGTAAAAACGTAAAGTAGTGAAGCAATGAGACGTTTATACCTTATTATAATATATATGTGTCTTACACTTGTCGTGGGAAGGGTTCATGCGCAGTATTACAGCGTGAACTACGACAAGCAGATCGTTGCCGCCATGGCTGCCGCATTCGGTGCTGGAGCTATGGCAGAGAGCTATTATAACGAGCAGGTGGGCGAAATCTTGAAGCACTACAATGCCGCAGAGGTTGCCACTGCCGGCATCTTCGCTGCCAAGTTCTTGGAGCGCAAGGCATTCACCGACCTCGGCATTTGGAGCAGTAGCACGGAGAACTACTATTACCGCCGCATCCACAATATGGTGGCGAACAAGATTATGCCCAAGATATGGACGGTGGCAGGAATGATGCTGAAAAGTCCGCAGACCGCCCTCTACTGGGGCAGTTACCTGATGAAGATATGCGCCGACACAAAGTCGCTGTGTATGCAGTTTGAGAGTGTCGTGACCAACAGTAGCTTGACCTTTGCCGACATTCAGTTCTTGGAAATCAACCAAGAGATAGCCGCCATCCTCAAACTCTCGGAGATAGGCAATGTAGATTGGCAGCAGCTGTTGGATGACATCGCCAGTGTGCCCGGCAACTTCACCGTGGAGAACCTCACCGCCGACATCGAGACGCTTTACAATATGGGAGCATCGTTGGCGACGGCAGGTATCAACGGGGCATCAGGCGCACTCTTGCAGCAGAGTGCCTTCAACGACCTTTTCAATGGCAAGGTGAGTAAAATCATCGACATCTATGACAACTACCATGACCTCTATGAACAGGCAGAGAACGGCATCGGCAGCACACTCCTTAGTCTGGTGGGTGGCGAGGACAACGTGGCAGCCCTCTTCGACCTCTCCAACTACAACATCACCTCGTGGATGACAGACTATCTGAGCGAGACGCAGGGCAACTACTATACACAGCGTTGGTACATTGCCCGACGAGACCAAGGCAGCGTAAGCCTCTGTGACTACTATCCGCCGACCGATGACAACAGTATTCTGAACGGTGACCATTGGTATCGTATCAACACCTCCGACCCCAACTTCTACCCTAACAGCACGCAGCGAGAGCAGATACTGGCCAACTCGGAGAACCATGCCGGATGGAGCCGCAGCCGTGTGCAGCAGCTCAACGCCCAGAGCGACGGCTTCACCTATACGATGAACTATTGGATGTCGTCGTACATCATCAGCCGTGGCGGCAAGCAGACCAAGAAGGCCTACGCCTACGAGATACACGTTACCAAGAGCTGGAACAACGTGGAAGAGGTGTATGAGGATGTCTTCGACTCCTACAGCATGGACTTGAATACCTTCAAGCGTCAGTTGCAGGCACGTCTCTCGGAGTATAACGACAACGAGGAGGGCTATGTCTATTACATCGGCAGTGACGCACGCCGTTACTATCAAGCCACCGATGCCGCCAAACTGAAGGGCGTGGAGAGCGTGACCATCAGCGTCACCTGTTCGGACGGTGTCACCCTCGGACAGGGCAGCACGCAGTACAAGTGCCGTGAGTGCGGCGGTTCGCTCAATGCCCACAGCAAGGAATGCGCCATGAGGACAAGCGTATCAGAAAATAATCTCGACCTATCGGAACTGGACGAGAAGGAACGTGAGGCGAATAGCAAGATAGCCCTGTTGGAGGCGCAGATAAGCCAGTTGGAGACAGAGAACAGGAACCTGCTCACGCAGATAGCCAATGCCTCTGTGGAGGAAGCCCCTGCCTTGCGGCAGCAACATAATGTCAACAAGACGAAGATAGACAACCTGAAGAAGGAATTGGCGACATGGCAGCAGCAGTTGGCAGACATACAGAATGCCAAGAGCGAGGCGGCTAACGACAATGCCACCTCCACCGATGACTACTACCGCATCCCTGCCATCATGCAGGATGTGAAGTCAGCCTACAATCTCACGTGGCAAGGTGCCGGTTCGTGGAACGGCTACACCTACGTCCGAACTGCCACCATGCCCAACATCAACGGCATTATCACCTTCAAGGCGACACTGTCCATTGCAAGGAAGCCCAAGTACTTCCTTGGCATCAAGATACACCGTGCGATACTGCAAATATCGTGGGAGCTGACCTCGGAATACACCGACACACAGGTGGTGGATGTGCTGACCCTTGACCCGAATGCCTCTGACGAGGAGAAGACGAGGCAGGTGAACAGCCGTATCTCGGAGATAGCCCAGGAGTTCCCGTCGTGCAGCATCACCACAGAATATGCCAAGAGCGAGGCAACCCAGACCGCCGACAATGACGATGTAATACACCTGCTCTGGTCGAGCGACCGTCTGGAGATAGCCCGTGAAGTAGATAGCCGTATCACCAAGATTTACGCCGACTTGGTATCATTAGAAAAAATGATGCACTACAAGCGTAGCATCATTGACGTGCTGAAGGACATTCTTCCTTCAATCGACGCAGACCAAGGTCGCAGAAGGACACTCATTGAAGAGTGCTACGAGCGATGGAGAGAGAATGCAGACCCTAACAGAGGGAATGGTGAAGATAACGAGAACGAAAACTGAGGGAGGAACGGAGAATGAGACATACCATCATCATAGCTCTCCTGCTGATTACCCTCTTCCCCAATACAGCCTTGGCGCAATGGGGATTCGATGCGGTATCGGTGGAAGCATACATCAACGACCACAAGAAGCAGCGCAGCCTCTTGCTGGCACGCAGCACTTTGGAGTACAGCAATCAACTGCTGCATGAATACAGCAGTGAAGAGGTGGGCAAATACAAGGAACTGAATGTGGATTTGGACAAATACACCCGGGCCTTCGACATCATCGATGTGATGTACCAGTCGTTGCGCACGGTGCTGAACGTGAAGAGCACCTACCAGACGGTGAGCGACCGCATCAGTGACTACAAGAACCTGTTGGAGGACTTCAATGATAAGGTCATCAAGCGGAAACACATCGAACTGGCTGACACGATGCTCATCAGCATCAACAAGAAAGCCATCGACAACATATACAACGAAGGAAGCCAACTCTACCATAGCGTCAACGACCTCGTGTTGTATGCCACAGGAGCGGCAGCCTGTTCAACTTCCGACCTGCTGATGGTGTTGGACAATATCAACAATTCGTTGGACCTGATAGAAAAACATCTGAACCAAGCCTACTTCCAGACATGGCGGTATGTGCAGCTGCGCATGGGCTATTGGAAGGAGAAGGTGTATCGGACGAGGACGAAGGAAGAGATACTGGAAGATGCCTTCAGCCGATGGAAAGTGGCAGGAAAACTTGACTATTGACGGATTGTAAACAAAAGAAGAACGGACATGAAGAAGACAATGATACTCATCATGGCGGTAGCAACCACCATCAAAGCCACAGCCCAGAGCGTGACCTACAACCACGACTCCTCCAAGCAGAACCAGATAACGGTGATGGAGACAGGTGGCGGTTCTCTCACCCCTGAGTTCTATTATTGGCTGTTACATAACAACTATAAGAAGACAGCGGCAGAGAAGAACAAGTTAGGTTTCCGCACTCTTGCCGGCATCAACCTCTACAACCAAGTAGATGATGCGGAGAAGATAGACTCTGCCCTCACCAAGCGTGCTGAGGTGGAAGCCTTGAACGTAGCCGACCGACAGATAGACCTCGCCTGGCTTGCCGAAAGCAGCAAGATCAACGGTCAGTTGGACAAGATGAAGGCGAACATAGACCATATCATCCCTACAGGAGGCACCATCAACGACAAGCGTCGGTGGGAGGAACTGTACAATATGTACCAGTGTGCCGTGAAAGCCACCAAGGATGCCTATATGCCCAATGCACAGAGAAAGCGGCAGTATCTTAGCATCTATGCCGACCTGACGACACAGAACGAGACACTACTGAAATACCTTGTGCAGCTCAACACCCAAAGCCAGACTACCGCCCTCTTGGCAGCCACCAACGACCGTGTAGTACATAAAGGCAGCATCATCAGCGATGCCAAGAGCCGTTGGCAGGAAAACATGAAGGGCGTGAGGAGCTCGACAGGCACTGACGGCGATGATGCCAACAGCGGTGAGGGTGAAGAAAGTGTGAACAGATAGAAATAAGGGAAGAGAAGAAATAATCACAAAACAGCATAGAGATATGAACGATATTCAGATTTTCAACAACGAGGAATTTGGAGCAGTCCGAACCACAGGAACACCAGAGCAACCCTTGTTCTGTTTGGCTGATGTGGCAAGAGTTCTTGGACTAAAAACCAGCAAGTTGGTACAACGACTTTCGGATGATGTACTTTCAAAGTACCCCATCTCGGATAGTCTTGGAAGAGAACAGGTTACAAACTTTATCAATGAAGACGGACTGTATGATGTCATCCTTGACAGTCGCAAACCCGAAGCCAAACGTTTCCGCAAGTGGGTGACATCGGAGGTGCTCCCCTCTATCCGCAAGCATGGTGCCTATATGACACAGCAGACCATCGAGAAGGCATTGGCAGAGCCAGACTTCCTGATACGGTTAGCAGTCAATCTGAAGGAAGAACGACAAAAGCGTCTGCTTGTCGAACAGGAGTGTGAACACCAAAGGACACGCATCGTTGAGTTGGGATCCAAGGTGGATGACCTGCAACAGGAGGTGACGGAGATGAAGGACAAGGTGAGTTACCTTGACATCATCCTTGCCACGAAGAGCAGTGTCCTGGTCACACAGATAGCACAGGACTATGGCGAGTCGTCCATCCGCTTCAACCGACGTCTGAAGGAGATGAACATCCAGTATCAGCGTGGCAAGCAGTGGATTCTGTATGCCGACTACAAGGACTGCGGTTATGTGACCAGCGAGACCTACCTCATTAAACACAAGGACGGTACGGAGGATGTGCGCATGAACACCAAATGGACACAGAAAGGTCGCCGCTTCCTCTATGAGAAACTGAAGAGCGTGGGAGTCATTCCTGTTATCGAAAGAACATAAAATAAAGAAATAGCTATGGAATCAATATCAAAAATACAGTTACGTCTCTATGCCGCCAAGAGGAAAAACGGCAAGTGGCAGTTGGAGATGTCAAGGATGCCGAAGCGAATCAGCGTTATCGGCAGGACACCCATCGTTGATGAGCATTATATGCCATCTGATTTAGAGGTAGTTTCAATGTCAAAGCTTCACAAATATGTCGGAAGTTACTACGGCAAGATTGTGAAGACCCTCAAAGAGGAAGGCATCATCACCAAGGAATATGGAATGTGGAAACTGCGTGAAGACCTTCAGGACAAGGGCATTGCGGTATATGTCACAGGCAGGATGCGCTGCTTCTACCACTTCTATCTGTCATGGACACCGAAAGGCATAGAGTTTATCAAAGAGATTATCAACAATAGAACCAGGCACTGATGGCAGACAACATACTCAGCGATTTCGGCATCAACATCCTCGAAGAGGAGATTGACGATGTGATATTCCAGACCAACGAGTTCCTGACCGATGCCACCTTCACAGGCTCACAAGGGCCGTTCTGGTGGATCCTCCAAATGTGTATGGCATTGGCGGCACTGTTCTCTATCATCGTGGCGGCAAGCATGGCCTACAAGATGATGGTGAAGAACGAACCGTTGGACGTGATGAAACTGTTCAAGCCCTTGGTGGTGAGCATCATCCTCTGTTGGTGGTACCCACCTGCTGACACAGGCATGACCAACAGCGGCAGCAGCTGGTGCGTATTGGATTTTCTATCCTATATTCCCAATTGCATCGGCAGTTACACCCACGACCTCTATGAGGCAGAGGCGACCCAAATTTCCGACAAGTTTGAGGAGGTGCAGCAGTTGGTATATGTCAGGGACTCGATGTACACTGACCTCCAGGCACAGGCAGACGTGGCGCATAAGGGCACATCAGACCCCAACCTGATAGAGGCGACGATGGAGCAGACGGGCGTGGACGAAGTGACCAACATGGAGAAGGATGCCAGCAAACTGTGGTTCACCTCACTGACGGCAGGGGCCGTGGTGGGCATCGACAAGATAGTGATGCTGATAGCCCTGATCGTGTTCCGCATCGGTTGGTGGGCGACGATATACTGTCAGCAGATATTGCTCGGAATGCTCACTATATTCGGTCCAATACAATGGGCATTTTCGTTGCTGCCCAAGTGGGAAGGAGCGTGGGCGAAGTGGCTAACCCGTTATTTGACAGTTCATTTCTACGGAGCCATGCTCTACTTCGTCGGTTTCTACGTCCTGTTGCTGTTTGATATTGTGCTCTGCATACAGGTAGAGAACCTGACGGCCATCACCGCCAGTGAGCAGACGATGGCAGCCTATCTGCAAAACTCGTTCTTCTCGGCAGGCTATCTGATGGCAGCGAGCATCGTGGCGTTGAAATGCCTGAACCTCGTGCCCGACCTTGCGGCATGGATGATACCAGAGGGCGACACCGCCTTCTCAACCCGAAACTTCGGCGAGGGCGTGGCACAACAAGCCAAGATGACGGCTACGGGAACCATGGCGACCGTGATGAGATAACATGTGAGTGTGCGGTGAGTCACCGCACCTCCTATTGAAACAAATAAAAGTAACCATCAAGAAAAATGAAAGCAAAAAATGAAATTGAGCGTTGGCTCAAAGATGAGAAATTCATGGCGTTTGCCAACAAGCGTGCAAAGGAAGAGTTTTTCAATTCCGAAAACAACTACATCGACCCACAGTATGAGGAGATGGCAGAAGGCTTTGAGGATAACGACGAGTATGTAGTGCCTATGGTAGATTACCTGAGTTATCGCTTGCATCGTGCCAAAATCTACAGAAATCGACGGAGACGTGAACGTGACATCTGGTGGGTGTGGATCCAACTGAAATACGAAGGCATCTACGTAGAGGCTTGCATCAAGTATTACGCCAAACTGGTGGAAGAAGTTGAGAAGGACATATACACCATCCTGCACCGTGAATATGTGAGAATGAAGAGAAATCAGACCTCAAACAAGCAGTAACGTATGGTAATCAAGAACTTAGAAAACAAAATCAAGCTGGTGGGCATCATCTGCTCTGCGTTCCTCATGGGCTGCATCATCATCTCGGTGTCGAGCATCTGGACGGCGCGCTGCATGGTGACGGACGCGCAGCAAAAGGTGTATGTATTGGACGGCAACGTGCCCATACTGGTGAACCGCACCACGATGGAGGAAACGCTGGATGTGGAGGCAAAGAGCCATATCGAGATGTTCCACCATTACTTCTTTACGCTTGCTCCCGATGACAAGTACATCCGCTATTCGATGGAGAAGGCGATGTATTTGGTCGATGAAACTGGTTTGGCGCAGTACAATACGCTGAAGGAAAAGGGCTTTTACAACAATATCATGGGTACGAGTGCCGTGTTCAGCATCTTTTGCGACAGCATCAAGTTCAACAAGGAGAAGATGGAGTTCACCTACTACGGTAGGCAAAGGATAGAGCGAAGGAGCAATATTCTGATGCGTGAATTGGTGACGGCGGAGAACAATCCTCATGGACTGCTCATCACGAACTGGAGAACCTTGCTCAACAAGGATATTGAGCAGAAGTCGAAGTCAAACTTCTAATATCCTAGCGGTATGAGTGTAAAAGGAATCAGACGGATGCTTGTGGGCGAGGATATGCCCGACAAGAACGACCCCAAGTACAAGAAGCGGTATGAGAAGGAGGTGGCGGCAGGGCGCAAGTTTGCCAAGACCGCGAGGATAGACCGTGCAAGGCTTTGCCAATGCCCACAAGACGCTGTTTCTCGTCATCGTCTTCGGCTTTGTCGCCACGTGCTTCGGCATCAACATCTACAGGATGGTGCGGTATTACGGTCATCGGACGGAGGCTGCAAGTGCCATCGAGCGGCAGGAAGGGCGCATGAAGCAGATGATGAATGCAGCCCATTGCATCACTCCTCCCGTGACGCATCGAACCAACGAGGAGAATCGAGACAAGTCAGTAACATCAAAATCAGACAGCGATGAGAATAACAGATAAGATAAACTTCCGTCAGCCGAAGTACATGCTGCCAGCCATCGTGTACATCCCGTTGATTGCCACAGGCTATTTTGTCTTTGACATGTTCAATACGGAGGTGGCGGAAACGCAGGACAAGAACCTGCAGACCACCGAGTTTCTGAACCCCAACCTGCCCGGAGCGCAGATTAAGAATGGTGACGGCATCGGTGGCAAGTATGAGAACATGGCGAAGTCGTATGGTCGCATAGCAGACTATTCGGCTGTTGATAACATTGAGCGTGACAACGAAGAAGAGAAAGAAGCGTATGAATCCAAGTACACAGAAGAAGACCTTGCGGAACTCGTCCGTCAGGCAGAAGAGAAGGACGATGCAGCCGAAGTGGCCGATGCCAAGGCGCGAGAAGCGGAAGCACTCGAAGCACTCAACAAGGCACTCGCCGAAGCGAGGCTGAGAGGACAGGCGGCAGTTGCCCCCGTGGCCCAGGATACCACACAGGCTGGGCCTCCCAAGGAGCAGATTGAGGTGAAAGGTCAGATTGCCGAGGACAGCAAGGCGGTGAAGGCACTGGACGAGGAGGACAAGGCACAGGAGGTGGTGAAGAAGGTGAAGGTGACTTCGGACTATTTCAACACCCTGACGCAGAACGAGCATGAGCCAAAGCTCATCAAGGCCATCATTGACGAGGACGTGAAGGCTACGGACGGGTCGAGGGTGCGGCTGAGACTGTTGGACGATATTGAGATTGGTGAGACCGTGGTGAAGAAAGGGTCGTACCTCTATGCCACCATGAGCGGTTTCGGTTCGCAGCGAGTGAAGGGTAGCATCAACTCCATCCTTGTGGATGACGAGCTGATAAAGGTTTCGCTTTCGCTTTATGACACGGACGGACTGGAGGGACTGTATGTCCCCGGCAGCCAGTTCCGTGAGACCACGAAAGATGTGGCGAGCGGTGCTATGCAGAGCAACATGAACATCGACCAGAGTGGAGCGAACAACAGTTTCTCGCAATGGGGAATGCAAGCCGTGACCAATGCCTACCAGAAGACAAGCAATGCCATCAGCAAGGCTATCAAGAAGAACAAAGTGAAGCTGAAGTATGGGACGTTTGTTTACCTTGTAAATGGGAAAGAGAAAAGGAAATAGACACTGCCCGACAACGGAATTGTCGGGAACGGTGGCTCATAGAGTATAAACATCAAAAAATCAACTAATATGAATTGTTTTCAGAAAATGAATGTCTGTGCATTGCTTTCGCTGAGCGTGCTTTCAGCCAAGGCGCAGACCACCTACATGGAGATGGAGCAGCTGACGGTCAACGACCAAGTGACCACCGTCATCACCGCCTCCGAACCCATCCGCTTTGTCGATATATCCACAGACAAGGTGGTGGGCGACCAACCCATCAACAACACCATCCGCCTGAAGCCGAAGGACAACGTGTATGCCGACGGTGAGGTGTTGGCGATAGTGACAATCGTGACGGAACGCTACCGCACGCAGTATGCACT
>OGIY01000997.1_pt1 | contig 11457 bp, 10 predicted proteins | sample 1571931 | NCBI WGS metagenome assembly OGIY01 (sample SAMEA2582110, study PRJEB24529) | metagenome | biome: Human gut stool | place: China | collected 2011
CCGCCGGTCAGCAGCAGATGGCGCTTACCGCTGGCTAGGAAAGAACGCAGAATAGAGCTCGCGGCTGGTCTGTACACAGGCATCACGGTAGGCCTCATACCTTTCTAAAAATTGGCGGGCCTCGGCGGTCAGGGTGCTGCCGCCGCCGCCCCGCCCGCCGATGGTCTTGCAGGTCAGGGCAAAGCCCAGTTCTTTTTCGGCGTGCTGCACAAGCCGCAGCGCCTTGGAGTAGGAAAGCCCCATCTGCGCCGCTGCGCTGCGCAGCGAGCCGGTCTCCTCGATCAGATGGAGCAGGCGGCAGGGCCCCTCGCCAAAAAAGCGCTCGCCTGCGTCATCGCAGAGCATCACGCGCAAAGCAGGTTTCATGGTATCACCTCACAGCGGCAGCAGGGCCAGACGGCGTCGGCCCCGGCAGTCGGTAACGGGCAGCAGCTCCAGCGGGCCGTACACGGCGGCAAGGGCTGTCTGCAGCACGGCAGGCAGGTCGGTTTTGGGGTGCAGCACCGCCGCGACCCCGCCGCCCTGCAATACCACCAGTATATCACAGCTGTCCAGCGCCAGCGCGGGGTCATGCAGGCAGACCAGCGCGGTCTTGCCGCCGGTGTGAACCAGCTGCGCCAGCAGCGCGGTCATCCGGCTGCGGTTTGCAAGGTCAAGCGCACTGTCCGGCTCGTCCAGCAAAAGCAGCGGCGCATCCTCGGCAATCGTGCGCGCCAGAATACAGAGCTGCTTCTCGCCGCCGCTCAGCGTCAGGTAGTCCTGCCCGGCCTTGTCGGCCAGACCTACGGTGTGCAGCGCCTCGTCCGCAGCGGCGCGCATGGCGGCGGTGGGGCTTTGCAGGACCCCCAGCCGCGGGTTGAAGCCCATAAGCACGACCTCCCGCGCCGAGAGCGAGACCGAGATGCCGCTCTGCTGCGGGATATAGCTGACGGTCTGCGCCAGCCTGCGGGTGGACAGACTCTCCAGCGGGACGCCGTTCAGAAGGCACTGCCCGGTGTGGGGCAGCAGCCCGGCGGCGGCCTTGAGCAGTGTGGTCTTGCCGCTGCCGTTTACCCCCAGCAGCCCGATCAGCTGCCCGGACACCGGGACAGAAAAGCTGACCCCTTGCAGCACGGCCGCTGTGCCGTACCGTACGGTGAGGTCCTGCACGCAAAGCCCCACGGGCGTGGGCGTGGCTTGTGGCATCATGACGCATCCCTCCCCGGCCGCAGGATCAGATAAAGCAGAAACGGCACGCCCAGCAGCGAGGTAAAGATGCTGACCGGCAGCTCAGCGGAGGCAGCCGTCTTGGCCAGCGTGTCGGCCGCCAGCAGCAGGGCGCTGCCCAGCAGCCCGCTCAGCAGGCAGGCCGAGCGCCGGTTGTGCCCCGCCAGCAGCCGGGCGCTGTGGGGGGCCAGCAGCCCGACAAAGCTGATAAGCCCTGTCACGCTGACAACGGCGGCGACCGTCATGGTGGCAAGCGTCAGCAGCAGCAGGCGCATCGCACCCACCCGCACGCCGAGCAGCCGGGCCTCGCCCTCCTCAATCGAGAGCAGCAGCGCCTGCCGGTGCAGCGCAAAGATCGCCGCGCAGCAGACCAGCACGACCGGCACCGGGAACCACACCCGGCTGCGGGTCACGGCGGCCAGACTGCCCATGATCCAATACTCGATGCTGGCCAGCTCCTTCTCCGGGTCGGCGGTCAGCTTGAGCAGCATCAGCAGCGTCTGGGCCAGCGCGTGGACGGCGATGCCCGCCAGCACCAGCGACATTTTGCTGCGCCCCGGCGCGGCCGCGGCCAGCCCCAGCGAGAGGAACACCGCCGCCAGCCCGCCCGCAAAGGCACAGACCGTGGTGGACAGCGCCCCTGACGAGACGAACAGGATGGCGAACGCCGCGCCGACACTGGCCCCCGAGGAAACGCCGATGATGTCAGGGCTTGCCAGCGGGTTGCGGAATACGGTCTGGTAGACAAAGCCGGCCGCCCCCAGCCCAAAGCCGCCGACCAGCGCCATGACGGCGCGGGGCAGCCGCAGCACGGTGAAGGTGCGCACCGCCATGGCATCGCCGGCCAGCAGCGCCGCCGGTGTTATGGGGTAGCGGCCCAGCGCAAGGGCCGCACCAAAAGCCATAAAAACGCAGAGCGCTGCGCCAAGAAGGCACAGCGCCGTGCGCTTGCGGTTATTCATAGGAGGCAGGGGTGAAGCCGTAGTAGGTCGTGTAGAAGGCATCGGCGCAGTCATGGTAGAACTGCTCACTCACCTGCTCGGGATGCAGCACGCTGCCCAGATAGACGCTGCCCAGAAAGCTGCCGGGCACGGGGGAGTCCACAGCCTCGATGGCGTGGGGCAGCTGGTAGACATGGCCCTCCTTGACGGCGGTGCAGTCGGCCAGTGCGGCATCGTTCAGGACGGAATCGACATCATAGTCGGCATCGGACGCCAGAATGATATAGTCGGGGTCCCAGTCCAGCACCTGCTCATAGGAGACCTCGGCCCAGTAGGTGTCCTCAACACTGGCGGCGGCGTTGAGACCGCCGGCGTTCTCGATCATATAGTTCTGGTACATGGCGGGGCCGGCGGTCTGCAGCACAGAGCTGTTGCCGGCCATGTAGACGGTGGGGGCCTCGGCATCGCCGATGGCCTCGCGCAGGCTGAGCAGGTTGTCCTCGATCGCGGACTTCAGCTCCTCACCGCGGGCAACGGTGTTGGTGGCCTGAGCCAGCAGGTCGATGGCGCCGTACAGCTTGTCCTGATCCTCCGGCTTGACGGCCAGCACGGTCAGGCCCAGCTCCTCCATCTGGGGGATGGAATCCTTCAGCTTGGCGGGCACGATGACAAGGTCGGGGGTCAGCGCGGCGCAGCCCTCAAGGTCAAACTCCTTGGCGGTGCCGATGCTGGGCAGGCTCTGCAGCTCAGGTGCGGAGAGGCTGTAGATCGTGCGCTTGTCGGCCTTGGCCTCGACGCCGACCAGCTCGTCCTGCACACCGAGGGCGATGAGCAGGCTGGTGGAGATGTAGTAGCCGCTGGCCAGCGTCTTGGGCTCGGTCTCGATGGTGACCTCGCGGCCCAGCTGGTCGGTGACGGTCAGCGGGTAGGTGACGGCGGTCTCGGCGGCAGCGGGTGCAGCGGCAGCCTCCTCAGGGCTGGCGGTGACCTCGGGGGCAGCGGTGGCGGAGGCGGCGGCCTCGCTGCTTACGGCGGCGGTGCTGCCGCAGGCGGTCAGCGCCATGGCGGCGGCCAGCAGCAGGGCGGTCATTTTGGTCATTTTCATGGATCTTTTTCCCTCACACAATAAAAAATATCGTTGTATTTTTAAAACAACAACGGTATTATACCAGATTTTATGGTAGAATAAAAGTACCTATCCACGAAAAGTGTGATTTTTTCGCCCAAAACAGAAAAAACGGAGATTGACCCATGATGACGATACGCGAATATGCCCGCCCCGCCACGCTGGAGGAGGCATGGCAGCTGAACCAGAAAAAGCCCAACCGCGTGCTGGGCGGTATGCTCTGGCTCAAGATGGAAAAGATCAATGTCGGCACGGCCATCGACCTGTCGGCCTTAGGGCTGGATACGATCGAGGAGACTGACACCGAGATCATCATCGGCGCTATGGCAACGCTGCGCGATCTGGAAACGAACGCCGCCCTGAACGCCTACACCGCGGGGGCTGTGCGGGAGGCTGTGCGCCACATTGTCGGCGTGCAGTTCCGCAACTGCGCCACGGTGGGCGGCAGCATCTATGGCCGGTTCGGCTTTTCCGATGTGCTGACGCTGTTTTTGGCGCTGGACTGCGAGGTTGAGCTGTATAAGGCGGGCCGGATGCCGCTGGCGCAGTTTGCCGCAATGCCCTATGACCGCGATATTCTGACCCGCATCTGCCTGCGCAAGACGCCGGGGCTGAAGGTGCAGTACCAGTCGGTGCGCGCGACCCAGACCGATTTCCCGATCCTGACCTGTGCGGCTGCCCGCACGGCGCAGGGGCAGTACCGCTTTGCCATCGGCGCGCGCCCGATGAAGGCTGTGCTTGTCACGCCGGACTGCGACCCGGTGCAGATGCCCGCCGCCGTGCAGGCAGCCGTCAAGACCGGCAGCAACCTGCGCGGCAGTGCTGAGTACCGCACCCACCTGACCGGCGTGCTGGTCCGGCGTGCCGTGGCCGCGCTGGAAAATTGACGGAGGTATACCATGCAGATCACATTTACCTTAAATCATAAAAAAGTCACTGCCGAAATCGCGGCTGACACCGTGCTGCTGGACCTTGTGCGCAGCCTCGGCTGCAAGAGCGTCAAGCGCGGCTGCGAGACCGCCAACTGCGGCCTTTGCACGGTCTTTCTCGATGAAAAGCCGGTGCTGTCCTGCTCGGTGCTGGCGGCGCGGGTCAACGGCCGCAGCGTCACCACGCTGGAGGGGCTGCAGGAGGAGGCTGCCGAGTTCGGTGCCTTCATCGCCGATCAGGGTGCGGAGCAGTGCGGCTTCTGCAACCCGGGCTTTATTATGAACGCGCTGGCGCTTTTCCGGGAAAACCCCGACCCCGGCGAGGATGAAATCAAGGAGTATCTGGCCGGAAACCTCTGCCGCTGCTCCGGCTATGAGGGCCAGCTGCGGGGTATTTTGAACTTTTTAGCGTGGAAAAAGGGGAAGGAGGCTGCCCAATGAAAACCGTGAACCAACCCATGCGCAAAAAGGACGCTATGCAGCTTGTGACCGGCCAGCCCGTCTACATGGATGATGTCATCCCGCAGGACTGCCTGATCGTCAAGCTGCTGCGCTCCCCCCATGCCAACGCCATCGTGCAGGAGATCGACACGAGCCGCGCCCTGCTGGTGCCGGGCATCGAGGCGATCTACACATGGAAGGATGTGGACCAGCAGGGCCGCCGCTACACCCAGGCGGGCCAGACCTACCCCGAGCCGAGCCCCTATGACCGGCTTGTCATCGACCGCCATGTCCGCTTTGCGGGGGATGTTGTCGCAATTTTGGCCGGCAAGGATGAAAAATGCGTCGATAAGGCGATGAAGCTTATCAAGGTCCGGTATGAGGTCCTGCCCGCCGTGCTGGACTACCACACGGCACTGGACAACCCCGTCCTTGTCCACCCGGAGGAAAACTGGGAGTCGCTGGCACCGGTCGGGGCCGACAACAAGCGCAACCTCTGCGCCCACGATGAGAGCGGGGCGGGCGATATTGAGGCGGTGCTGGCGGGGTGTGATGTCGTCATCGACCATACATACCATACCCGCGCCTGCCAGCAGGCCATGATGGAGACCTTCCGCACCTACTGCAGCATAGATGCCTACGGGCGGCTGAATGTCCTCAGCTCGACCCAGATCGTTTTCCACTGCCGCCGGATTCTGGCCAATGCGCTGCACATCCCCAAGTCGATGATCCGGGTGGCCAAGCCCCGCATCGGCGGCGGCTTCGGCGCCAAGCAGACCTCGGTCTGCGAGGTCTACCCCGCCTTTGTGACATGGAAAACTAAAAAGCCCAGCAAGATCATCTTCAGCCGGTATGAGAGCCAGATCGCCTCCACCCCGCGCCATGAGATGGAGCTGCATGTCCGCCTTGGTGCGACAAAGGACGGCATCGTCAAGGGCATCGACCTCTACACCCTGTCCAACACCGGTGCCTACGGCGAGCATGGCCCCACAACGGTGGGCCTGTCCGGCCACAAATCCATCCCGCTCTACGGCAAGGCCGAGGCGTTCCGCTTTGTCAGTGATGTCGTCTACACGAACCACATGTCCTCGGGCGCTTACCGCGGCTACGGCGCGACCCAAGGCCTGTTTGCGGTGGAGTCCGCCGTCAATGAGCTGGCCGACAGGCTGGGCATCGACCCGTTTGTGATCCGCCAGCGCAACATCATCCGCGAGGGCGATGTGATGCCCGCCTACTACGGGCAGGTCAACACCAGCTGCGCGCTGGACCGCTGCCTGCAGGCCGTGCATGACAACATCGGCTGGGACGAAAAATACCCCGTGCGCGACATGGGTAACGGCAAGGTGCGCGCCGTGGGCATGGGCATGGCGATGCAGGGCTCCGGCATTACGAGTGTGGATGTGGGCAGCGCCAGCCTGAAGATCAACGATGACGGGTTCTATACCCTCTCGATCGGTGCGGCCGACATGGGCACCGGCTGCGATACGATTCTGGCGCAGATCGCCGCCGAGGTGCTGGACTGCCCGCTCGACAATGTGACGGTCCTAGGCGCGGACACCGATTCCTCGCCCTACGATTCCGGCTCCTACGCATCCAGCACGACCTATGTCACCGGCAAGGCGGTTGAGCAGTGCGCCGAGCAGCTCAAGCAGAAGATCTGTCAGGTCGGCGCGGGGCTGCTGGGCCTTGATGAGCGCGCGGTCGTCTTTGCGGGCGATGCCGTGACGAGCGAGGACGGAACGCAGCGCGCCACGCTGGCGCAGATCGCCGCAGCCTCCCAGTGCGGCAGCAATACGGCGCTGGAGGCAGTCGTGACCCACAGCTCGGAGATCTCGCCCCCGCCGTTCATGGTGGGCGCGGCCGAGGTCGAGGTCGATCTGGAGACCGGCGAGGCGCAGGTCATCCGCTATGAGGCGGCCGTTGACTGCGGCACACCGGTCAACCCGAACCTTGCGCGGGTGCAGGCCGAGGGCGGCATCCTGCAGGGCATCGGTATGGCGCTGACCGAGAATGTCACCTACGATGACCGCGGCATGCCGCAGGAAAACTCGCTGATGCAGTACAAGATCCCGGCGCGCAACGACATCGGGCATATCCATGTCGTATTTGAGAGCAGCTACGAGGGCACCGGCCCCTTCGGTGCCAAGAGCATCGGCGAGGTGGTCATCAATACCCCGCTGCCCGCCGTGGCCGATGCGATCTACCACGCCACCCACAAGCGGTTCTATGAGCTGCCCATCACCCGCGAGCAGATCGCGCTGGCCGGGCAGTAAAGGGCAGGGAACGGCGAAAAAGACCCTCTGCGGGGGATAAAAAAATTGCAAGCCAGCAGATCGCCGGCTTGCAATTTTTTATTGGAGGAAAGGCATCCGTCAAAGCAGCTTGCAGCCCAGCGCCTGACTGGTGCGGGAGAGCGAGAGGTTGGCAAGCTCCTGATTGTCAAGGGTGTAGCGCAGGACCAGCACATTTGCGACAAAGAGCATCGCCAGCTTGGCGGGGATGCTGCCCGAGTCAAGCGGGTTCTCCTGCGCGCCGCAGAGCAGCACGACATCGGCCAGCGCCGCGCCGGGGGCGTCATCGTAGTGGGTGATCAGGATGACCTTGGCACCGTTCTCCTTGGCGAGGCGCAGCGTGTCCATCATGTCGCGGGTCGAGCCGGAGTAGGAGACGAAGAGCACAACGTCGGCCTCGTTCATCAGACTGGCAGTCAGCAGCTGTAAATGGCTGTCGCCTGCGGTGCGGAACTTGGTGGAAAGGCTGGCGAAGCGGGCGCAGATGTCGTTTGCCAGGAGCATACTGCCGCCCTGTCCGAGGCAGAACACCTGCCTGGCCTCCTGCATCAGGTGTACGGCCTCGTCCACGGCTTCGGTAGAGAGGGCGTTCTGGGTGCCGCTGATGGCGGTGAGGAAACGGGCGTATGCGTGCTCGCAAAGTTCTGCGGTGGTGGCACCGGGCTGCAGCTCCCTCTGGCTGGAGGGTGTGCCGGTGGCGTTGGCCTGCGCTAGCGCAATGCGCATCTCGTGGTAGCCGTCGAACCCCAAAGCCCGGCAGAACCGAAACACTGTCGCCTCGGCGACATTGCACTCCCGGGCCAGCGAGGAAATGGAGAGATACTGCGCTTCGTCCGCATGCTGCAGCAGGTAGTCAGCGACCGCGTGACCGGATCTGGTCAGCTGATCCTGTCGTTGATGCAGCAATTCCCAAAAATTTGTACCCATGGTCAAGCTCCTTCGAGCGGGCCGCAAGGCCCGCGCTATTCCTTATACCTTCTTTTGCCCCCTTCCGCTGCACAGGGAAGGGGGCATCTTTATAAAAAGTATAAAAGAAGTCTGGCCGCTTGACAAGTGTGCCTTTCGCCATAATTCGGAAGAAAAAGCTGTGCAGAGCATCTAAAAATCGAGGAAAAGTATGACTTTTTAATGAAAATAAATTTCAAAATTGCAGCAAGAAGAACGAAAATGATTTTCAAACCGAAAATGACAAACGGCGCAGAAATGATTACAAAACGGCTACAACTGGCGGCAAAACTAGTGAAAGTGGCTAAAATCTGGCTGGTATCCCAGATATTTGTGCGGAATAGACAAGAAAACTTTCTGAAAATTGTGTATGCGACCGATGGACAAAATGAAAGAAGTTTTCTATAATAAGGCCAACAAGAGCGGTCAGGGATGAAGGACCGCCGATATGATGATAGGTAAGGAGAACTTATTATGAAGAATGCCATTTCTCGTCGCTCCTTCTTGAAGGCCGTTGGTATTATGAGCGCAGCGGGTGCGCTGGCTGCCTGCGGCGGCAAGTCCGCTTCTACCAGCACGGCAGCTTCTACTGCTGCTTCCACTGCCGCTTCCGGCTCTGCATCCGGCGCAAGCATCAAGCTGTGGACATACCCCATCGGCGGCTGGGGCAAGGACGAGACCGTGCAGGAGCTCATCGCCAGCTTCAACGCAAAGTATCCGGACATTAAAGTGGCCGTTGAGTATCTGGACTACACCAACGGCGATGACCAGGTGAACACCGCCATCGAGGGCGGCAGCGCACCCGACCTCATCATGGAAGGTCCCGAGCGTCTGGTGGCCAACTGGGGCGCAAAGGGTGTCATGGCTCCGCTGAACGATTTGTGGACCGACGACGCCAAGAAGGACATTTACGAGTCCGTCAACTCCGCCTGCCACAACGACAAGGGCGACTACTACGAGTACCCCCTGTGCATGACCGCACACTGCATGGCCGTCAACATGACCAAGGTCAAGGAAGTGGGCGCTGACAAGTATCTCGACACCGATAAGCACACCTGGAGCACCGAAGGCTTCCTGAACACCGTTGACGCTCTGTACAAGGGCGGCTACGAGAACGTGGCAGCCATCTACTGCGGCGGTCAGGGCGGCGATCAGGGTACCCGCGCTATTATCAATAATATGTACGGCGGCACCTTCACCGACGATGCTCACACCAAGTACACTGCAGACTCTGCCGAGAACATCAAGGCCATCCAGACCCTGTACGACACCGATGGCATCAACTTCGACGCTTCCATCGCAGGCGGCGACGAGATCACTCTGTTCCGCAACGGCACATTGCAGATGGCTTTCTGCTGGAACATTGCCCAGCAGCTCAACAGCGACAACAACGATGCCGGCCTGACCAACAGTGGCGACGAGATCATGCCCATGGCATTCCCGACTGCAAGCGGCGACCCGAAGCTCTGCGGCGGCATCTGGGGCTTTGGCGTCTTCGATAATGGCGATGAGGCCAAGGTCAAGGCAGCCAAGACCTTCATTGAGTTCATCGCTGCTGATCCTGACCAGGTGAAGGACAGCGTTCTGGCTTCCACCTACTTCCCGGTCCGCGCCAGCGTGGGCGACATCTACGCCGACAACGCCATCATGAGCGAGTACACCAAGTTCATGGCCTATCTGGGCGACTACTACCAGATCACTCCGGGCTGGGCAACTGCCCGCACCGAGTGGTGGAACATGCTCCAGCGTGTAGGCACTGGCGAAGACGTTGCCACTTCCGTTGCAACCTTTGTCCAGAACGCCAACGCAGCCGCCGCCGAAGCCTGAGCTTTTCCGCCTGAGGGCAAATAAGTAATGACTGCCCCTCCCTCGAACATCCCGGCGAGGGAGGGGCATTTTGTGTAAGACAAGCACCCAATCAGAACGAAAGGTCTGGTGATTTCTTTGGCTGCAAAGACTGCAAGCATCAAAGAGCCGAAGCGCAGCAGCGCACTGGTTCGGCAGGAGACCATCGCTTCCTACCTGTTCCTTCTGCCCAGCCTCATCTTTTTTCTCGGCTTCGTCATTTACCCCATGATACTCTGCGTGGTCACGAGCTTTTTTGACTCGACCATGAACCGTGCCGACGTCTTTGTGGGTTTTGCCAACTACGCAGAGCTGTTCGCAGACCCCATCTTCATCGGCGCTTTGCGCAACACCTTCATCATCGTGGTCGTCTCGGTGCCTGTGACCTGTGCGTTCTCGCTGTGGGTCAGCTCGGCCATCGTCGATTTGCCCGAGTGGGCCACCAGCCTCTTCCGCTGCGTGTTCTACCTGCCGGTCGTCACCGGCTCGGTGGCTGTCACCGTCGTGTGGAAGTGGATGTACAACAACTACTACGGCATCTTCAACTATCTGGGCAAGGCTGTGGGCCTCATCGACAAGAACATCAACTGGCTGGGTGATGAAAAATACGCTCTGGGCTGCATCATCCTCATCCTGCTGACTACTTCTGTCGGCCAGCCCATCGTGCTGTACGTTTCCGCACTGGGCAACGTAGACCAGTCCATCGTGGAAGCCGCTGAAGTGGACGGTGCCACCGATTTCCAGTGCTTCTGGCGCATCAAGTGGCCCGCCATCATGCCCACCACCCTGTACATCCTGGTCATCACTACCATCAACTCCTTCCAGTGCTTCGCACTGATCCAGCTGCTGACCTCCGGCGGCCCCAACCACAGCACCGATACCATCATGTACTACATCTACTACACGGCATTCAAGCTCTACCGCTATGGTTACGGCAACGCAATGGGCGTTGTGCTGGCCGTTATCATCGCCATCCTGTCGGCTGTCCAGTTCAAGTTTGGCAGTCAGGATCATTAAAGGAGGTGCCGGGCAATGACTGCAACTGCAAAAAAACAGAAACCGTTGAAGCGTCACCCCAGCAAGCTGAAAAAGATGAGCGCTTACATGATACTGACCCTCATTCTTATCAGCATCGTGGCCGTGCTGTTCGCGTTCCCGCTGTACTGGATCATCACCGGTTCCTTCAAGACCGGCGCGGCCATCAACTCCACTACCCCCGAGTGGTGGCCCAGCCAGTGGGTGCTGACCAACTACCAGAAACTTTTCGCAGGCAAGAGCGCACCCCTGTGGCAGCTGGCCGTGCCCTTCAGCCACTCTTTCAGCGCGGATGGAGAGCCGATCTATTTCTCCGTCGGCCCAACTGCTCCGGCCGCGCTGCGCTGGATGATAAACACCGTGTTCATGGCCGTCATGTCCATGATCCTCACCTGCATCACCGCCGCAATGGCAGGCTATGCGCTGGCAAAAAAGCGCTTCGTCGGCCGTAAGCTGCTCTTCACCCTCATCGTCTGCGCAATGGCCCTGCCCAAGCAGGTCATCCTCATCCCGCTGCTGCGTGAGATGAGCGCACTGAACCTTTACAATACCATCTGGGCCGTCATTTTCCCCATCGTGGGCTGGCCCTTCGGCGTCTTTTTGATGAAGCAGTTCAGTGAGGGCATCCCCACTGAGATGCTGGAAGCGGCCCGCATCGACGGTGCAAGCGAGGCCAAGACCTTCATCGACATCGTGCT
>OGIY01001004.1_pt1 | contig 11404 bp, 7 predicted proteins | sample 1571931 | NCBI WGS metagenome assembly OGIY01 (sample SAMEA2582110, study PRJEB24529) | metagenome | biome: Human gut stool | place: China | collected 2011
GAACAGACCCAGCTGGCCGATAAAGCCGTCGTTCTCATACAGTGTGCCCAGCAAAACTGCGATGTAACGCAGCGGATTCTTCAAAACAAACAAAAGCTGCGCGCCGCCGCTGACGGCTGCGCCGCCCTGCCGGGCAATCGCGCCGTAGTTGTGGCGCAAAAGCGTGCCGTACTGCTCAACACCAAAGGTCAGCGCCAGCGCGCCCGCCGCCGTCAGCACGGCGTACACGGCGCGGCTAAACCGCACTTTCCACTCGGTCTTGCGCACCACAAAGGGCAGCATGACCCACAAAAGATTGAGGTAGGGCTTGGTGCCGTTGGCAAATACGCAGGCCAGCGCATAGCAAAGCGCCGTTTTATCGTTCCATTTCTCCTGCGTCAGCAGCGCCAGCATGAGATAATAGCAGCCCAGCAGCGTTGCGTCATAGCTCAGGGAGGCCCCCATGTAGAGCGACATCGGCATAAGCATGATGCACAAAAACGCGGGGCGGCATTTGTGCGCACTGCGCAGCGCCGCATAGCAAAGCGCCGCGTAGGCCAGCAGGTTGACCAGCCGCCCGGCGTACAGGCAGCCCAGCGCCCCCAGCCCAAACAGCCGCGCCAGCGCCATGCCCAGCGCCCCGGGCAAAAACGGCAGAATCAAAAAGCTGATGGGCTCGGTGACGGAATCTGCCGCAGAATCGCGCTTTTCCCAGTTGATGTACTGGGTAAAGCTATCCCAGATGCTCTCCACCCGGCCGTCTTTGCCATACTGTTTTAAGGCGTAACCTGCGGTGTTGTAGGGCTGCTCGGCGTTCGTGTCGGGGTCAGTGCCGACACCGGCCGAGGTGTGGGCGTTGACCCACGCGCCGGGAAACGCCGCGACCAGCTCGTTCACGTCCTCGGGGTAGCCGCGCGCGGCGTCAAAGTCAAAGCGCCCCATAGAGATAGCGTAGGTCCGCAGATAATGGTCTGTTTCATCGGGGGTCTGCAGCGGCGGGTTTGCAAAGGCAAACAGTATGCCGCACAGCAAAATGCAGGCGGCGCCCCGTTTGGCAAAATCTTTGACCCGGCGCAGCAGCAGCGCCGCCGCGCCCGCCAGAATGCTGAGTCCCACGCAAAAGCCGGTGACGGCCAGCGGCGCAAGGCCCCGGGCGTCCAGCCCGTAAAATACGCGCCAGTAGTAGCTGACTACCACGCCCAGCGCGGCGCACAGCACCAACACGAAAGCCCACCGGGCGGCGGGGTGCTGCACGGTGGGTGAAAATTTGCGTTTGTTTGACGAATTTTTCATAGATTACAGGATATACTGCCCGACCTTGTACTGGTCCAGATTGCCGCGCAGGAACTCGATAGTCGCGGCAAGGCCCTGCTCAAAGGTGTACTGGGGCGCCCAGCCGGTCAGCTCGCGCAGCTTGGTAGCGTCGCCCAGCAGGCGGTTGACCTCGCTCTTTTCGGGGCGCAGGCGCTCTGCCTCGCAGACGATCTTGGCGTTGGGGTTGATCTGGGCGATCAGCTCATTGGCAAGGTCGCCGATGGAATGCTCCACGCCGGTGGCAATGTTCAGCTCCTGACCGATGGCGGCATCGCAGTCGGCAATCGTCATAAAGCCGTTGGCCGTGTCCTTGACATAGTTGAAGTCGCGGGTCGGGGTCAGGCTGCCAAGCTTGATCTCGGTCTGGCCGGCCAGCAGCTGGGTGATGATGGTCGGGATGATGGCGCGGCCGCTCTGGCGCGGGCCATAGGTGTTGAAGGGCCGCACGATCGTGACGGGCAGATCAAAGCTGCGGTAGAAGCTCTCAGCCAGACGATCGGCACCGATTTTAGTGGCCGAGTAGGGACTCTGGCCTTGGAACGGGTGCTTTTCGTCAATCGGCACATACTGTGCCGTGCCGTAGACCTCGCTGGTGGAGGTGACGAGTACGCGCTGGGTGTCCAGCTCGCGCGCGGCGTTCAGCACATTCAGCGTACCCTTGATGTTGGTGTCCACATAGCTGTCCGGGCTATGGTAAGAGAAGGGGATCGCAATGAGAGCGGCAAGGTGGAACACCCGCTCCTGCCCGCGCATGGCGGTGCGCACGCCGTTGGGGTCGCGCACATCACCCATGAAAATGTCGATCTCCTTGCGGATCTCCGGCGGCAGGGTGTCGATCCAGCCCAGCGAGCCGAAGGAATTGTACAGGCAGAATGCGCGGACCTTTTCACCGCGCTTGACGAGTTCTTCGGTCAGATGGCTGCCAATAAAGCCGTCTGCACCGGTGACCATAACGGAATGTGCCATTGTATGCTCCTTTATTCAAGGGGACAGTGCCCCATACTTCACCTTATTACAAAACAGTATAACCGATTTCGGGGAAGATTTCAACTGTAAGTTACGAATAGTGAATGGGCGGTTGCGTGGAAAGCCCCTCAGGCCTCGCAGGCTCGGCCAGCTCCCCGCACAGCGGGGCGCCTTTTCTCGCGGGCTTCGCCCGCGCAAACGGCCTCCCCTCTCAGGGGAGGTGGCCGAGCGTCAGCGATGGCCGGAAGGGCTCTGGCCGTGCCCGTTGCAGCGCATCATTCAAAATTTGCGGCAAAAAATCCCTACAACCCTATTGACATGCGGTAAATTCCGTGTTACGATATAGTCAACCTATAAATCACATAGGTTTATCACGAAAAAGAGGAGGTGCAAAGCACAATGGCTCATGTCTTCGGCAGTCTGCTGCGTCAGAATTTCCGCTGCGGCCGAATGCCCATCTCCCGGGCGGCAGCAGTCCGGGCGCGGGGCATTGCTTTGCACTGCCTGTAAAATTTCGCGCCGCACTGTATCTGCCCGGGAGTTGCGCCAAGCAGCCCCCGGCTTTTCTTTTATACAAAATCAAACAGAATAAAAACAGAAATGAGGATTCTATCATGAGCGAGCGTAAACTGCACTTTGAGACCCTTCAGCTGCATGTCGGCCAGGAGCAGGCCGATCCCGTCACCGATTCCCGCGCGGTGCCGATCTACCAGACCACCTCCTATGTGTTCCCCAATTCCCAGAATGCCGCTGACCGCTTTGCCCTGCGGGCCGAGGGCAACATCTACGGCCGCCTGACCAACTCCACCGAGGATGTTTTTGAAAAGCGCATCGCGGCTCTGGAGGGCGGCGTTGCCGCGCTGGCCGTTGCCTCCGGCGCCGCTGCCATCGACTACACCCTTCAGGCACTGGCCCAGAACGGCGGGCACATTGTGGCGCAAAAAACCATCTACGGCGGCACCTCCAACCTGCTGGCCCACACGCTGCCCGCGTTCGGTGTGCAGACGACCTTTGTCAACGCCCATGATCTGGCCGAGGTCGAGGCTGCCATTCAGGACAATACCCGCGCTGTCTATATTGAAACGCTTGGCAACCCCAACGCCGACATCCCCGACATTGACGCCATTGCCGCTATCGCCCACAAGCACAGCATTCCGCTTGTCATCGACAACACCTTCGGCACGCCCTACCTGATCCGCCCGATCGAGCATGGTGCCGACATCGTTGTCCATTCCGCCACCAAGTTCATCGGCGGCCACGGCACCTCTCTGGGCGGCATCATCGTTGACTCCGGCAAGTTCGACTGGAAGGCCAGCGGCAAATTCCCCGCCTTCTCGGAGCCGAACCCCAGCTACCACGGCGTCTGCTTTGCCGAGGCTGCCGGCCCCGCCGCCTTTGTGACCTATGTGCGCGCCGTGATCCTGCGCGATCTGGGCGGCTGCATCAGCCCGTTCAACGCATGGGTGCTGCTGCAGGGTACCGAGACGCTCTCCCTGCGTCTGGACCGCCACAATGAGAACACCAAAAAGGTCGTCGAGTTCCTGACCCACCACCCCAAGGTGGAGAAGGTCAACCACCCCAGCCTGCCCGACCACCCCGACCACGCCCTGTATGAGAAGTACTTCCCCAACGGCGGCGCGTCGATCTTCACCTTCAACATCAAGGGCGGCCAGAAGGAGGCCTTTGAGTTCATCGATCATCTGCAGATCTTCTCTCTGCTGGCCAATGTCGCCGATGTCAAGAGCCTTGTAATCCACCCGGCCACCACGACCCACGGCCAACTCTCCGATGCGGAGCTTGCCGATGTAGGCATCGGCCGCAACACGATCCGCCTGTCCATCGGCACTGAGCATGTCGATGACATCATCGCCGATCTCGATCAGGCGCTGAACGCAGTCGAGTGATGCCGCTGCGCCGCTAAATAATAAGACCCGGCCGCCGCCCGCGGGATGCAAGCCCCGCAGGCGGCGGTTTTGTTTGCAATTTAGCGGGAGTTGTTGTATGCTTGTAGGGGCCGGGCATGCCCGGCCCGCGGCCTTGCGGTCAGCACCCGCTGCCGGGAAAACTGTAGGGCGGCATGCCCTCATGCCGCCGCCAACCGCACCATGTGACCCGTTTACGGTACGGCCACGCGGACGCCCACGGCGGGGTGAGGGCACCCCGCCCTACGCATGCGAGATGAACGGGGCGCCTGCCGTATTGCTGCAGGGCCGGGCATGCCCGGCCCCTACACCTCTACAAGGAAAAATGAAAACATGAACATTATCGAAATCACAGATTTAAACGCCCCCGAGCTGGCGGTATATACCAGACTGACCGAATCCCAGCTGCGCAATAAGCTGGAGCCGGAAAAGGGCATCTTCATCGCCGAAAGCCCCAAGGTCATCGGCACGGCGCTGGATGCCGGGTGCGAGCCTCTCTCCTTTTTGATGGAGCGCCGGCAGATCGACGGCCCGGCCGCCGGGGTGCTGGCCCGCTGCCCCGGGGCTGTGGTCTACACCGCAGACCGCAGCGTTCTGCAGACGCTGACCGGCTACGCGCTGACCCGGGGCGTGCTGTGCGCCATGCGCCGCCCCGCCCCGCGCCGGGCGGAGGAGCTGTGCCGCAGCGCCAGCCGGGTGGCCGTGCTGGAGGGCATCGTGGACTCCACCAACATCGGGGCCATCTTCCGCGGGGCGGCGGCGCTGGGTATGGATGCCGTGCTGCTCTCCCCCTCCTGCTGCGACCCGCTGTGCCGCCGCGCGGTGCGGGTCAGCATGGGTACGGTGTTTCAGGTGCCGTGGGCCACGCTGGGTGACACCCCCGCCGACTGGCCCGAAAAGGGCATGGACCGCCTGCACGCGATGGGCTTTAAAACGGCCGCTATGGCGCTGGATGACCGCGCCGTCAGCATTGACGACCCGGCGCTGCAGGCGGAGGAAAGGCTGGCCATCGTCCTTGGCACAGAGGGGGACGGTCTGGCGCACAGCACGATCGCCCGCTGCGACTACACGGTCATGATCCCGATGCAGCACGGCGTGGATTCGCTGAATGTGGCAGCCGCCGGTGCGGTGGCATTCTGGGAGCTGCGCAAGCGGTAAGTTGCCGAAAAAATGACGGAAATTTTACACCCCGCTGACCAAAAGAGCAGCGGGGTGTGTTGTTTTTAGGCGCGGAGGGTGCTACAATAGAAAAAACGGTGCAAAAATGTGCGACATCTGGGGCGCACCGCCCAACGAACGGAGGAGCTTTTTACATGGGATTCCTGAAAAAATTCACGAAGCAGGAAATCAGCTGGATGATGTACGACTGGGCCAACAGTGCCCACTCGGTCATTGTTGTGACGATCCTGCCGATCTTTTTCGACACGGTGGCAGGCTACACCGCCGACAGTGTCTCCAGCATGTCCACATGGGGCTTTGCCACCAGCCTGGCTATGGCCATCGTGGCGCTGAGCGCGCCGTTCCTCGGCGTGTTCGGCGACATACGCGGTATGCGCAAAAAGCTGTTCACCGTGTTTATGCTGCTGGGCGTCGTTTCGGTCGCAGGGCTGGCGTTTACCCCGCTCATGGACTTCACTGCCTCGACCGCCGCAGCGGGCCGGGTGGCGGCAATGGTGCTGGTGCTGTACATCCTCAGCACCATCGGCTTTGACGCATCCTGCATCTACTATGACGCCTTCCTCACCGATGTAACGACCGAGGAGCGGATGGACTCGGTATCAACGCTGGGGTACGGCCTCGGCTCCACGATCCCGCTGCTTATCTTCCTGATCATGAATGCGGTCGGCGTGCCGATGCTGACCTGCCTGGCCTTTATCTTCGCCCTGACGGCGGTGTGGTGGCTGGTGTTCAGCCTTCCGCTGCTGAAAAACTGCGAGCAGACCACCGGTAAGCCTTATCAAAAGGGCGACTTTGGCGCCAGCGTCAAAAATGTCTTTGTCACTCTCAAGGAGATCGGCGCGGACAAGCCGATGCTCGTCTACATCCTCTCCTACTTCTTTTACATTGACGGCGTGCATACCATCATCAGCATGTCCACCAGCTACGGCACCAATCTGGGGCTGGACTCCGCCGGTATGCTGCTGGCGCTGCTGCTGGTGCAGGTGCTGGGCCTGCCGTTCTGCCTGCTGTACATGAAGCTGGCGTCAAAATTCGGCGCCCGCACGATGGTCGGTGTCGGCATCTGCGTCTATATGTTTATCTGCGTGTTTGCCTTTTTCATGAACAGCCTGTGGCAGTTCTGGATGCTGGCCGTGCTTTGCGCCACCAGTCAGGGCGGTATTCAGGCGCTGAGCCGCTCAATGTTCGGCAAGCTCATCCCTGACAAGGCACGCAGCGGTGAGTTCTTCGGCTTCTTTGACATCTTCGGCAAATTTTCTTCTATCATTGGGCCGGCGCTGGTGGGGGCCGTCAGCGCCCTTGCCGCAAACCGGATGATGGCTGCGCAGGGCCTGACCGCTGCCACCGGCATGGATGCTCTGACCCACGCCATCGAGGGCTACATCACCAAGGGTCACTGCGTCATCTCCGATATGTTCCATCTGGAAGCCATCAAGCTCATCAGCCAGAGCCTGCGTGGCGCAGTGCAGAACACCCCGGAAGGCCGCGAGGGCATGGCTCTGGGCCAGTACATCGCCGGCATGGGCTTCTCCAACGTGGGTCTGGGCATCGTCCACTCCATGGCACATGGCCTGTCCGCTCTGTACGACACCCCGCACGGTGTGGCCTGCGCCATCCTGCTGCCGGTGGGTCTGGAGTACAACAAGAGCGTCGCCGGTGAGCGCTACCGCGCGGTCGGCAAGGCCATGGGCGTCAAGGGCATTGACGAGATGAACGACGCGCAGGCAGCCGATGCCACCATCGCCGCCGTCAAGCAGCTGAGCGCAGACGTGGGCATCCCCACAAATCTGCACGGCATCCTGAAGGAAGAGGATATCCAGTTCCTCGCCGAGTCCGCATTTGCGGATGCCTGCCGTCCCGGCAATCCCCGCGACACCAGCGTGGAAGAGATCGTGGAGCTGTATAAGAGCCAGCTGTGATTCCGCTCTGTAAATTCAAGCTGTAATTTTGGGCCCTGCTGTCCTTCGGGATGGCAGGGCCTTTTTCTAAGATGTATCTGAAAACAAAGCAACAGACTGGATCTTCGTCTTTTCAGAGATGCCCGGAGAGCCTGCCGCGTCGCAGAGTGACAAAATTTCTGCACGGCTCTTGTACACAGCGCCCAAAACAGGTACAATCAATGCAGTAAGAAAAAACTGGAAGCGAAAGGAACCTTATGACGCTGAACTTCTATACTCTGGGTGTTATTTATCTAGTATATTCCTTTTTGGGCTGGGTGGCTGAGACGGTAGTCGCGACCATCCGGGGCGGAAGGTTTGCCAACCGCGGTGCGGCGGCAGGCCCGTTCTGCTTTATCTACGGTACCACCGGCGTGCTGCTGGCCGTGAGTTTCGGCGACCTGCGCACCGAGCCGGTCTACCTGTTCTTTGCCTGTATGATGGCGGCAACGGTGATGGAATGGATCACCGCCAAGCTGTTGGAACGCCTGCACCGCCGCAAGTGGTGGGACTATTCCGGCAAAAAATTCAATCTGAACGGCTATGTGTGCCTGCAGTATTCACTGCTGTGGGGTGCACTGGGCATGGCAAGTGTGCTGTGGGGCAATAATGTGCTGCTGCGGCTGTGTGCGCATATCCCTGTCTGGCTGCTGCGCCCGGCAGTATGGGTCTCGCTGACGGTGGCGGTGCTGGACCAGATCGGTTCGGCGGTGCTGGTGCAGCAGTATGCGGCCCGGCACCCGATGCTGGAGCAGCTCAACCAGAGACTGGGGGAGCGGTCGGATACGCTGCGCCGCAGGATCGCGCTTTACATTGAAAAACGCATCCAGTATGCTTACCCGGCTGCGGCCCGGCAGGAGCAAACTGCGCTCCGGAAGGGGGAAAAGAACTTCCTCAGCGTGTCCGATCTGCTGTGGCTGTTCGTGATCGGCGCGTTTCTGGGCGACATGGTGGAGACGGTGTTCTGCCGCGTGACCGCCGGGGTCTGGATGAGCCGCTCCAGTCTGGTCTGGGGGCCGTTCAGCGTGGTGTGGGGTCTGGCGCTGGTGCTGGCAACGGTGCTGCTGCGTCAGGAAAAGGACCGGAGCGACCGCTACCTGTTCGCCTTTGGCACCGTCATGGGCGGTGTGTACGAATACGTGTGCAGCGCCGTCACCGAGCTGCTGTTCGGCACCGTGTTCTGGGACTACAGCAAGTTCAAGTTCAATCTGGGCGGGCGCATCAACCTGCTGTACTGCTTTTTCTGGGGCATTGCGGCGGTGGTATGGATGCGCTACGGCTATCCGCTGGTGCTCAGAGGCATGAAGAAGGTGCGCAGCCGCGTCCGCCCATGGATGACCGTCCTGCTGGCAGTGTTCATGGCGGTGAACATGCTCACCAGTGCGCTGGCGCTGGCCCGCTACGATGCCCGCACCAGCGGTGAAGCGCCCAAAAGCAGCATCGATATGCTGCTGGATGCGCATTTTGACGATGCCCGCATGGAGCGTATTTATCCCAACGCGAAGAAAGTAGCCAAGGCCGGATGAAATTTCAACGCTCCTCTTGCACTTTGGTGCAAAAACCAGTATAATATTTTTCGGATAAAAGGGAGTAAAGGGCGCTAGTTTTGCAAAAACGGTGCGCTGTGGCGCAGCGACATCCCGGCAGAAATGCCCGCTGTGTCACCGGAAGCTTGAGACTTTTATTACACTTTCCCGTTTCTGGGCAGGATGTAATAAAGGTCTCTTTTTTATTGCTGCTCTGCCAAAAACAAAAGGAGAAAAACTATGCTCATTCCTGTTTTGCTGTTCATCGTGGGCCTGCTGTGCCTCATCAAGGGCGGTGACTGGTTCGTGGATGGTGCCACGGGCATTGCCCGCCGCTTCCATGTGCCGGAGCTGCTCATCGGTGCCACGGTGGTGTCCATCGGCACCACCCTGCCGGAGGTCATGGTCTCCACCACCTCGGCCTTCACCGGCCACGGCGAGATCGCCTATGGCAACGCCATCGGTTCGATCATCTGCAATGCATCGCTCATTGCGGCCCTCACCATTGCGGTAAAGCCGGGCAAGGTAGACCCCAAGAGCCTGCGCACGCCGGTGCTGTTCTTCTTTGTGGCAGCGGCCTTCTATGCCGGTGTGGCCTACACCACCGGCTACTTCTCCCGCCCGGTGGGCCTGATCCTTCTGGCCATGTTCGCAGCGTATATCATCTGCAACGTGATGGCCATGAAGAACGCCCCCGCCCCGGAAGAAGAGGAAGAACCGGAAGAAAATGCATCCTTTGCCAAGGAGCTGGGCCTGCTGGCCGTGGGCGCGGTGCTCATTGCCGTGGGTGCCAACCTGCTGGTGGATAACGGTACCCTGATCGCACAGGCACTGGGCGTGCCGGAGTCGGTGATCGCGCTCACCTTTGTGGCACTGGGCACCTCGCTGCCGGAGCTGGTAACGGCCATCACCTCGCTGGCAAAGGGCCACGGTGCACTTTCGCTGGGCAATGTCATTGGTGCAAACGTGTTCAATCTGGTGCTGGTGAGCGGTGTTTCCGCCACGGTGGCACCCTTTACCATCCCGCAGAACTCCCTGCTCTTCGGCCACAATGCATCGCTGGTGCTGGAGTTCCCGGTCATGTTCGCTGTGATGCTGCTGCTCACCCTGCCCGCCCTCTTCAAGGGCAGGCTGAGCCGCCCGCAGGGCATTGCGCTGCTGTGCATCTACGCGGCATTCTGTGTGGTGCAGTTCACCATCTGATAAAACAGCAAAAGGCCGACGCAGCACTGCGTCGGCCTTTTGCCGTTTTAAGGGTTATTTTTTCAAATGGGAATCCCAGCCGGAAGAGGTGATGACCTGCTGATCCGGTGTGCACCACATGGCTTCCACGCCGTCCAGACTTTCCACGATCTTCATCCCGTCCTCCAACGGCTGGCAGAACAGGCCGGTGGTCAGGCAGTCGGCAAGGCCGGAGTCGCTGCACAGCACGGTCACGCCGTTAAAGTAGGCGGCGGGGAACAGGGTGTCCGGGTCGATCAGGTGGTGGTAGCGCTTGCCGTCCACCACGTAGTAGCGCTGGTAGTCGCCGCTGGTCACAAGGGCCATATCGCTCATGTTGATGGCACCGTCCAGCATGGAATCCGAGGTGTATACATCCGAAGAGCTCCACGGGTTTTCCACGCCGCCGGTCCACTGGCTGCCGTCCGGTTTTACACCAATGGCGCGCAGATTGCCGCCCACGCTCACCAGAGCGCTGGTCAGGCCGCGGGCCTCGGCAGCCTGACACACCATTTCCACGGCGTAGCCCTTGCCCACGCTGCCCACATCCAGCAACATTTCCGGGTCGGCCAGATAAACGGTCTTGGCATCCGCGTCGATGATCACGTTGTTGATATCACAGTGCTGGGCGGCTGCTTCCAGCTCTTCCATGGTGGGCAGCTTGTTGTCGGCATCCGTCTCGGCGGCTTCGGCAGCTTCGCGGTAATTGTGCCAGATATTCAGCACGCTGCCCATGGCAATGTTCAGCTTGCCGTTGGTAGTCTGGTACATCTGGTCGGCCAGCTCCAGCATGGAGAGGATGCGGTCGTCCACCTCCACCGGAGCGCTGCCGGCATTGTCGTTGATGGTCTTGACGTTGGTCACGCCGGGGTAATCGTTGTAGATATCATACAGCTGGTTATAGGTAATAAGGTCTGCGTGCAGGGCATCCATCTGGGTGTTGAATTCTTCCTCGCTCTCGCAGTAGGCAATCACCTGCGTTACAGTATCGAACACATCATAAAAAACGGTGGAATAGCGGGTAAGCTCTTTCTTTTTGGAGGCACAGCCTGCCAGCAGGCTCAGGCAGAGCACCCCGGCCAGCAGGGCGCTGACGAAACGTTTTGCGCGGGTCTTCATACGGTGTGGTTCTCCTTTGCGGCGGTAAAGGCGGTGTGCTCTTCCTGCAGATGTGCCAGCAGGTCACCGAACACCCAGCTCTTGCTGGTGGGGGTCACAACGGCCTTGAGGGGGATGTTCACCTGTGCCTGCTTCATCAGGTCCAGCAAGGTATCCACATCCTTCTCCTTGAAGTTGGCCAGAACCACTGCCGGCGGGTAGGCACCCGGTTCCAGCACCAGCGTGCGGGCGGCCTTGGTCT
>OGIY01001034.1_pt1 | contig 11125 bp, 17 predicted proteins | sample 1571931 | NCBI WGS metagenome assembly OGIY01 (sample SAMEA2582110, study PRJEB24529) | metagenome | biome: Human gut stool | place: China | collected 2011
GATTTCAGTCACCTTTTCCTTGAGCGCATCTTTCAGCGCCTTGACAATCAAATCCCACATATGAAAAAACCGCCAGAAGGCGGTGTGATACAGTTACGTGTACGTCCTCTGCTCATAGCTGATTCTGAAGCCGTGAGCCTTTTTTGCATCTATATTAAATATGTCTCAGAATATCACCCATTGTTCCTCAAACGATCCTTTGGTCTCTGTAATCATACCCGTATATATGGTGCAAGAATACCTGGACCAATGCATTAAAAGCGTAGTAAATCAAACCTACAAAAATCTTGAAATAATTCTTGTTAACGATGGTTCAAAAGATAAGTCTCCAGAAATATGCGAGAGATGGAAAGAATTAGATCACAGGATACGAGTTATTCACAAAGACAACGGCGGCCTTTCAAGCGCTAGAAATGCAGGGCTAAAAGTTGCAACAGGATTCTACGTTGCCTTTTTAGATAGTGACGATTGGTTGCACCCAGATTGCTATAGAACAGTCGTAAATCGCGCCATATCTACAAATGCCGATGTCGTAGGATATGACATATTCGAGTCATATAGCAACGAAACGATCTACAACCAACACATCCCCATCTTCCCTAAAGAAGTCTTTAACGCCGTAGACTATCTGCCCATTTTGTTCAACATGTGGCCATTAGTGTGGGCAAAGCTTTATAAAAAAGATTTCATCACGCGAAATAACCTAAAATTTATCGAAGGAATTCTTTACGAGGACAATCCTTTTATTTTAGGTTGCTGGATTAGAAATCCAGTTGTAACTTTTGTTAAAGAACCGCTCCATTATTATCGGTTAGGTCGCAACGGACAAATCACCTTCGGACATAACCCAAAAACAAAAGATGTTTTTACCATGCTAGATAAAGTACGAGAAGATTTTCAAAAAACTGGAATGATCGATCATTACATAAATCTAGTCGACTGGAGCATTCAAAACGTCGTTTGGCTGTATCACAAAACACCTTATGATTTAAGAAATGATTATTTTAAGCAAATGAAAAAACTCTTTCTGTCATACATACTCAAAGGAATGTGCAGACCTGGAGTTGTAAAGAGAAAGAACGCCATGTCCCTATTAAAGGCAATATTCCTTCCTCAAGCACTCTTTAAGTGACATTTATCTTGCGCACAAGGCCAACCATCAAATAATACTTTCACTTAACGTTGAATATTAGAATGGTTGGCCATAATCAATTCGCAATACAAACCAACTGATATTTTTGGACCAGTGGGAAAACCTACTGTGCTCGCTAACCAAGTCCAAATATGCTAAACGCCCGGCGGTTTATCCGGACGTTTGCTTATCCTTTCGTTCTCTTGAACACAGCGGGAGCCTCTGGCCACACCACTTCGCGCGGAAAACCTTCCTGCGTCGGCACATCACGAAGTGCCTGGCGATAGGCCGTCACGATGCCTCGGTCTTCCTCGCTGAGCGGATAGTCCGGCATTGCGAGGTAGTCGGTCTCCGCAATCAGACGGTCTCGCTGAGAACGAACCTCAACGGCATGGTCTTCATCCGTCATGTTTGCGATACGTTTGGCTTCTTCTCGTTCTCGCTCCGCACCCTCTCGCTTTTCCTTTACGTCGATGTATGTTTGAACGTTATCCAGAATAGCCTCGAAAAGGGCACTCGGCATCTTCTGAAAGGCTTTTCCATTCAGCCAGAACGAACCAATCGATCGGTTGTAGTCCGCACTCTCACACTCCAATTTAAGTCCGCTGTCTGTCTCAAAATTCGCGCGCGAGTCTTCGTAGATCGAACTGCTCGTTTGAATAATTACAACATCATCCTGGATCAAAACCAAGTCTTGCATTTTCTTTTACCTCCTTACTTGATACGGGTCCACATATACACAGACAAGTACGGCTGCATATTGTTGTGGGCTTTCCCTCCGCCGGCACTCTGCAAAGAAAGCGTATGCGAATGATTACCACTCGAAGAAGTTTCACCAAGAGATGGAGATGAGGATGTACCGGCAATGTTGTAGTTTGAATCGCCAGTGGGGCCATCGGCATTACCTTTAACGGCTGCGTACGAATAATTACGCAAGGGATAGTTAGTGCCGAATCTATTGTCATTAGCGAAAATGTCGTGTCTGTGACTTCCTGCGCTTGACGTGCTACCGCTGTGCGTATGCGACGGCATCTCATCAGTCGTCAGAGTATGCGTTTCCTTACCGCCAGTCTGACCGGCAGGGTAAGCAGCGCCTGCACCAATCAGGACGCGCCCCTCATCAAGAGCCTTCCATGTACCTCCGAACAGAGAACCTGGATTCGCCGGATTGGTACTCATGTAAATCGAGCCGACTGGGTAAACGGCAAGCATCATATTGACGTTCCCCTCATCGTCCGGAGCAATGCTATTGACCGTCTTCACAGCTCCTGATTCCGACCATGCTCCGAAGGTCGCCCCATTGAGGCAGTTGCGCCAGAAAGCTCGAACCGTGTTGTTCGTCTGATTCGGGATGTAGCAGACCTGCACGATGTTCCCGCTGACAGGAGCACCCGTGTCGTAGGCTTGCACAATGCAGAAAGTGCAAGGGATCGGAGTGTTTTTCAACGTCCCGCTGCAAGCCCAGGTTTTGTCCTCAAGCAGCGTGTTCAAGTCCGCGTTGGCGATCTGGATCGTGTGATCTCGCTTATTCGCCAAGCCCTTCGTCAGCTCATCTTTTGTCGCCAGATGACTCATGTCGACATCAATCTGAATGTCGCCATTGCTGTCAGGCTTCTTCTTGTTCACAGTACGCACGGCGTCTTCGACATTTTCGACGCGCGTAATCGGAAACTGAATGACGGGGTTACCCGCCTCATCCGTCGTCGTAAAGACGATGTCCTGTTCTTTCAGAGCCATTATTTAGCCCCCTCCTTTGTTTTTGATAAGCCGTAGTCCGGCTTTGACGGTGCTCGATCTCGAATCGCGCTGCACGTCTTGTGTTTCGCGAAATCCGAGGCATCAGCCTTTGTGACGACCTCGGACTTCTTTGCGAACTCTTTGCTAATTTGCTGACTCTGCTTCTCTTTGAAGTGAGCCAGCCCTATCAAATCAAGAAAAGAGTTAGCCATCGGAACGCCCCCTACGCGAAGAGGGCGTCGATCTCTTCGTTCGTAATGCCAGTCATCGTGATCATCGGGGCCATCGCGTCCCAACTCTCGCCATTCCAGACGACATTCATCCCTGCGTCGATCTGATGCGCAGGGTCGGCGGTTTCAACGTTGTACATATCGCCGGCCTTCACACCCTCGGTCGGCAGAGCTGCATAGTTTTCAACGGAGCCCCTGTAGTTCACGGCGCTCGCAATGTCCGTTTTTAGAGCGTACGGCGTGAGATCGATATTGACGCCCTTCGAACTGACCGGCAGAGCACCGCCGTTGACGCTCACTTTTTCGAGTACGTTGACCTGAGCTCCCACAGCGACTCCTTGCAATTTTGTGAAGTCGGCAGCAGACATCAGCCCCGCAGCATCAGCCGTGGCCGGGCCATACGTCGTGTCCTGCGCCGGAATACCGAGTGCCGTGATGTCGCCCTTGACAACCTTCGTACCGAGGGTAACGTGTCCATTGCCGTCGGTCGTGATTTTGTAGAGCCCAGACGCAAGAGCGCCTGCCGTCACGGTCGGATAGACATAAACGGGCGTCTCCACGTCATTGATCTGGATGTTCCCGTTCGTTTCAGAGTTTTCGACCTTCGTCGCCTGAGCCGCGATACCTTGCAACTTGGCGAAGTCTTCTTTGCTCATCAGACCGTCTTTCTGAGCCGTTGCAAGCTCATAGATCGTCTGCGGCATCGTCACCGTAGCAATCGTTGCGCCTGAAACGCTCTTCAAGGTGATGGTCCGTCCCTCGATTGTCATCGATCCGGCAACAACCGTCTTCAATTTGCTGTCGTAATGAGTCAAGCCTTGCTTGTCTAAAAAAGCATTCAAAGCACTCATTTTTCTCACTCCCTTTACGATTAAAAAAGATTGTCAATAAAAGAGTTGTCGATGCGTTCGACGAAAGAGGTGCCATCCTGACCGTCCTCTCCGTCCTTTCCAGGCGCACCGTCCTTCCCCGGCGGCCCCTGAATGCCGGGAACCTCAACGGTCACGACCTTGGGAACGATGTCCTGACATTGAGCATCTACTTGAATTTCTTCTTCTGACGTGATTTGCGCAGTAATTGCGAGCTCACGCCTTGCGCGCGCATTTAACACGAGTCACCTCCGGGGAGACCTTGATTTTTCCCTCAACGACCCGCGTGATTTCGCCGTCCGGAGACTGAAGCTCCAGGTCGTACAGCACCGTGTCACCCGGGTACCCTTCTGTGTTTTCATGTTTGAATTTCGCTGTGACCTTTCCCGCCGACTCATCGAGCAGAAGACGACCATTACACGTCGTCAGCGTGTCAATTGCTTCCTCGCTGAATGCGTACCTGCGCAACTGCATGGCGGCTGAATATCCTGTCAAGTCAAGCGGACCGTTCTTGTCGCTCAGGATGAAGGACACCGTCTTATCGGAGCCTTGATCGAGCGTGAAATTTTTGACCGCTGCCATGTTTCCACCTCCTTCAACTCAGGCCGTAATCGGGCTTTTCAGGAGCGCGGTCCCTTCGATCGCCAATGTCCTTCGAGAGATTGACAGAAATCGTTCCGTCAACCTCAACGTCGACGTTCTTGCCGATCTTGATGTGCCCCAGCTTGTCAGCAGTTGCAGCCGTCAGCTCGTGGACGATGCCAGTTGCGACAGCGCCCGTCTGATCGACGGCTTCAGGAGCTCCGCCCGCACCAGGTCGAATCAACTTCCCCGCATTTTGGGCAGCCATCAGAGCCTTGTAGCTTTCGTCTGTAACGGCCACCTTGTCGGCAGGCATAACGTCCACCGACACGATCTCCGTGCAGTAAAAAGCGCGTTGAGACGCGCTGTAGTAGTAAGCCATAGAATCCTCTCCTTTCAGAATCCGAGCGCCATCCAGAGCGCCTGGACCTTTCCGTTTGCGGTGTGCTTGAATGTCGTGTTCCCCTTCGTCAAGCCAGTGGCAACGAAGTCCGCAGCAACCTCACCAGTAGGCGTTGCATTCGCGAAAACGGCACTCGTCGGAAAAGCTACAGGGAAAGCAACAACGGTCGAACCATCGGCCGCAATCGAAGCCTTGCCCCACTGAACGATGAGACCGTTCGGCAACTTCTGGAATCCACTGTCGCCGTGATTCTTCAAAAAAGCAGACAGCAAGCCAAACGGAGTCACGGCTTTCGTGTTGTCCTTGCCAGAAAGCACTTCAGCCGGAACGGCGATGCGGATCAAACCGGTGCGGCTTTCCGTCGATGTTCGTGCGCTCAGGCTCTTCGGCGTGACAGCACGCGTTCCATCTGTTCCCGCAATCGTTTCTTCATTCGTCGCAAGTTCAACGACACCGAGAGTCGTGGTCGTCGCCGGCGGATTCAGGAAGTTCGTATCGCCGAAAGCGATAGAGTCCGCAGAGAAGTCCGTCACCGCAAGGTCAATCGCGAGCAGAGCCTGCGACTGCGAAGCCTTCTGGATGATTGGAACCGTCTGCGAGCAAACCGCGAAAAGGGTTCCGCTCGCCGTGTAGAGGCCGACCTCGTAGACCGTGTAGGCCTCGGCCGAATCATCGCGGGCCGCAAGGTGGATGACGTTGTCTCCAACCGCACCGCCTGCTATGGTCGTCAGACGCTTGAACTCTTCCTTCAGAGCCGTCATGTCGCCAGTCGGTGTGTATTGCCCCGTACCGTAGCCCACCTCTGTAATGACGACGGGCGCGGTTCCAGACTGCTCGGCGTTGACGACCTCTGCCAGACCGGCGTCAGTAATCAAAATTGTGTTGGCCATTATTCGGCACCTCCTTGTTTCGCAAGAGCCGCCGCCACAGCTGCATCAACAACAGCTTTCAGCGTTGCTGGCGTGATGAACTTCGTCATCGACGTGCCAACTTTCGCCTCCTCAACTGTCGCAATTCGCGCATCGAGTGCAGCCTTTCCAGTCGCGGGCGTCATTGCCTTCAGAGCGTCTGTTCCGGCTGTAGCTTCAACAGTAGAGGCGATCTGAATCATCCCCTTGGCGGCTTCGCTTGCGTCCGGGGTCGCCTCATCGACGACAGCCTTTAAACCCGCAGGAGTAACGGCGCGTTCTTTGTCCGTCCCTGCCTTTGCCTCAGCCTCGGTCGCCAGTTCGACAAGACCGTTTCGTCCGGTCGTAGCTTTCAAGCCTCGAAGGCCGAGAGGCGTCACATAGAGCGTCCCGGACTTCCCTTCGATCGTTTCCGCTTCGGAAGCAGCCGCGCCTTTCAGGGTCGCAGGCGTGAGAGCAGCCGCGCCTTCCGTTCCCGCCTTCGCTTCGCCTTCCGATGCTGTGCGGATGAGACCCGCACGCTTTGCCGTAGAAGTCAAGACTCGCTGCGTATCGGTCCCTGCCTGCGTTTCTTCGTCAGTAGCAAGCTCAACGATTCCTGCGTTTTCACGTGTTGCGGCTGTGAAAGAGAAAGACATGTCGCCGAAAGTGACGTTCCCGGTGCTGACGCCTTCGAGCTTCATGTCAATAGCAAGGAGCAAATTGCTTGACTCCTGCTTTGCAATGATCGGAGTGCTCTGCGAGTAGACCGCGAAAAGCGTCCCGTCAGAAAGGAAAAGGCCGAACTCGCACACCTCGTACGCGCCCGGCCCGTCGTCCTTGCATGCGACGTGAATCGCATTGTCACCTGCTTGCCCCCCTTCGAGAATCGGCAAGCGCTTGACTTGAGCTTGTAACTGTGTCTGCTCCTTACTTGCTGTGTATTTGCCGGTGCCGACACCGATCTCAGAAATGGTGACGGCGTTGGTCCCGGTCTCTTTTGCGTTGATAACGGCCTGAATACCTGCCGTCGTCAAAACGATGTCCATAAAAACCCCTCCTTATTTTGCGAGGCCGACGAGCGAGCGCATCGCGATAGGCCGTGCCCCGACGAAAATGCCGACAGCCGCATCAATGTCTCGGCTCACAATCTCTTCAGAGCGAATACGCGCGTAAGCCACCGGGCGAAGATAACCGTCAACACCCATGCCGCCCTGTAGCTGTCTCACGAGCACGAAGGTGTAATGCGAACGGACTGGCTTCGCGTCGTCGACGAGCGCGAAAAGGTCCTCCTGCATTTCGGCATCAAGCGTGCCGTCTATGTTTCCAAGCGTCGCCTGAATCTCGAACGTGTGAGGCGTTCCCTTGGGTTCCATCTGCCACCACTCTCTGATGGTCGCAGCCGAACCGATCGAAGAAACGGCATCTTTGACAGCACGAAGCGTCCCTTTCTTTCGCTTTTCCCTCACAACGTTTTTCAGGACGCTACGCTTCAAAGCAACGGGCCAGGAATCGCGCCAAACGCTCGCATCCCACCCATAGGCGACGTGGTCGAGCTGCGTGCTCGTGAGCTTGTCAATGCTGACGTAAATCGACGGAAGATCAACCGCCGCCGTCATATCGAGCAACTGCTTGTCGAGCGCCGTCGCGCTGTGCCTGACGTTGTCGTCTTGAGCAATTGAGTCCGGAAGCAAGTCGCTCAGCCTTACCTCCGCGAGCTCCTTACTCATCCTTGTAGCCCTCGTAAACGATCTTCACGCCCGTGCACTGCGCGACCTGGTCGCTTTCGAGCTTCTGGAAATCAACTGGCTTCATCGTCGGGTTGTCGATGCGCGAAGCTCCCGCCTGCATGACGTACTGAATGAGCCTTGCAGGGAGAATGTCGCGCCCGATTTTTCCTTGCTGCCACACGCGGTATTTTTCGACCGCCTTTTCAACATCAGCTCGGGGCGCGAACTGTCCTCGCGACTGATCCAGTAATGAATCTCAAGCTCATAATTCACGGCCTTCGGCGCAAGCACCTGGACGAAGTCCGTGAGAGGTCGACGCGTTTCATCACTCAAGTACGCATCGATCTGCTCAAGCGTTTCTTTTGAAGGCAATTCACCGCCCGCGAGCAGAACGTAAACATCGACCTCGCCTGGTGTCGGGGAGGTGACAGAAACGTCTAGCACGGAGCTCGACACGCTCTTCGCATGGTAGACATACGCCTTCTCAGGACCTGCAACAGAGAAGCCGTTCGGTGCGAGGCGAATGCGCTCTGCAAGAGACTCGTCGCTTTCCGCTTCGGAACCGCCCGTCGTGATCGTTGTGTTTTCAGCTTTCGAGACGAACGTCATCGGCTTGACGATCGTGTTGACCTGCCCGGCAAGGTAATCGTTGCCGATCGTACCCGCAACGGTGCAGGATGCCGTGACACTCCCTTCGAGCTTACCTTTCTCAATATTGAGTTCATGGTCCGTCGCGAAGGTCACAACCCCGTTCGTCACCTCAGTTCCAGCAGGGATCGTGTAGACCGTCGCCAGAGCCTGCGAAAGCGTGAATTTGATCGTCGTAACGGCCCTACTTTCGGCAAGACGCGTAACGCTCAAAAGCGTACCGAGCGCATCGAGATAGCCGTCCTGAGCGTATGAAAGCAGATTCTGCTGTGCCGCCAGATTCACGGCAGTGCGCTGCTGAATGATGACAGCAGCGAGGCTCAACAGGTAGAGGCGAACCGGGTCCCCCGCCGCGAGTGTGCGTCCGCTCGCTTGCTCGTACCCAGTAATGATCTCAGCCTTGATGGTCTCGGCATCTGTTTCCAAAAATTCAACCGCCGGTAAGTGCCAGCGTGGAATGGTTTCTGCCATGCCTTATTCCTCCTCTCCGATTTGCACAACAACGCGCGGTTTCAAAATGCCGTCCATTGCGCTCGCAGTGTCCTCGTCAAAGTCGACAGACACGACCGTTGCTCTTGGCTCGTACTCCTCAATCGCGTCAATAACCTCAGACCGCATCAGCATCTTTGCAACCGGCATTGGTTTGTCGATATGCGCCCACGTCAGCCCGAAGTCTCGGTCCAGAGGAACGGAGCCCTTACGCGTGCTGAGGATCGTCCGCACGTTCTGCAGAATCTCTCGCACCTCGTCCGACGGCGCGAAGTCGACTTGACTTGACAGCGTCACTGTGTACTGAGCCATTTATGCCGCCTCCTTCAAGGTGATGCTGACCTCTGCTGACACGCAGATGCCGAAGTTGTTGTGATACTTTCGCTCTTCACCGATTGATTCGATGACGAACTTACCGAGATAATCTGGGCCGATGAGCAAACGCTCAGCCTGTTTCTTCTCGAGCATTTTCTTGAGCTGAATTAGCGCTGCCAAAGGCGGAGTCCCAAGCATCGAGTTCAGCTGAATGTTGAAGCTGACCTCTGTGAGTCCTGGACCGATGTATTCAAGAACGGGTTTCTGGCCTATCACTTCGTGCGTCGCCCATCGAACCGAGCGTGAAACTGACAGGTCCTTGAAGGTGAATGTCACTGCACTACTGCAGAGAAAAGGCAGTTTGCCAAAAATGCCAACTGCGCTGAAACCCAAGCCCATAGGAAAGCCCTCCTTTCTTATTTCGGCTTGCTCACGTCGGCCCCGTCACCTTGTTCAGTGTGAACGTGGTTCATGAGGCTGATGCCGCCTGCCTTAACGTCACCAGAAGCGTCAACCTGCCCCTGCAGATTCATGTCCCCGGTAACGGACACTGCCGCGCCAGAACCACCGCTGACGGCAAGGCCGCCCTTCCCGGTAATGAGGCCCATTACATTCAGCACACCAGTAATGTCCGTTTTCGGCGTGTCAAGCGTGACGCTCGACGACGCATTGACCGTCGCCGTTGTGCAATTGATCGTCACGGCGTTCGGCACCGTGATGGAGCCGTCCTGGCGGTTGAAAACAATCTCCGTCCCCTCAATCGTCACCGTGAGCTTGTGCTCATGACGGTCGTAGCAGACGCGCGTGTCGTCATCGAAGACAACCGTGCGTCGATTCTCGGTCGACTCCGGAGGCGTTACTTCGCCCGCGTAAATTGAACCGAGAATGACGCCGTCTTCCTGCCCTTCACCAAAGAAGAGGACGATTGCATCTTCACCGACGTCCAGCATCGCAAAGTCGTGATTTTTGAGCGAGTTGCGCTGAAGAATGGGGAGGTCGTAGCTCACGAGTCCATCTTCGTCGTCGAAAACGACGCGAGCAGTACATTTCGCAGGATCGATGCTCGACACCTCACCGATCTTGATGAGGCTCGGCACCTCAGGAACTTTCCAAAGTGCGTCCATGCCGCACCTCCTCAATAGTTGTTGTTGACTCTCCGAACGGAAATCGATGTCACGTACCCGCTCGTAGAAACCGAGTGGGACGCGCTTTCCACAATGAAATTTCCGTCGAAACTTCCGAAGCCCTTCAGAATGATGACGACACCCGCCACAAGAGACGTGTCGCCGACAAGAGAAAGACTGCCGGTCATCTTCCGAAGGTTGAGCTTGCGAAGCGTTGCTTTAGCGATCCGCTTCGCTTCGGAGATCGAAGTCGCACGCTTCTTAACCTGGTATTCCTGACCGTCGTCATCGGCGTCCGGATCGACGTAGGTGTACGTCATGACGGCAGGATTTTTCTTCTCAGGAACGGCGTCGATGTCATACTCGTTCGACGTGTAGCCGCCTGCGGAGGACTTCTTCTTTTCCTTAGGGTTGCGGTATGAGATCGTGCAACTCTTGTACGTCTCAGACTGCTGCGACTCGAAGTCCCACGAAAGGATGTCCGAGACGCCCAGCGTGAGCGTTTTGACGGGCTTCTTCTTTTCATAGAATGCTTGGTCGAAAATCACAATCTGCGAGTCCGTCACCTTGATTGAAAGGCCGGCGTCTTCACATAGGCGGGAGAGAAATTTCAGGTTGCTTTCGGCCTTCTGATCCTGTCGGGTTCTCCTTCGAATCGAAGAGGAGCTTGACTTTCGCAGCCGCCGCAATTTCCTGAGCGATGCCCTTGAGCGTCTTTTTCTCCCAGGCCTTCGTGATCATCTTGCGACGAATCGGAGTGTTCATCGGGATCGACACGGCCCGCATCTCGAAGACACGAGGCGATCCACTGGTGCGGAGAGAATCGACAAAGAACTTTCCGCAGAAAAGCTCGCGCCCCTTCTTCCCGTCAACCGTCCCCGATGCGATGTAGGCGCGGACGACTTCGCCGCCGTCCGGCTTCCACTTCGACGCCCACTTTCCCGTCGGGTCTTTGAGCGTGAGGCTGATTTCATCCGCC
>OGIY01001037.1_pt1 | contig 11090 bp, 7 predicted proteins | sample 1571931 | NCBI WGS metagenome assembly OGIY01 (sample SAMEA2582110, study PRJEB24529) | metagenome | biome: Human gut stool | place: China | collected 2011
TTCCTGCATCAATGTGAGCAAGAATTCCTAAATTTATAATATTCATTTGGATTAAGCAATAATATACTACAATAGATGCATTGTCGAAACGCACCTTTTAATACCTCCTCGTAGCATGTGAGAACTACAGGATTACTAACTCGTATTAATATGTATATTATTACTGCCGCATAACGATTACAAAATTACACAAAAAAAACGAATGGCACAACTTTCTGGTTGTATTTTTGATATTTAGCATAGAAAAAAACTCCTTTTATATGTGTTTTTGCCTAACAATCCCATTTCTCATAAGTATTTTTTCATCAACAAGAGGGAAAAGAAGTGTTCCAAGCACGAACCTTTATTGTGGCTCGCACATCGAACACTTCTTGTGAAATCAGAAGATGCCGTTAAGCATATTAACCGCATCGACTTTCTTTTCCATCACCACATCGGCATAGATTTCTGTGGTGTGGACGTTTGTATGCCCCAACATCTCACTTGTGGTGTAGATGTCACTTCCTGCTGTCAGAATGAGGGTGGCGAAGGTGTGACGGCTGCAATGGAAGGAAATGGATTTGTCTATTCCTGCTTTAGCTGTCATACGCTTCAAGGCACGGTCGGCATTGCAGAGAAGGGGGATATGTGTGAACACCCTGTCATCAAGTGAGGCTGTGCCACGTTCTGGCATCCATTCCAAAGCCTGCCTCCCCAAAGGGATTACCGCAGATTTCTTTGTCTTCTGCATGGATTGGACATACACTTGTAGCCCATCCTCAGTTTCTCGGATGTCTCGCCAATACAGTTGTAGCAAGTCGCTATGGCGCAAACCTGTAAAGCAGCAGAACATAAATGTCTGCTTCGTAACAGGACTGCCAGTTTCGACTTCCGATATGCGTTTCAACTCTTCTACGGTAAGATAGTCCCTGTCGCTCGGTGTCTTCGCAAAGGTCTCACGCTTTTCCAGTTCATAGAACGGATGCTTCTCTAACACGCCTTGTCCCACCGCATATTTCAGCATAGAGTTGACATCGGTCTGTATCAGCAGCATTGTTTTGGGCGACAATGGCTTCGGGCGGTCGGGAGACTTCATGTTTCGGTACACATCTTTGATATAAGTGAGAAAGTTCTTGTAGAAGGACTTATCTACCTTGTCCATCATGAGACTGGGACGATGGATGTGAGCCAGATACGACTTGACTATGTTGACGATGCTTTGCATATGCTTCTGATATGCAAGCGAGTATCTGTCTCCATTTTGAAGGTGGAGTAGGTATTCATCCATCCATTTTGTAAACTCAGTAGCAGGTGTAGATACATCCTTTTCCTCTGGTTTGCTGCAAATACCCAGTATTCTCTCGGACTTTATCTTCAATGCCTTTTTCAGCGTGGCTTCGTTTACCCTGCGGTCGTTGTCTGTCTTCTCTGGAATAAGGTAAAGGTTCAGCGATTCATACTGACGCTTTCCTCCCTTTTCATAGAACTCCAGATATAGGGTCGTGTTGCCGCTCTTATGCTTGCGGCTGCGTAGTTCTATCTTCATAGTTTTCGGTATTATCATCTTTTGTAAATAGGTCGTTGACGAGGTTCATTGCATCCACTTTCTTCTTGTCCACGATTTTGGCATAGATGGCTGTTGTGGTCACATTGGCATGACCAAGTAGCTTGCTCGTCGTGTATATGTCCACTCCGAGAGTCAGCATCATGGTTGCAAAGGTGTGGCGGCTACAATGGAAAGAGACCTTCTTTTCTATCCCTGCTGCCTTTATCAACTTCTTAACGTGATAGTTGATGGTCGCATCACTGGCTGGTAAGGTAAATATAGGCTCATCCAAATCATCCTTCGCCTGCAAGCAGTTCAGTGCCTCCTGCGACAAGGGAATATTGTTCGGCTTCTGCGTCTTCTGCATGAACACATGGATGTAGAGGGTCTTGCCATCTGGAGTCTTATAGACCTTGCGCCATGTCAGTGTGCGTGCATCACTCAATCGCAAACCTGTGAAGCAGGAGAAGACAAACGCTTTCTTCACCTGCTCATTGGAACACGGCAAAGCCATCAATGAGCGCAGTTCCTCAATGGTCAGAAACTCCCTGTCCTCTGGTGAAGGCTGGAACTTCTCTTTACGGTCAAGGCTCTTCATCGGATTTGCCGTCAACAATCCTTCTCGCACAGCCTTGTTCAATGCTCCATTAAAGACGGCTTGATGATGGTGGGCGCATTCGTTCAGCAGTCCCTTGACGATGTGGATGTTCATCTCGTGGCAGTTTCGGCAAATTGCACTGTTGCAGTTGATATACCGATGACTGTTGATGAAGTCATCCACATAGCGGTCATACCGCTTGCCATTCAAAATCACATCCTGAAGATAGAGTTCTCTCGCTTCTAAGAGTAACTCAAACAATTCTTCTGCTACATCCTGTTCGGTAGCGAAGTGGGTCAGGTGTTGCTTCTCTTCAAAAAAAGAGAAGACTTTTTAATTTGTTTTTGCATACTAAATTACTTATTTATAAGTTTATGACGACTGAAATATAAAAATTACACAACATGGTTCAGTATTAGGTTATAATTCTTGTAAAGTTACATTCCTCCTCCCAACGCATGGTAAAGTTTAATTATACTTTGTATGCGTTCAAAACGAGTTTGTAACTGTTGCACTTCCGCTTCGAGAAGAGACTGTTTGGCGGTCAGCACTTCCAGATAGGTGGTATTGGAATGACGCATCAGCGATTCTGTCTTTCGCACAGCGTCGCATAATGTTTCAACCTGCCGAGCATTGATTTCAATTTGCGATTTTGCCGTCTGCCATGCGGTCAGAGCATCGTTCACTTCCTTTCCTGCGTTCAGTAATGATTGCCGGAACAACAGTTTGGCTTCTTCCTGACGGCTTTTGGCTATCTTCAAGTTGGCGATGTTTACGCCCCGGTTGAATAACGGCTGTGTCAGGGAACCGATGGCATTAAGTAACCATTGTCCGGGATTTACGATTACGCCACCGCCGTTATTAGTCCATCCAAGAATTCCCGAGAGGGTAATATTGGGATAGAAGGCGGCACGGGCCGCATTGGTGGCGTAGAATGCTTGCGCCAGTTCCATTTCAGCCTGACGCACGTCGGGACGGTTGGAAAGCAGTTGCAAAGGGACTCCGATCGAGACAGTATCGGGGAAAGCAGCCTCGGCCAGATCACTTCGTCCAATCGAGTGTGACGGCATGGCAAGTATCGCAGACAGGGCGTTTTCTGTTTCGGAAATACTCTTGCGTATGGATAACAGGGATGCTTCGAGTCGCATCACGTTCGCCTTTGCCTGCAATACGCCAGCCTCGTTTGATTTCCCCACTTTTTTCAACGCTTCAAGAGTGCGTACGGTAGTCCGCCAGTTCTCCAAAGTCCGGTTACTTATTGTCATTTGTGCGTCAAGCATGGCAAGGGTGTAGTAACAGTCTGCAATAGTGGCGACAAGCTGTGTCTGTACGGCCTGCCGGTAGGCACGGCTTCCTTGTAATGCGGCGGCTGCGCCACGCTTTGCCGCCGTAAGTTTGCCGAAGATGTCCAGTTCCCAGCTTGCCGACGCTCCCACATTATATGTCTTTGCCGTTGCTCCGTCATGTTTATTGGCATTACCTTCGGCAGTCAGTCCCAGTGATGGAAGATATGATAGTCTGGCAGTCATCAGGACGGCTTCTGCCGCTTCCACGCGTAACCGTGCCACATTGAGGTCTGCGTTCCGTTCAAGTCCGGTTTCAATCAAGGACTGGAGTTTCGGGTCGGTAAACATTTCCCGCCACGACAGGGACGCGATGGTCATTGTATCAATGTCCGCCGGCATGTCCCGATACAGATTCTCCGTTGAGAGGTCAGGGCGATGATACCGGCTGTATGTGCCACAGCCGGCAAGCATCCATCCCGACAATATGATATATATTACTGTCTTCTTCATTTAATTATGCTTAACACGTTCTTGGATATATTGGAATACAATAAACAATGACGGCACAAGGAACAACAGAGCCAAAGTACCTACAATCATTCCACCGATTACACCTGTGGCAAGCGAACGGCTGCCGTTGGCACCCACTCCGTGCGCCATCATCAGCGGGACAAGACCGAACACCATGGACAACACAGTCATCAATATGGGGCGCAGGCGGACTTTTGCCGCACTGTATGCCGCCTGTGCCAGCGTCATGCCTTCCGACCGCCGTTTACCGGCGTATTCGGTAAGCAGGATCGCTGTCTTGGCAAGCAGGCCTATAATCATGATAAGTCCGGTCTGCATGTAGATGTTGTTCTCCAGACCGAAGAGCCACGCAAACAGGAAACTGCCCATCAGTCCGCAAGGCACCGACAACAGAACCGCGAAGGGTATGAACACGCTCTCATACAAGGCGCACAGAATCAGATAGACCAGAACCATGCAGAGCAGGAATATAAGCGTGGCATTGTTGGTCGTCTTGCTTTCCTCACGCGAAATGCCGCCAAACTCGTATGTGTAATTTGACGGAAGCACTTCACGTGCCGTCTCGCCGATGGCTTCGAGCACCTGCCCCGAACTGTAGCCCTGAGCCGGAGACCCGCTAATCGAGATGGCGTTGAACAGGTTGAAACGGGTGAGGTCTGACGGGCCGTTGGTCTTGGTCAGGCGCACGAACCGGCTCAAAGGCGACATGCCGCCATCGGTGGCACGCACATACATGTGGTGCAGGGATTCCGCATTCACACGATATTCCGCCGGAGCCTGCATGGTCACATGGTAGAGCTTGGAGAACCGGTTGAAGTCGGAAACATATTGTCCGGTATAATAGCCCGACAATGTGGAAAGCACATCTGCGGGCGACACACCCGACTGTTCGCATTTGGCGGCATCGATATCCACCCAGTATTGCGGATAATCCGTGGCAAAGGAGGAATAGACTTCGCCGATTTCGGGTCGCTGCGACAAGGCTTCGACAAACTTGTCTGCCTCTTCCTTGAAGGCGGCGATGTTTCCGCCCGCCTTGTCCTGCAAATAAAGCTCGAAACCGTTTCCCATGCCGTACCCGGCAATCATCGGAGGCGACATGGCGAACACCGTGGCATCGGGAATATCCGAAGTGGCGGCATAAATCTTTCCGATGACATCATTGACCGACTGCCCCTCTCCCTTACGCTGCTCCCAGTCTTTGAGTGTCACGAAATACATCGCCTGCGAGGGACCGGAACCGCTGAAAGAGAAACCGGCGACCGCACCGCTGTATTCAATCTCGCCGATGCTGTCGAGACGGCTGTTGATACGCTCCATCACCTTACTTGTCTGAGCCATGGATGTGCCGGGCTTCGTGTTCATGCTCACCATGACCGTCCCGGTGTCCTCTTCGGGAATAAGTCCCGTCTTTGTGACATTGACCAGCAGCACCAGCAACCCGAAAGAAATGCCTATGATGCTCCACAACAGCCATCGGCGATGGATAATGAACATCACTCCACGTACATAGCGTCGGCTCAGACGGTCGAAGACGGCATTGAACGCTTTACGGAAACGGGCTGCAAAATTGTTCTTGGTGTTGCCCTGCTCATCGATATAGGGTTTCAGCAGCAGCGCGCAAAGTGCCGGTGAGAGTGTGAAGGCATTGACTGCCGAGATTCCCACGGCAACAGCCATCGTGATACCGAACTGCGTGTAGAACGCTCCCGAAGTCCCGCCCATCATGGCAACGGGGAAAAACACTGCCATAAAGATGATGGTAGAGGTCAGGATAGCCGACGAAACGCCTTTCATGGCATCATCAGCCGCGAGAACCGCAGACTGATAGCCCTCGTCGAACTTCGCCTGCACCGCTTCCACCACCACAATGGCATCATCGACCACAGTTCCGATGGCAAGCACAAGCGCGAACAGGGTGAGCAGGTTGACGGAGAAGCCGATCATGGACATCACGGCGAACGTACCGATAATGGAGACGAAAATGGATATCGTAGGAATAAGCGTGGACTTAATATCTTGCAAAAATACATATACCACCACGATAACCAGAAGTATCGCTTCAATAAGTGTCCGGATAACAGAATTGATGGAAGCATACAGGAACTTGTTGGTATCGGTAAGCACCACGAATTCCGTCCCTTCGGGCAAGTCCCGGCTGAGGTCGTCAAGCACTTCGTGAATCTCCTTGATGGTGCTTGAAGCATTGGACCCGGCTTTCTGGTTGATGAGCATCATGGCTGCCGGATGCCCGTTCACTTCGGAGGAATATTTGTAGTATTCATCGCCCAGTTCCACATCGGCAACCTCCTTCAGCCGAAGCACATTGCCGCCCGGCAGTGACTTGATGACCAACTCACCGAACTCTTCCGCGCCGGACAAGCGTCCGCGGTATTTCATCGTGTATTCATTGGCGGTAGGATGATTGGCACCGAAGGAGCCGGTGGCGGCCTCGATGTTCTGTCGTGCGAGTACGGTGGATATGTCATCGGGGATAAGCCCGTATTGCGCCATCTTGTCGGGACGCAGCCAAAGTCGCATGCTGTAGTTGGAACCGAACATCTGTGCCTTTCCCACGCCGCTGATACGTTTCAGCCTCGGCTCGACATTGATTTTCACGTAATTGTTCAGGAAGGTCTGGTCGAAGCGGTCATCGGGCGAATAGAGCGCGAAAGTCATCAGTTCGGCATTCTGCTGCTTTTCAGTGGTGACACCGGTCTTGGTGGCTTCCGCCGGAAGCTGGCTCAGCGCGCCGTTCACGCGGTTCTGCACGTTTACCGCCGCCATGTCCGCGTTGGTTCCCTGCTTGAAATAGATGTCGATGGAAGCATCGCCCGTATTCGATGCCGTGGAAGTCATATAGGTCATGTCTTCCACGCCGTTGATGGCTTCTTCCAGAGGGGTTATCACTGCCTTCTGCACAGTTTCAGCGTTTGCTCCAGGATAAGTTGCGGATACGTTGATGGTCGGAGGTGCGATGTCGGGGTATTGTTCCACCGGCAAGGAAAACATGGAAATCATGCCCAACAGTACAATCACCACCGAGATAACGCCCGAAAACACCGGGCGGTCTATAAAAAATCGCAGGTTCATTTCGTTTCGTTTTTAGGGGTTATGCTCATGCCTTCTCTCACCAGTCCCACGCCTTCGGCGACAATGGTGTCACCGACCGAAAGACCTTCTTTTACGATAAACCGGTTGCCGTCGTTCAGGCGGTCCACCGTGAGATAGGCGGCTTCCGCCTGTCCGTTTTTCAGACGGTAAGCGATAATCTTGTCCTGCAGTTCCACGGTGGCGGTCATGGGAATGGTTACGGCCTCCGTTTTCGGGTTTTGAAGGATGACATTGCCGATGCTGCCACTCAACAGTTCGCGGTCGGGATTGGGGAACAGGGCTTTGATTTGTACCGTTCCGGTAACAGGATCCACCACGCCGCTTACGGTTTCAATACGTCCTTTCGCCTTGTACAGGCTGCCGTCGTTGAGTTGCAGGCCCACTTCCGGCATCCCGGCTATCATGCTGTCAATCGAGCCATAGCGAGCCAAATATCGCCGTAGCATATTCTCCGAAATGGAGAAATAGGCATACATCTCCGCATTGTCGGACACGACCGTGAAAGGCTGTGCCATATTGGGACCGACAAGCGCACCGATGCGATAGGGCAATGTGCCTACTACTCCGTTGCTCGGGCTTTTGATTTCCGTATAGGAGAGATTGTTGCGTGCATCCGATTCTTGTGCCTTTGCCTGTTCGAGTTCAGCACACGCCACTGCCAGTTGGTTCCGGGCGAGAGAAAGCTCGTAGTCGGATATGACCTTCTCGTCAAACAATGCCTGCTTGCCCCGCAGCTCGATTCTTGCCGTTTCCACTTTTGCCTGTGCCGCGCTGACATTGGCCTGCGCCGTGCGTAATGCCGCCCGATAGGGCACTTGGTCAATTACAGCCAATACTTGACCGGTCTTCACCCGTTCACCCTCTTTCACTTTCAGACGGATAATGCGCCCGGATATTTGCGGCAGGATGTCCACATCCTGCCGTCCGCGTATGGCGGCGGAATAGGACTCGGAGATTTCCACCGGACTTGCCGCGACCTTTATGACCCGATAACTCTGCACCGCATCCTGCTTGCCGTCCGCCTGCCTGCATCCGGTCGGCAGGAACAGCATGAGAGCAAATGCGGCGAAATTCGTGATAATGAATTGCTTGTTCATATTTTCTTCTTGTTTTGTATTAATTCATAATAGGTTTGGTGTGTCACCACTGACGGATGGTATTCCACTCTTTTTCGAGAATGGCATAAACACAGGTATCTTCATATTTTGGGGAGCCGTCAGGATTGTTTACGAATGTCACAAACTCTTTGAAACATCCTTCGCGGCGCATACCAAGACGTTCGCATAAGCGTTTGGAGCGGATATTGTCATCTTCCACAAATCCATAGATACGCCGTGCGCCCGCCTCTCGGAAAAGATAATCCAACAATCCGGCTGCCGCTTCACAAGCGAATCCTTTGCCTTCAAAACGTTTGTTGAAATGCCACCCCACATTATAAGTGTCTTCATTCTCACGCAAAGCGAACACGTCACCGATAATAAAGTCATCTTTTTTCAGACTCACCGCATAGCGCAGCATGTCTTTCGGGGAATACTGCATATATGCCCATGCCGCCTCTCTGGAACAAAGGCGGTCTCCGGCAAAGCAATTCACACGCGGATGGGAAAGATACTCCAACAACCCTTTTCGTTTTGGCTTTTTGGACTGTTCCTGCACACTTTTCTGCACAATAACCGGAATTTGATTGGCTATCTTCTTGTTAATAGATTGTTGTTCATCCATTAACCGGACTATCTGGAACATCTGTCGTTCCTTATCCTCTAAAAGACTGCGCACACTATCGATGCGCTCTGCTGGATAGGTGGCCTTGAAACGGCAGAGCATACTGTCCATTGCCATACGCCGTGCATGGTAATGCTCGATATCTTTATCGTTCCATTCCAGTATTGTTTGCTGAATACTTGAATTCAAATCGTGGAGAAGTGAATAGACAGTATTACCCGACAGAGCAACTATGACATAGCAATGCCATCAAACAAATGACGGCACACACAAAGCATAGACTGATTGTCTTGACCTAAAAGATTGATTGGAATTTATTCAGGACTGCCTATCACTTAGATAGAAGTCCAAGGTCTACTGAAATACATAATTCAAAAATTAAAATTGCTTGACTGCAAATTTAGTAACTTTGCTTGACAAATTAACGAGAAAGAAGAGAAAATGAAAGCCGACCGCATAACATCACCTATACGCAAGCAGGGGGTTCGTGCTTCGTAAGACAGGAAAGTGGTAAATTTAAAGTTCAGTTCATCGTAGGTAGCTTAGTGGTAAAAATCCCTGCCTGCGTATAGCTGCAAACCGTTGTTAGCAATCCGCTGCGCTCCTTGCTAACAATGGCTCGGCGACTTACGTCGCTTGCCGTAAGCCGCCGCTTCGCGGACTGCTTACAACAAGCGACTTGGCTAAATAGCTCCGCTTTTGTATCTTCGATACAGCTTCGCTACTTCGCCAATTCGCCGAGCCATTGTTATGGGCCATTTTTGAATGACAATGCGAATAGATACAGACAAACAAATGAATTTACTTAGTGATAAGAACGTTGCAATAATTGGTGGTGGACCCGTTGGACTGACTATGGCAAAATTATTACAGCAAAACGGCATAGACGTTTCAGTTTACGAAAGAGACAACGACCGAGAGGCAAGAATTTTTGGTGGAACCCTTGACCTACACAAAGGTTCAGGTCAGGAAGCAATGAAAAAAGCGGGATTGTTACAAACTTATTATGACTTAGCCTTACCAATGGGTGTAAATATTGCTGATAAAAAAGGCAATATTTTATCCACAAAAAATGTAAAGCCCGAAAATCGATTTGACAATCCTGAAATAAACAGAAATGACTTAAGGGCTATCTTGTTGAATAGTTTAGAAAACGACACGGTTATTTGGGATAGAAAACTTGTTATGCTTGAACCTGGTAAGAAGAAGTGGACACTAACTTTTGAGAATAAACCGAGTGAAACAGCAGATTTGGTTATTCTTGCCAATGGCGGGATGTCCAAGGTAAGAAAATTTGTTACCGACACGGAAGTTGAAGAAACAGGTACTTTCAATATACAAGCCGATATTCATCAACCAGAGATAAACTGTCCTGGATTTTTTCAGCTATGCAATGGAAACCGGCTAATGGCATCTCACCAAGGTAATTTATTATTTGCTAACCCCAATAATAATGGTGCATTGCATTTTGGAATAAGTTTTAAAACACCTGATGAATGGAAAAACCAAACGCAGGTAGATTTTCAAAACAGAAATAGTGTCGTTGATTTTCTTCTGAAAGAATTTTCCGATTGGGACGAACGCTACAAAGAATTGATTCATACGACGTTGTCATTTGTAGGATTGGCTACACGGATATTTCCTTTAGAAAAGCCTTGGAAAAGCAAGCGCCCATTACCCATAACAATGATTGGGGATGCCGCACATTTGATGCCGCCTTTTGCAGGGCAGGGAGTAAATAGTGGGTTGGTGGATGCCTTGATATTGTCTGATAATCTAGCCGATGGAAAATTTAATAGCATTGAAGAGGCTGTTAAAAATTATGAACAGCAAATGTTTATCTATGGCAAAGAAGCACAAGAAGAATCAACTCAAAACGAAATTGAAATGTTTAAACCCGACTTTACGTTTCAGCAATTGTTAAATGTATAAAATGGAATAAAACGGCACATAACAAACAAATTGGCAATAGAGCCGGTGAAGTACTTCTATTGAACTTTTGTGCAATGTTGAAGATTAGTAATTCTATTCAACATTTGTGCTAAAAGTCGGCTCCATCGCCAATTTGCCAGCCGTTATGCGGCAGCTTAAAAAAAGACGACACCAAACCAAAAAAATCATCTTGACAACCACCCGACTTTGAACTACGAAGGATGAAATTTTTCAGGGACAACTTCCAGCATTTCCAAAAAACAGTTTAACCATTGACTTGGAGACAAACAAACAATTTGAGCATTAAGGTTTAAACCGAATTTTTCCGAAATTGACCTGACCTGACTTTTCCTGAAAATCGACTTTAAAGCTGTTTTTACAG